>Ga0208509_1000200_pt1 | contig 24774 bp, 16 predicted proteins | sample LakWasMeta7_HOW4_2_FD_183857 | JGI IMG/M metagenome (GOLD analysis project Ga0208509, IMG submission 183857) | Freshwater sediment methanotrophic microbial communities from Lake Washington under simulated oxygen tension - Sediment Metagenome... | ecosystem: Environmental > Aquatic > Freshwater >...
TTACCGGTACGCCGATCGCGCTGCAATACATCACGACCTGGAACGGATTGGTCGGCACCGGCTACGGCAACCTGTTGCTGGTCAAGGTCGTGCTGCTGTCGCTCGCGTTGGGCTTTGCCTGGCTGAACCGCAGCGCAGTACTCGCTTACGGCATCAGCGGCGATACGACCCGCTTAAATCGCAGTGTGCCCTATTACATCGAAGCCGAAACCTTCATTTTGATCACGCTGCTGTTTACCGCGGCCAGTCTCGCCTCGCAGCCGCCGGCGATCGACATTCCGAACTTGACCGCGGGTTGGCAGGAAGTGCTGAATACCTTTCATCCGCAAATCCCGCAAACCACCTCACCGACCCATACTGCGCTGATTGCGGGCGAAGCCGGCCGCGTCGCGATCATCGGCCAGGTGCCTTCGATCGCGGCGACAGAATGGTCGAATTACAACCACAACATCGCAGGTATTTTCCTGACCGCGATGAGCTTCTTCGCGATGCTGTCCTATCTGAAGTCGCCGGCCGCGTCCCTCGACCGCTTTTTTGCGCTGATCAAATTCTGGCCGATCGGTTTCGTGCTGCTGGGCATCTTTCTGTTTTTCCGCAGCGATGCGGAAACCTGGCCCTTGGGCCCGATTGGTTTCTGGGAAAGCACGTTCAACAACGGCGAGGTCTTGCAGCACCGGATCGCGACGCTGCTGGTGTTCGTGCTCGGCGTGATCGAAATCAGAGCCCGCATGCAGGGCAATCAAAACACCCGCCTGCCGCTGGTATTCCCGGTGCTTGCGGCCTTCGGTGGACTGATGTTGCTGACCCATTCGCATATCGGCTTTCAGGCCAAGAGCGCTTTTCTGATTCAGGTCGGCCATACCACGATGGGTATTTTCGCCCTGATTCTCGCCTCCGGCCGCTGGCTCGAGTTGAAACTCGACAAGCCCGGCAAGGACATTGCCGGTTTTCTATCTGTTGCGGCTCTGTTTCAAATGGGGCTTATTCTGATGTTCTATCGCGAACCCCTGTACTAAATTATGAAACTCACCACCGAATTCCCGTTGCTCGATCAGATCAATCTGCCCGCGGACCTGCGCAAACTGAGCAAGGACCAGCTGAAGCCGATCGCGAAGGAACTGCGCGATTATCTGACCCATACGGTCAGCGTCTCCGGCGGCCATTTCTCGGCCGGGCTCGGCACGGTCGAATTGACCGTCGCGCTGCACTACGTGTTCAATACCCCCGAGGATCAGTTGGTTTGGGATGTCGGCCATCAGGCCTATCCGCATAAGATTCTGACCGGCCGCAAGGGACGCATGACCACGATCCGCACGCACGGCGGCATCGCGGCGTTTCCTACCCGCTCCGAAAGCGAATATGACGCCTTCGGCGTCGGCCATTCGAGCACCTCGATCAGCGCGGCCCTGGGCATGGCGATCGCCTCGGCGCAGAAAGGCGAAAATAAACAGATGGTTGCGATCATCGGCGACGGCAGCATCACTGGCGGCATGGCCTATGAAGCGATGAATCATGCCGGCGCGCTCGACGCGAATCTGTTGGTGATTCTGAACGACAACGATATGTCGATCTCGCCTAATGTCGGCGCGATGAACAATTATCTGGCCAAGATCTTGTCCAGCCGGCTGTATGTATCGGCCTGGGAAGAAAGCAAGAAAGTACTCAGCAGCATGCCGACGGTCTGGGAACTCGCACGCCGCACCGAAGAGCATATCAAGGGCATGGTGGTGCCTGGCACCTTGTTCGAGGAACTCGGTTTCAATTACATCGGCCCGATCGACGGCCACGACATCGACGTATTGGTCGCTACGCTCGAAAACCTGAAAGCGATGCCCGGCCCCCGGCTCCTGCATATCGTGACACGAAAAGGCAAGGGCTATGCGCCGGCCGAAAGAGACCCGCTCGCTTATCACGGCGTACCGGCCTTCGATCCTTCCAAGGATTCGCTGCCGAAATCGGCGCCCTCCCCGCATCCGACCTATACCGAGGTGTTCGGCAACTGGCTCTGCGACATGGCCGAACAGGACGAGCGCCTCCTCGGCATCACGCCGGCGATGCGCGAAGGCTCGGGTCTGGTCAAGTTTTCCGAACGCTTTCCGAAGCGCTATTTCGACGTCGCGATCGCCGAACAACATGCGGTAACGCTCGCCGCAGGCCAGGCCTGCCAGGGCGCGAAGCCGGTCGTCGCGATCTATTCGACGTTCCTGCAGCGCGCCTACGACCAGCTGATTCACGATGTCGCGATTCAGAATCTCGATGTCCTGTTCGCGCTCGACCGCGCGGGCCTGGTCGGCCCGGACGGCCCGACCCATGCCGGCAGCTTCGATTACAGCTTCATGCGCTGCATCCCGAACCTGCTGATCATGGCCCCTGCCGACGAAAACGAATGCCGGCAGATGCTCTATACCGGCTTCATCCACGAAGGCCCGGCCTCGGTGCGCTATCCACGCGGCAAGGGTCCCGGCACCGAAGTGCAAAAGACGATGACCGCGCTACCGATCGGCAAGGGCGAAATCCGCCGCCAGGGTAGCAAGATCGCGATTCTGGCCTGGGGCAGCATGGTCGCGCCGGCCCTGAAAGCCGCCGACCAGTTCGGTGCGACAGTCGCGAACATGCGTTTCGTCAAACCGATCGATGAGGCGTTGATCCTGGAACTGGCCCAAACGCATGAAATGCTGGTCACGATCGAAGAGAACGCCTTATCCGGCGGCGCCGGCAGCGCGGTGAACCAATTCCTGCAAGCGAAGCGCATCCTGATGCCGGTGTTGAATATCGGCCTGCCCGATGCGTTCATCGAACAAGGTACGCGCGAGGAACTGCTTTCGATCTGCGGACTGGACGCGCAAGGCATTGCGGCCAGCATCGAAGCCTTCAGCGCCTGAAATTCATGCTCGAAATCATCCAGATACCGGTCCTGACCGACAATTATATCTATCTGATCCACGATCCGGTGTCGAAAGACACCGCGGCGGTCGATCCGGCCGAGGCTCGGCCGGTGCTGGATGTGTTGACAGACCGAGGCTGGAAGCTGCGCTACGTTTTGAACACCCATCACCACTGGGATCACGTCGGCGGCAATCTGGAATTGCAACAACAAACCGGCTGCCAGGTAATAGCGCCGTTAGCGGATCGCCACCGGATACCGGGCATCGACCGGGGCGTTGCCGAGGGCGACACCATAACGCTCGGCGAGCATAGCGCCGAGGTAATGTTCACGCCCGGCCATACGCTCGGCCATGTCGTTTATCATTTCGCGGGCGACCGCCTGCTGTTCTGCGGCGACACCCTGTTTGTGATGGGCTGCGGCCGCCTGTTCGAAGGCACCGCCGAACAACTGTGGCAGTCGCTGCAACGATTGAAAGCCTTGCCCGCCGACACACGGATCTATTGCACGCACGAATACACGCAAAACAACGGTCGCTTCGCCTTGACCGTGGAGCCTGACAATCGGGCATTAGCCCAGAAAATGCAACGGGTCGCCGAACTGCGTGCCAACAACCGGCCGACCGTGCCGTCGACGATCGGCGAGGAACTCGCCACCAATCCGTTTTTCAGAGAAGACAGCCCATCGCTGCAAAAAACGCTAGGCCTGAGGGATGCGACGCCCATTCAAATATTTACCGAAGTACGGCGTTTAAAGGACGCGTTTTAATACGGGAAGAGTCCATGGCGCTGCCTCTATCAGGCTGCGCCATGGACTGGTCAGCTAGGTATTAAGATTCCAACAGTTCCGCGAAAGGTTTGAAACTTTCGTTGTTATGCTGGGTGCAAACGCTGAATTGATAGTCCTTATCATTCACGCTCAGCTGAATATGTCCCAAATTGGACTTGTTTCTGCATTGAGTGCCCTTCGCGGTGCTCGCCTGGCACTGGTTGCCGTCATCCAAGCGGATAACGTTGCCGGACTCTTCTTTCACGGCCACTGCGGTTTCTTTCGCAGTCGCTTTGGCTTTTGCAGCAGGCGCCGGCTTGGCGACGTCCTGGGTTTGGCTCTCCAGATACTGGCTTACGCGCGTGCCTGCGCCCTGCGGTGCGGCCGCTTCAGCCTGCGCTACAGATTCGGCCGGCGCAGCCGCCTCCGGTTTGAACTCTTTGCCTATCGCCGCAAGATATTTAGCGACGCGCGACAACGGCACGCCCGACTCCTGTTCCTGAACGGCGGCTACCGGTGCTTCAGCGACTTTCTCGGCAGTTGCCGGCGCAGAGGCCGCCTGCTGGCTGGCCAGGTATTTTGCCACCCGCGACTGAGGTGCGGCTGTGTGCTGAACGGCTGCCGCAGGTTCAGATACCGCAGGCTTAGATGCGGCCGCTTGGCTCGCGAGATATTTTTCGACACGCGACAATGGCGCAGCAGGCTCTTGTGCCGCCGGCGCCTGAACGGCCGCCGCTGCCGGTTTAGCCGCCGCCTGGCTCGCAAGGTATCTGTCAACCCGCGATAGAGGCGCCTTGCTTGCTTGCGCAGCGCTTGCTGCTTCAGCGGCCTGCGCTTGTTTTGCCAGATATTTTGCGACGCCGGTCAGAGCCACTGCGGATGCTTGCTCTTGGTTAGCCAAATATCTTGCGACGCCGGTCAATCCCGAATTTATTTTCACTTCTTCCTTCCTGTAAATATCATCACCTATGGGTCCAGCCAGTTTACTTGTTGCAAAATCAAGAAACTGTTCTAATAAATTTTTTGCCATATCAAAGTTACCTTTTCTTTTATTGTAATAATTAAAGAGCAAATCAGTGTAATCATATGCTAAACCCTTGCGCGGGTAAAGAGCACCTTAACGCTACAGCCGTATCCGGTCGGCATTGTTCTGTCCGGTTTTGAGACACGCAGCCGTTCAGCCGCGGGCCGACCTCATGCGCAACCGAAACCTGCGTCAAACTTATCTGCCGAGCGTGATAGCCAGCGCGCCATGCTCAGTTTACAAGTCCTGTTTAATATCCTCTTTCAGCGCCGGCCAGCGCATGAACGCAAACACCCAAATCATCGCGATATTGACGACCGGAATCAGTAAAACCACTGTCCACCAGCCTTCGAAACCGGCTTTTTGAATGATCCGATAACCCAACCACAAGCAAAATCCGACATAGATCGGCAGCAGGATATAAAATAGCAGCATCATGGCTTCCGCTCCAGTTCGCTTCGGCGGTTGGGCCACGGCATCAGCGCCAACTGCATAAAAACCAGCAACAGGCCGAAAACCGGCAAAAACACCAGCGCGGCCCAGGCCGGATTAAAACCGGCTTTGCGGTAGATCAAAAAAACCGGCAGAAAAATAAAGAGCCCCAGAATGAAAACCTGGAAAATATCGGGAAACATCATCATATGTCCTCTCCTTATTACTTTAAAGACATGCCTAGGCGCAAAGTTTAACCGCAATGCAAAAGCCGCGCGATCCTTTTATCAAAGCGTAAAAGCACATCCGCTTTCATTCCGGCATCAGCACAATGCTTGCGCAGTATGGCGAGCTCCGTCCGCCATTAACAGACTTACTGATTGTACCTTTCGACTCTCATGATCATTCAGAGCACCTTCAAACCGGCCTGGTGGCTAAAAAACCCCCACCTGCAAACGATCTTCCCGGCCTTCTTTCGCAATACGCCGCCGCCCGTAGCGCTGCGCAGGGAACGGTTGAGCACGCCGGATAACGATTTTCTCGACATCGACCATTGCGGCGAAGCCGGACAGCCGATCGTGATTTTGTTGCACGGCCTGACCGGCAGCTCGGAATCCGGCTACATCAAAGGCTTGCAGCACACGCTGGCGAAACTCGGTCTGCGCACGGTTGCGTTGAATTTCCGCGGCTGCAGCGGCGAATCGAACCGTCTGGCGCGCTGCTATCACTCCGGGGAAACCGAGGATATTCATTTCCTCTATCGAACCCTGCGCGAACGCGAACCGGAAACGCCGATGGCCGCGATCGGTTTTTCGCTGGGCGGCAATGTGCTGCTGAAATGGCTGGGCGAACAGGGCGGCCGTCTTGACCTGTTCGCCGCGATCGCCGTGTCGGTGCCGCTGGTGCTGAGCCTCTGCGCGAGCAAGCTCGATAGCGGATTTTCAAAAATTTACCGCAAACGCCTGCTCAACGAGTTGAAGCACTATGTCCGCCTGAAACTGCAACACCTTGAAGCCCTCGGCATCGAGGCGGAAGCCGAAAAAATCAGGCAACTCGGCAATTTGTCCGGCATCAGCTCGTTTTGGCAATATGATGATGTCGTGGTCGCGAAACTGCACGGCTACCGCGATGTACACGACTACTATCAGAGTTCCAGCTCCCGCCAGTTTCTCAAATCGATCGCCGTGCCGACCCTGGTCATCCAGGCCGCCGACGATCCCTTCATGACCGTCGAAGTACTGCCCGAAGCGCATGAACTGTCGCCAGCCGTGCATCTGGAAATCGCCCAAAGCGGCGGTCACGTCGGCTTCGTGACCGGCGCCTACCCTTTCCGCCCCCGCTACTGGCTGGAACAAAGAATCCCGGAGTTTTTGTTACAGCATATACAATCTTGCCAACCCCAGTCCCGCACTGGCGCTGCATAATTTTTCAAAGAAAGCCTTCCTCGATGCAAATTTTGTATGAGGGGCTTAAAAAAAATCGTCAGCTATGGTTTAATATACAGCTCTTCAAAACCCCACTCCAAGCCGGTGTAGCTCAGTTGGTAGAGCAGCGCATTCGTAATGCGAAGGTCGTAGGTTCGACTCCTATCATCGGCACCAAATAAAACAAGGACTTAGGTTGCAAACCAAGTCCTTTTTTATTGCTCGCTGGACACCGCCGGGATATTTGCCCACAACGCGTCACAATAAATCCCGGGGCATTTCCCCCCTTCCCTGCTCTGCGCTCAAGCCCCGCTAAACCGCACCGAAGTCATCCTATTGCGAATTATTCTTAATATGAACTAACAAACATTAAATTTGCCAAATAGTTTCTTAAATTTAGTACGATGGAGGGGAATCAATGCCTAATCCACATGAAATAATCGCTGTGTCCCCAAACACATACGGCGATGACGTTATCCGTTTGTTAATCTCAGAGGCGGCTTACTATAAAGCGGAAAAAAGAGGATTTTCTCCTGGTCAGGAAGATGAAGATTGGTTGCAGGCGGAAAAAGAAATTAAAAGCGGTTTAAACGGCCATTTTGATTTTTTATTTAACAATTAGCTATCACGGTAGATAAGCGCTTAAACACGAATCGCCATGTATGCAACAAAACCACAGCATCTTACAAAAATTCCTCTTATTTTATCCGGCATTCCAGTTTTAAAATTATTGTCATTAGAATTTTGCTGTTCAGCTCGAACCGAGTGTGCAGTGAAATAAATCCACATCCGCATTCGTCTTAAATCCCCGGTAGATTTCCCAGAAACGGCTATCGACTTTTTTTTCACGCCGGGAACTGCTTTTTTGGCGATAGCGGTCGGAAGCACCTGGCCCCGCGTTATAAATTGAGTAGGTGGATCGGGCGATATTGTCAATATAGCCTGCCTTTTCATCATTGGCCGCATAGCGTAGCCAGTAATGCAAGAGAATCTCCGCGCCGGCTCCCCCGTTGTAATGGGGGCTCCATTTCAGCTGGTTGAGATTATAAAATCCGCGCCATACGAAAGGATTGACCTGCATCAAACCGATGCTTCCGGCTGAAGAACGCAGATAGGTGATTTTCTTGCCGGTGCGGACAAACTGCCGCCAACAACTCTCCTTTAACGCAGTGGCGCGCACCAGGTTGCGGAACACCGGTTTGTGCTGATCTGTGAGCGTGGAATTTTGCAACTCCCGGTCCGAGATCAGCAGCAACAGCTGGTTCATCAGCGATCGATATTCATTAAACTCCGAAGGCTCTGGGACCCAGCGATTGAGCCGTTCTTTCAAATTGACAAGGGCGCCGCTCTGCGGAGGATCCTCGGCGTTGGCAATGCTGATCATATCGAGAAGGCTGCGGACCGATTCATCATCGTCCGGTGTCGGCTTCAGCGGCTCTTCATCCGGCAAGTGGTCGGGAAGCCCGAATAACTTGCGTAACTCCGGATCCGCCTCCAGATTGTAGATCAAAGGATCCGCCTTGAATTCTGGCTGCAAAATGCGTGCTAAACGGCGCAGTCCGTCGGCGGAAATTTCCAGGCCAAATCCCGGCGCTGCACGGTCAATGGTCAGCAGCACATTGCCAGCGCGAATGAAGGCCGCGTAGCGCAAGGCATTGTTCAGTGTTATTCCCTTCTGCTCGGCAGTCCGGATGATGTCCTGGAGACGATTCCAGGTTTCGACGAAGAGTGCGCGCACCGGATCGCCTGTGATGGTGCTGTTCTCTCCGGCCAGTATCGGCAACACCTCGTAGCGGCTGGCCAGCAGCAGATCGAAAAGCTGCTCGCGGAGAGAGGGATCGACGTTGTTGCCTCCGATGTCTTTGACCACAAAGACCAGAAAGGCATCCCACCGCTCGAGTGCCTGCTGCACAGTCTTGATTTCATCCGGGCTCAGTGGGCTTGTGGGCCCTCGAGGAGCAAGACCCTGCCGCTGAAAATAATCGGGCAACATCAGGGACAAGTCCACATTGATGCCGTCATCATCCACCTGAATGGCTTTCGCTGTCGCGCTTCGGAAAATAGCATCGGCTTGCATGATCTGCGCAGGAGGAACAAAGGTGCGCAGCAACGCCAGCACCTCATCGCGCGGCGGCGTGAGGTCGACGGTAACATCGGTCAGGGAGGGAAGCACGAGATCTTGCGCCGCATCCCAGATGGGCCCCGTCAGCAGACCCTTCTGCCAGGCTTCATCGTACAAACTGGAATGATCAAGACTCAAATGCAGTTTCCAGTCCGCCGTCACGGAAGGCGTTGCCAGAATTTCGATATAGCCCCGCCAGTTGACGGGGTTGACACACGAGCCAAACATTTCGACACCCGCGCTCCCTGCGCCATGACTGACAAAGCGGACGAATCTCCCCTGCCTGCCAAATTGCGGATGATCCAGAGAAAGATGACGACACTCTTCCTTATCGTGGTAGCGCATGATTGTCATCTCTTCAGCCAAGGCACTCTGTTTCTTGGCCATGCCGGTATTCAAGAAATCGAAAGGAATGCTCAAAGGAATGACGACCTCAGCTCCCTCGGCAGGAAAATAAAGACCATAGCCTAGAAGCGTCACGGCTAAAAAATTGCGGAGCATTTTTTGATGAAGAGACGCGATTAGTTGCATGACCGCTTGAACTCTCATCCCGGTTCTCTCCCAATGGGAGAGGAGGAATTAGGCTCCGTTAGAATGGGGCTGAAAAAAATCGCGAGCGGAAACAGATCCAAGGTCTCGCGCACATAAAGCTGAAGATGATCTTCCGCCGGTAATGCCCGAACCCGGATTTGACCAAAAAGCTCCCGATATTCCTTCGGCGCGGTCAATGGCAACTCCAGCCAGGTATCGCTCCAAAAATTATTCAACGATGCTTCCGGATCATCATAAAATAAAGATGCGATCAGGCGAGGAACAACGATAATCGCAAAAACGGACTGATCCTTCCTGGCATACACCAGCAAGTGATCGGCGCCTTTCCCCTGGACGCCGATTTTCAAATAATCGCCGTTCTGAAAAAGCCCGGCATTCTGCAAGCGAAAGCGCAAGGCCTGCATCACGACAAAAAGCTTGATGCGCCCGTCTTCGATCGTGGCCAATAATGAGCGCAGCAACGAAGAGCGATCCTGGTCGGGGGTTGCCAGCATCGTTTCGATCCGAGCCATGGCTTGCATATATCGATTGAAATCGACCGGCCGCCGGTTATCGGGGTCAACCAGGCTGAACTGCCATGACTCATTGCCCTGATAAATGTCCGGCACGCCCGGCGAAGTCAGCTGCAATAGCACTTGCGCCAAGGCATTGAATAAACCGGGCTTGCGTATTTGCCTTTCGAACTCGGTAAAATCCTGCAAAAACAGCGGACTGGCCGCGCGATCCAGACATCGGCAAACGAACTCACTGACGGCCTGCTCATAATCTTCATTGGGGTTGGTCCAGGATGTATAGTGTTTTGCTTCGCGAACAGCCTTGATCATGTAGTCCCGAATACGGTCCCGGTAATTCATCAACGCCGTATCCTGCAACGGGATTAACGGCCATGTTCCAATCAGTACCTGGTAAAACCGATATTCATCGTTGCGAGCGATGGACGTCTGCCCCGCTTTCGCTTGGGGGAGTTTTGTTACTCGTCGCCAGCGTATCACGGCATCCTGCCATTGCCGTGGTATTTCACTCAGCACATTGATCCGCGCGCGGACATCGGCGCTGCGTTTGCTGTCGTGAGTGGAGAGGCACAACATGCTGTGCGGCCATTTCTTGAAGCGCTCCAGGTTAAAATAATGAAAAGCATTCACCGAATAGCCGAAATGGCTGGGGTCGCCGCCCACTTCATTGAGCGAAATGAACCGGTTATAGCGATAAAACGCGGTATCTTCATAGCCTTTTGCCATCACCGGGGCCGTATATTGCTGCAACTTCATCACGAATTTCAGCGGCTCGCTGGCTGAACCCCTTGCGTTTTGCTCCAGAAGCAAGATATGCCGAATGAACTCAAACACGGTTTTATCGGCAGCGCGGCTTCGTTGTTTGCCTTGTTCGATAGCCCAATTGATGTATTGGCTATCCTTTTTGCTGATGCTATGACTGTCGATGTAGGTCCGATAAACGGGGAAACAGGCGATGACTTCCGACAAGGCTTCGCGCAACGCATTGAAGGTATAGTCGCGGGTTTTTGCATTCGCACTGGCGATTTTACTCAACTGATTGGCGAGTACATTCAATTCACCGACCATCAGCGTTTGCATGACCAATTTTTTGGCTTGATATACCCCTTCGCCGAAATCCTGATGCTCCTTGATAAAACGCCCATAACAGCGCGTCAATGCTGATTCCGCCTTGCCATCAATCAATACGCCGTTAACGATATTCGCAAATTCATAACCCGTGGTGCCGTGAATCGGCCACTCGCTCGAAAGATATTCATAATTGGCGACAATTTTTTCGGCCACCACATAGATCGGCGGCGTATCCTTTGCCTCCATTTCGGCATGCAATACCACCGCGATCTTTTGCTTCAAGCGCTCGTAATAGGCGACCGGATCATACAACCCATCCGCATGATCGATTCTCAAGCCTTCAACTTTACCTTCGCCGATCTGTGACAGAATCAACTGATGGGTGGCATCGAAGACTTTTTCATCTTCGATGCGCAATCCGGCCAAATCGTTGATATCAAAAAACCGGCGATAATTGATTTCATCGCCGGCCATTCGCCAATACGCCAAGCGATACGCTTGCTGTTCCAGCAAGGCGTGCAATTCGCTATCTTCGCCGCCATGCCGGTTTATCTCCGCGACGCGGGAGGCAAGAAATTGCAGAATGGCCGGATTGTCGGTACAGAGCTTTGCCAGATGTTTTTTAAAGACCGCCTGATCCCGCTTGCGTTCTTCGATTTTTGCCGCCGCCGTTTCGGTGCGCAGAGGCAATTTGCTGAAACTGTTGTCGAGCGTCCGATATTCCAACAACATCGGATCGTCGACTTCGAAAGTTTCCAGCAGCGCTCCGTGTTGCGAGCTCAGGATTAAAGGATAAGTCTGCGGATCGATCGGAAATCGGTGCAGATAGTAGTAAATGCTGAATTCGCCGAGGTCTGCGTTGAAATTCAGCGTCAGCTGCTTTTGTTCCAAGATATCGCCATAGGACGCCCCCAGAACCGGAATCAACAGCTTGTGCCGCAGCGCCTGATTCGCCGGAAACCAATCGATATCGAAACAACTGGCATAGCAGGAGGCCTGACCGTTCTCCAGCACATCCAGCCACCAGAGGTTGTCGCTACCCATCACTCCCATATGATTCGGAACGATATCGGCTATCAAGCCCATGCCGTTCCGCTTGAGCTCGGCAACAAAACCATCAAAATCTTCCAGGCTTCCGATTTCCGGATTGATTGCGTTGTGATCGACGATATCGTAACCGTGCAGGCTTCCGGGACGGGCTTTCAAATAAGGCGACACGTAACAGTGGCTGATGCCGAGCCGGCGAAGGTAAGGAACGATCCGGGTCGCATCGCGAAAAGTAAATTGCCTATTCAATTGCAGGCGATAAGTCGCCACCGGAATCACCGGCGAAGGCAAGCCTTCTTCGGTCTTACCCTCAAATTCCTGAGGAATCGGGTAGCCGACGATCGATGCTATCATTGTGAGGCTCCTTCAGCTCAAACAGGACCGACCAAGGGTCTAATTTTCCCATGCGCAGGTTTTTCCGGGTTTCGGGAGAGCTGGCATACAACACTTTCCCGTGATCCTCATAGTGAACAGTAGCCGGCTCGGCTCCGAGATTTGCGGTCAGCCGCAATGTCGAACCGTCAGCTAGCCGCCATTGGACGTCGATGGCCTGGTCTGCGAGCAGCCGGTAGCAGGCTTGACCGCCGGCCATGCCGATGAGCCGGGGCGCGATTTCACGCTGGCGAAGGTGCAACAAGTCGCGGTGAAACTCCCACCATTCCCGGTGCAGCGGCAGGCTGATTTCCTGCCATGCCAGCTTGGCCGACTGATAAGTTTCCGGCGCATTGGGTGATGGCATTTTGTTCAGCCGTTCATCTTCGTCAAACTCCGGAAACCTTGCGAAATCCTGTCGGCGTCCCTCGGCCACTTTCGCGCCCAACGCTTCCGGAAAATCGACAAAATAGGTGAACGGCCGGCTGCTGGCCCATTCCTGTCCCATGAACAACAAGGGCGGCGAAGGCGCCAAAAGAACAATCGCGGTCGCCGCACGCACCGCCTCGTCTGGGCAAAGGCACGTGATCCGCTCGCCCAGGGGACGGTTGCCGACGAGATCATGATTTTGTAAAAAGGCGATAAAGGCAGTCGGCGGCAAATCCGAACACGCCTCGCCTCTCGGTTTTCCTGCCCGGTACAGCGAGATTTCCCCCTGAAAGGCAAAGCCTTCCGTCAGACACCTTCCCAGATGACAAATCGTCTGCTCGCGGTAATCCTGGTAATAACCGAAGGCTTCGCCGGTTAACAGCACATGGAAAGCATGATGCAGATCATCATTCCATTGCGCATCGAAATAACGCCACGGCCTGGCATGATCGCGTCTGAGGTAGTGCGCGGCATTATTGTCGTTTTCCAGAATCAGATAGACACGACGATCGTAACCCGGTCCTTGCCGTACCGCTTCCGCCAATGCCTCCAAAATATCGGGCGTGCTGTCGTCAAAAATGGTGTGGACGGCATCGAAGCGCAGGCCGTCGAAGTGGTATTCTTCAAGCCAATACAAGGCATTGTGGATGAAAAATTCGCGTACCCAGCGGCTCTGGCCGAAATTGACCGCATCCCCCCAGGGCGTAGCAAAACGCCGCGTGAAAAAATCCGGCGCGTACAGATGCAGATAATTGCCTTCCGGACCGAAGTGGTTGTAAACCACATCGTTAAAAACCATCAGGCCCTTCGCGTGGGCGGTATCTATCAGGTCCTTCAGTTCGTCGGGCGAGCCGTAACGGCTGTCAGGCGCAAACGGCAGCACACCATCATAGCCCCAATTGCGCCTGCCGAAAAAATCGGCGATCGGCATCAACTGGATGGCGGTGATACCTAAATCGACGAGGTAATCCAGCTGCTTTCTGACCCCAGCGAAAGTCCCCTCTTCAGAAAAAGTGCCGACATGCAGCTCATAAAACACGGCCTCTTCCCAAATCCGCCCTTGCCAATCATGATCCTGCCATTGCCAAGTCGTGGGGTCGATCACCTGGCTGGAGCCGTTCACATCATCGGGCTGATAACGGGAGGCAGGATCCGGTACATGCTCTTTGCCGTTGATGCGGTACTGGTAATAAGAGCCGCTGCTCGCAAGTTCGGTCGTAATGCCATACCAGCCCTCGTCTTCGGCTGCCATGTGCAGCCTGACTCCGGGCGCGTTTCCTTGCAGGCATAATTCGACTTTCTGTGCGCCGGGCGCCCATAGGCGAAAATTCACCCTGCCGTCATCGAGTACCCGGCTTCCAAAAGGCATCCGATGGGATCTCTTCATGCCGGCCATGCGCGCTTATCCGCTCAATTCGATTCGATCAGTCGCGCTGTGTTGCAGCGCGACCATCAGTGTCAGATGCTCGCGCAATTGACGGGTTAGAAGGAAGTTTTCGCGCACGAATTCTTTACCTTTTAGCCCCATTTCCTGAATTTTTTGCGTTTGCTTAAACAAATAACGGATACGCAGCGCTGCACCTTCCGGTGTGTTGACTAAAAATCCGGTATGGAAATTGATCACCTGCAGCCGAATACCGCCGGTATCGCCGCCGATCACCGGCTTGCCTTTCCAGAGCGCTTCGGTAACGGTCAAACCGAAACCTTCTTTCGTGGATTTTTGTAGAACAATATCGGCAAGCCGCTGCAGTGCATTAATCGTGCGGTGCGCGTCGGGGGGCAGCAACAGAATTTTAATGTTGGGATCGTCGCCGGCCGCATAACGCACTTCGCTGAGTACGGCCTCACCTTCCGGATCATCGCTTGCCCCCCCGCCGGCCAGAACGAGTTGTAAGGCGGGAATAAATTTCTTGGCCAACTGATAGGCCTCCACGACGCCTATAGGATCCTTAAATCGATCAAAACGCGAGATCTGTGCGATCATCGGTGCATCGGGGTTGATGCCGAAGCGCGCCCGCACGGAATCCAATTCATCTTGAGTCAAGTCAATATTTTTGTCACTTAACGGGTCGATACTGGGAGGGATGATGTAGGCGGGATGCGGCAGCATCTGCACAAACTGAGGCAAAGAAAAGATGCTGGCGTCATAGCCACGGACAAATCGATCGATAAACCGCCAGACTCCGCGGTAAGGGTGGCTGGCGTCAATGTGACAGCGCCAGATCCATTTGCCTTTCCGGCTAGAGCAATACTTTAGAAGTGCAACGGGTTGTGGGTCGTGGATAAAGACAAAATCCGCCGCTTCCAAAATGGAACGCAGTTGATTGGCATTTTGCTCGTTCACTTCCAGAAAATGATTCAACAAGGCATCAGAAATGGTGATCCTGTTGCCCTGTATGGCATTATGCATGCTTTTTGTGCACTGATAGAACTCGCTGTCACCGGTAATCACTTCCCAGCGGGAATCGATGCCCAGTTCGCGGGACAACGGCACTAGTTTATCCAGAATCTCCGCAACGCCGCCGCCAACTCGAGTAGAGTTCACATGCACCACGGTTTTGCCTCTCAATGGCTCCGCCAGTTGCTGAAGATGCCGGACAACATCCCGACTCGTCACCGCCGCATAAGAATCTAGCAGCGTCGTCATCGCACGTCCTCCGCAAAAAACTTTTGAAAGTCTGTCGCCACTTGCTGGCGTAATTCGACCAAGGTGCTGAAATAAGGGTCGATACCGGTCAACTGGTTAATTAACGGTTGATAGGCATCGCCGAAAAAAGCCAACCAATGGCGGAAATCATCGATTTTGTCCTGAGTCCGGCGACGGGAGTCAATAAAATGGTAAAAGATACTGCTGGCCGACATCCGAGGAATCAGCTCCGCCATCTCGCGAGGATGACTCACCGCTGTCTGTGTATCGAAGACCACAATCTGCGAGCGAATAAATTCAAACCGTTGCGTGGCATGAGACCAGCGCAGATATTCGCTTTCATCCAGACGATCATCTATGCATTCCAGTAAACGGTAGCGTAATTCTTCCAGATCATTGACTGTCGTTGGATCGAGAACGGCCAATTGTTCCGCCAATTTCGTATCGGCAAGGCTATGACGCACCCAACCGGCAAAATCGTTGATGTACTCGCGCTCCTCAAAATGCGGCAGCAACAAATTTGCCCAGAAATGGTAATACAAGCTATCTGCGCTCAAGTTCTCGATATGATCACGCAGCTCTTTTAAAGTATCGGCGCGTTTATGCGTGGCGATCGCGATCAAGGCACAATCTTTCAAGACAAAGCGTGGAGACTTCGCCTTGGCCTGATTATTCATCTCGTTCATATGATCCACTCCTCCGCCTTATCACGCGATACAAGGACGCATCAAGATTTACCATGCGCGACCTCTATCTGCGTACTGTCACGAATACTGAAAAAACTTGCATAACTTACGGCTCGTTTCGCCTGCAAGTCATCGTCTTCGCAGTATCGCCGCGATTATTTGCACATGATAATATGGAGTCTTTCTCTATTTTCGAAGTTCAATTCTGCTTAACGCCTGCCCAAGGAACTTAAAATCTATCTCGTAATCAGAAAAATATCAGTGTATGGGTATCAGTCTGCCGATAAAACGGATAATGCCACTGATTTCAGGAGCGATGCGCACTTTAGAATAAGGCTGTTTGCATAAACAATTAAGGTTAACGTGTCATTCTAAAAATAAATCTATTACATGACTGACCGAGTATCCGCCGTATGGCTTGGCACCCCTTATCCCCTTGGCCCTACATGGGATGGAAAAGGCGTCAACTTCGCCTTATTCTCCGAACATGCGGAAAAAGTGGAGCTCTGTCTGTTCGACGCCAAAGGACAGCATGAAATCCAGCGAATCCGGATGCCGGAGCAGACCGACCAAATTTGGCATTGCTATTTGCCCGAAGCGCGCCCCGGTCTGCTCTATGGTTACCGGGTTTACGGAACCTACGCACCGGTGCAGGGATTCCGTTTCAATCACCACAAATTACTCCTCGACCCCTATGCCAAGGCGATCGCCGGATCGTTGCGTTGGAGTGACGCATTGTTCGGCTACAAGGTGGGACATAAAAAAGAAGATCTGTCTTTTGACCGACGTGATAGCGCACCCCATCTGCCGAAATGCCAAGTGATCGACACAGCATTCAGTTGGGCCTATGACCAACCCCCGCAAATCCCCTGGCAGGATACACTCATTTACGAACTGCACGTCAAGGGACTTACCCAAGGTCATCCGCTGGTGCCGTCTGCCTTGCGGGGAACTTATGCAGGGCTCGCGACAGAGCCCGTCATTGAGCACCTGAGACGGCTCGGCGTGACGGCCGTTGAACTCATGCCCATCCATACCTTCATCGACGAGCGGCATTTGGTCGAAAAAGGCTTGTGTAATTATTGGGGTTACAATTCCATCGGTTATTTCGCCCCGGAAGGACGCTATGGCTACGTCGAACCGGTAAGAGAATTCAAAAACCTGGTCAAAACCCTGCACCGCGCCAATATCGAAGTCATTTTGGACGTGGTCTACAACCATACCGCCGAAGGCAACCAATTCGGGCCGACCCTGTCTTTCCGCGGCATCGATAATGCGGCTTATTACCGTCTAGCCGAAGACGATGCTCGCCATTACATGGATTATACGGGCTGCGGCAATTCGCTGAATATGCGGCATCCGCGCGTGCTGCAGTTGATCATGGACAGTCTGCGTTATTGGGTCATTGAAATGCATGTGGATGGCTTCCGTTTCGATCTGGCTTCCACACTTGCCAGGGAATTGCACGAAGTGGACCGCCTGAGTGCTTTTTTCGACATCATCCGCCAAGATCCCGTGCTTTCGCAAGTCAAACTGATCGCCGAGCCTTGGGATGTTGGCGAAGGCGGCTACCAGGTTGGAAATTTTCCGATTGGCTGGGCCGAATGGAACGATAAATACCGAGATGGGATTCGCGCATACTGGAAAGGCGAAGAAGGAATGATCGCTAATCTCGCTTACCGACTCGCCGGTTCCAGCGACCTGTACCAGCGCAGTGGACGTAAGCCTTATTCCAGCATCAATTTCCTCACGGTGCACGACGGCTTCACGCTGCATGATCTGGTCAGCTACAACGAAAAACACAATGAAGCCAATCTCGATGATAATCATGACGGCAGTGACCACCATAACGCCTGGAATTGCGGCACGGAAGGCCCGACCGACAATTTACTGATTCGTAATTTACGCGCGCGACAAAAGCGTAATCTCCTGAGCACACTGATTTTTTCCCAAGGCGTGCCTCTACTGCTTGGAGGGGACGAGATGGGGCGAACCCAACAGGGCAACAACAACGCCTATTGTCAGGATAATTCCATCAGCTGGGTCAACTGGGATTTGCAACAGGAAGACCTCGAACTTCTGGAGTTCGTCCGGTTTTTAATCCATCTGCGTAAACAGCATCCTATTTTTCGCCGACGCAATTTCTTTCAAGGATGCTCCCTCACGGACGCCGAAACCAAAGACATCATCTGGCTGAGTCCGAATGGTCAGGAGATGAGCCAAGAAGCATGGAAGCAAGCCTATGTACGCTGTTTGGGCGTGTATTTGTCAGGCCAGGCGCTCAATGAACGGGATCAGTACAATCAATCCGTTTTGGACCATGATTTCCTGCTGCTTCTGAATGCCCATGACGGCGACATTCCTTTCCTTTTGCCTTATGACAAAGTGGAACATACCTGTTGGCGTAATGTGCTGAATACCGCCGAACCGGATGCGCCGGCACGGGATTACGTTGACCCCGAAAATTTTGTTCTGCAGAGCCGTTCATTGGCATTATTGATCAAGAGGGGCAACCAACAATGATCCGTTATCGATCCCTTCTTTGTTGCTGGATGCTAGGCACATTTTTCTGCACAGCAGTCCATAGCCAGGAAAAAAACGCAACGACAGCGCCCGAACCGGCTGAGATCCAATCCATCATCACGACCCTGGAAAACCCGGTCGACCGCGCGCGTTTGATCGCCCAGATCAAGATCCTGGCTCAGGCACAACAAAAAATGGCTCCGCCGCCTGAAACTCCGACGCTGGGCAGTACCACTGTCGAATTGCTGAAGACCCTTTCGGATAAAATAACCGAATCTATCGAAACCACGGTCGAAGCCGCCACGATGTTCTATCAGCTTCCCCGTGTCGCCGGCTGGCTGGAACGGCAAATCTTGGATTTGGACAGACGCAACCTCTGGCTGGACATCATCGAAAAACTTGCCGGCGTGATGGGCAGCGCTTACTTAGCTTTCTTTATCGTCCGAAGATCATTGAAGCATTTAGGCGATGTCTTGCAACATTACCCGGCGCCAGGGCTCACGATGCGAATTTTAAGTCTTTTCGCCTTGCTCTTGCTTGCCTTGATGCCCATTATCCTATTCGCTATCGCCGGCTATCTGGCAATGGGCCTTATCCGGCCGGCAGAAAACATCCGCTTAGTCGCCATCATCTGGATTAATGCGGCTGTTATTGTCCATATCTCGGTGTCGATCATGCGGTTTTTGTTTGCGCCTCAATACCCTCAACTCCGCCTCTTGCCTGTCAGTGATGCGACATCTTTGACGATTGAGCGTTGGGGGCGCTGGCTGAGCATGATCATGGCGTACGGTTATTTCGGCCTGCAAGCTGCCTTGCTGATCGGAATGCCGCTTCCGCTCTATGAAACGCTGCTGCGGCTTCTCGGTCTTCTGGTGACCGGTTTGATCGTGCTGATGATCTTGCGAAACCGCGGAAAGGTGGCGCAATCTATCCGCGGCAGGGATACGCTGAATGCCAGGGAACTGCATCCACGACAACTCCTGAGGCAATTTTCCTCGGTTTGGCATGTCGTGGCGATCATCTATGTGCTGATGCTTTATGGTGTCTGGGCGCTCGCATTGACCGGCGGCTTCTTTTTTATTCTAAAAGGCACTTTGGTGACGGTTTTGATATTAATGGCCGGGAATGCCATGATTTGGTTTATCGAAAACGGGTTTCACCGCAAGTTTCAGATCGGCGAAGCCTGGTGCCGGCGATATCCCCGTCTCGAATCTCGCTTTAACCGTTATTTGCCGGTGTTACAAGTGGGAGTCAAAGGACTGGCCTATGTGTTGATCACATTGTCCGTGCTTCAGGTTTGGAGCATTTCTGCCTTCGTTTGGATCACAACCGGCATCGGAAAAACATTCAGCGCCGGGCTGATGAAAGTCGGCGGTATTATCCTGACAACCCTCTTGATTTGGGAGGTCGTAACGCTTTTGATCGAAGGCTATCTGGGTACGGCAGCAGAAAAGACCCAACTCTCGAGTGCGCGTCAGCGGACATTGTTCTCCGTTGCACAAAATGCGTTGTTTTTCGTTCTCACCACGACATCAACGCTGATCGTCCTTTCCGAACTGGGGATTAATATCGTTCCTCTGCTGACGGGGGCCGGCGTCGCCGGGATCGCGATTGGCATCGGCGCCCAAAAACTGGTGCAAGATATTATTACCGGGATTTTCATTCTGCTTGAAAACCTGATCGCGGTGGGTGATGTCATCAGCGTGGCCGACAAGGACGGCCTTGTCGAAGCATTGACAATCCGCACCGTCCGCCTGCGGGATGTGGCGGGCAATGTGCATACGATACCTTACAGCTCCATTGGCGCCATCACCAATAAGACAAGAGATTTTTCCTATTACGTTTTCGACGTGGCCGTGTCATATCGGGAGGACATAGACGGTGCGATGAATGAACTCGCCACAATCGGGCAAGTGATGATGCGGGAGACTCAGTATGCCTCCATCATCCTGGAGCCTTTGGAAATTTTAGGCGTAGACAGTTTCGTGAGCGACTCCGTCATGATAAAAGCACGTATCAAGACCCTGCCGGGCAAGCAGTGGGAGGTAGGGCGCGAATTCAACCGCCGGATGAAAAAGCGGTTCGACCAACTCTCTATTGAGATGTCGTTACCTCGGCTTTCTATCTCTATGGAAGGCAACCCCCAAAGCGGGGTAACTCCCGTAAGCTTTCAAAATACCCATGGGGGTCATAGCCTATGATTTTATCAATGCTGGCATAAATCAAGTCTGACAACTCATGTCGGCATCGTCGTCATTGCGCCACACCATTTTGCGGTTGCATCAACAGTCTGCGAATCAGAGGCACCACGTCGAGTTGCGAGGGCTCATCGCCGATGATTCCGTCGACCGCTTTTTGAATCGCTTCGCCGGCAACATTCTGTCGCGCAATCATGAATGTGATATGACTATCCTGTGCCGAGGCGCCGCCGTGCTGCGAAAAATAAGGCGTCGAAAAATAATAGCGGTCGGTAATCGGACGTCCGAGCCCTGACTTCGCCAGCAGCAGCACATCACCTGCACGGTGGCCATAGGGACCTGCCGAAAGCCAGCGCATGCGGCGCTCAAGCTGGATCAGATCAGATCGAGGATGCTGTGCTAGGTATCGACTGACCGGCAGTAGGCGACTGCCATCGTAAATCTGATATTCGTGCGTATCCTCTGCGATCGGTACGGGTTCTCGTGCAAATATCAGGTCAAGCGTGTCCTTAAGCTTAGGGAAGCGGCCATCCCCGTGGTTGGCATCAGCAAAGGCGTGCACCACAGGCATCACGTCCTCCGCGAAGCGCGGTGGTTTGCTCCAGTCGCACTTCTGCCCCGGAACGCGGCAAGTCGAGCGATCGGCCAGATAGACGTAAGCCATCGCTCCCTGATAGGCCAGCACCGCTTGATAATCGGACTGTTCATCGGCAACATCGAGGTGGCTCGGGCGCACGCGAAAACCCAATGACTGGAGCAGGCCCTGCGCTTTCATTTCGGGCTCCGTCGCGAGAGCATGACGCGTATCCATGGATACCGGTGTATGGCCGTGATCGGAGATAAACAGGACATAAGTATCATTAAGCACACCCTGGCGCCGATATTCACCGAGCACGCTTTCTATCAAGGGAAAAGTAGTGCCTTGAAGATAGCTCACTTGGGCATGTAACGAATTCTCTGCGAGATGGGTGTATAGATCGATACCGGGAAAATAGACCACCTGCACGGTTGGCGCGCCATGGTTCTGGATAGCGTCGATGACTTTGGGGACCGAGTTCCGGTCAAGTCCCGCATAGCTCTCCTGCAGAATCTGGATTGAATTGACCAATTTTCCAGCCTTGAATGCCAACGTCAGCGCCGCAATCACCTCGGGAGCGTCGGCAGTGAAGAGGTCGGCTCCACGGTGCACATAGTTCAGCGAAACGAAGGCTGGCCCGTTCAATGTATCGAAGAGCGTCGGCCTTTTGAGGACTTTCCCGACGAGATCTTCGCTGATTGCCCTGCGTACGTCATCGGTCTCCTCGACCGACACCGGTATGGGTGCCAGGAACTGCATCGTTTCGCGCACAAAGAATTCATTGCCGGAAATGCCGTTGTACGCCGGACCTTTTCCGGTAAAGATCGACGACCACCCTGGAATCGTGGTGGAGGGCAAGATGCTGACGGCGTTGCTGACCGAATAGGCGTGTTCGAATACCCCATTCCGTTGCTTGGCGCCGAGCAAAGTGGACAACCACGGCGTAGCACCCGATTGCAATGCTTCCATCATTTGGTCATGGCCGACCCCATCCAGCGCGAAGATCAGCAGATAAGGACCCGGACGATGGGCTCGGATCAAATGTTGTTTCGATTCTTCACCGCCCCGCAGAACGAATTGCATCATCGACGTACAGGCGGTCAGGATCAGCGTAAAAACGAAGCTTTCAATCAGTTTAAGGGGGCTCGCCGGCAAGCGAAACCGGGACAGGAAATTCATTGATTTTTTTGACAACTCGGATCGCTATCTGATCATGCCCAACACGCCAATGACGATAAGATAAATGGCGATAATGTAATTCAGCAAAGCAGGACGAATCAGTATCAGAATTCCAGCAATCAGAGAGATCAGTGAATGCGCATTAACATACATAAAATCACCATGCTTCCATTAGGGTTTGAAAATATTCAGAATATCTTTTTTGTTTACCGGATACCAAAGATTACCGAGATGCCCGCCGTGAGGATAAAATTTTGCGCGATCGCCAAAAACTTTCTTCAGAAAAGCGATATCCTCTCCGGAAACCAGAAGATCATCGAGATTATGCATCAAAAAAATTTGCTGATTAACCTTCAGTGTCGTTTCGATCGCTTTGAGGGAATTTTGCGCATTCAGCTTCTCAATGCTCATCTCGTTATCGCCTAGTTGCCTGATCCTGGGAATAAGAAATGTCTTGATATAACCCATCAGGGTATAGGAGCGCGCTTCCGCAAAGCGGGCACTGCGGAATGATCGAGTAACGGGAGATTTCAAAATGCCTGGGTTATAAATCAGATTACTTGTGTAAATCACATCACCGAGCGATTTTTGGAATTCGTTTCCGATCAGATATTCGAATTCCTTGTCCGTAAGCTGAGTCCGGCTGTCCCAATCCGCAAAAAAATCCGGGTTGTTGGGGTCATTATGTAACGCGTCAACCAGCACCCCGGCAGCATAAGCTTCCAGATAGCTTCGTTGCCTGTCGCTATACTTGTTTCCCTCGTCGATCATGGCATCTATTCGTTTGACCGCTCTCAACCCATCGACCGGCGGATTGATCAACAGATAGGTAGCAATGCCGATTTTCCTTTGTTCCGTATCCAGTTTAGCGATATAGCCCGCATCAAGCGCCCCCTCGCTGAAACCCAGCAGACCGATTCTACCAATCTCAGCACCCTCCTGTTCTTTGATCGCGTTTAAGATGAGTTGCATCACCCCATAGAGATCCTTGGCGTCCTCCCGAGTCAGCCCGGGAGTGCCGGACTGGCTTGCCGCCAAGGTAAAATTCCAACTGAATGGGGAAGGCAAGACGAGGATATGAAATCCCTCACCGGCCAACAGTTCCGCCAAATATCTCGCCGACCCAGAATAGGCGGAACTACCGAACCCCGGTATAATGAATATCAGTGGCGCCGGCCCTTTTTGTTGATAAAACCGGTAGCGCAATTTCCCTTGCCCTTCCAGAAGATGGACGTGGTCACGACCGTTAAGGATCTTGATTTGAAGATCCTTGATCACGCCGGGTATGTCTTCGTTTCCCTGCATCAAGGCGACTGTCGAGGTGGCGACAAAAGGATTCTTATAAGGATAGCGGTAATTCGCATCGTCAATGCGTTGCGCAAAAACTCCCTGCCGGGAAAACATCAAAAACAGAAAAGTAACCCAGCATATGACTTTAGAGGGACACATAATAGCTCTCCCTTCAAATGATGATAGGTTTGCTTCTCACCACCCTATCAAAAAACATAAATCTTGTTTTTTAGTCTTTCGCAATTTGAATTTGTTCACTTTACGGGCGCGGAAATGCCATCGTTCACCCTCATCAAAAAACGACAGGGGAGCTGAACTTAAGCTCGTGTGAATAAATGCAGCAAAAATAAAAGTCACCCTATGATCCAGGTGCACATAGTAAATAAAAAATCAATAGGTAGCTTTACTAAGTTATAAAATAATAAAGTTTTGCTAAAATTGACTCCATAATTCCTCCTAAAGTTCATTAATATCTTTCTAAGAAGAATTTTATATTTTGGCTATTTAGCTTATTTTCTATCAAAATTAATCATACGCATAAAAAGAGTTGCTTTCGGAAAATCACCTACCGCTCATTGCCGTTGGCGATTAGGAATGGCTTCAACAGCTGCGGTCCGTGCCGTAAAAGACAATCTATTTTGGGAGTGTAGCAAGCATCAGAAAGCAACTCGATGCACATACTTTTAATATAAATATCAGATGCTTGGATAACGACACTTCCTTTTTACGACACATTCTTCTGACCACCGAGGCCATTGTCATTCGTTTTTACGGTGAATTTTTAGCAGATGTTTATGAAAACCGCACGCACTTCACATTAAAAAAATATTAATTGAGCCTAGCAATTGCAAAAAATACTGCTACACTTTTGCCTGAGGATGGATATCTAGCCTCAATAAAGTCTAAGGGATTTTAATAGCCCGAAAATATGCTTGTTGAGCGCGGCTATTGGAAAATTAAAGTAAAAGTTCGTTTTCTTTCATGAGAATAGCCTAGCACGTAAATTTCTTACTGGCATTCATATGAAAAGAGGTGCT
>Ga0208509_1000203_pt1 | contig 24712 bp, 17 predicted proteins | sample LakWasMeta7_HOW4_2_FD_183857 | JGI IMG/M metagenome (GOLD analysis project Ga0208509, IMG submission 183857) | Freshwater sediment methanotrophic microbial communities from Lake Washington under simulated oxygen tension - Sediment Metagenome... | ecosystem: Environmental > Aquatic > Freshwater >...
CCATCTTTTCTTTTTTCATTTTGGCGACTTTGTTGACGGCATCATTGATCGCAGCCGCGACCAGATCTTCCAGCATATCCTTGTCTTCGCCCAACAACGAGGGGTCGATGGTGACTTTTCTGGCTTCGCGCTTACCGGTCATCAGGATGGTCACCAGGCCGCCGCCGGACTCGCCCATCACCTGCATGGAGGCAATTTCTTCCTGCGCTTTCTTGATGTCTTCCTGCATTTTTTGGGCTTGCTGCATGATATTGCCCAGTGCATTTTTCATTTTATCTCTCCGCTCTGTGGTTACACAGGCTCTATCGTGCCGGGCAGAACCCGGGCATCGAATTGCTCTTTCAGAGCCTGAATGTTTTCATCTGAATTAATCGCGTCAACGGCAGCCTGCTGTCTGTCTTCGCGCTCTTTTGCCAATTGCACGGCCGGCGTCTCCATGGCGGCCTTTTCGGTGTTGATCACCAGTTTCAGCGCTGTGCCGCGGTAGGCCTGCAAGGCCTTTTGCAATTTTTCTTCGGTGACGGCGCTGCGCAACTGTTTGTGGCTGGCATCCAATAATAAGGTGCAGTTCCTGTCATCGATGGCCTGCAGAACGCAGTTATTGGCCAGTTCCCGGGTCATTCCGCCCAGACGCATGGCTGCGATCATGTCTACCCAGTTTTCAGTGCCCTTGCTGGCCGCCACTGCCTCGGGGCGCTTTTCGGCCACGACCGCAGTTTGAGTTTGCGGCTGAACCTCGGGTTTAACGGCGACTTTTTGCATGGCCGGGCGGGCCGGCTGTATTTTGACGGGTTCGGCTGCCGTTGTGACGGGTCTGAACGTGAGCATGCGCAACATGACCATTTCAAAACCGCTGCGAGGATCGGGCGCCAAATCCAAATCTTTTTGCCCCAGCAAGCCGATCTGATAATACAGCTGAACATCTTCGGGCGTGAACTGCGATGCCAGGGCCGCAATCATGTCCACATCAAAATCCTGGTCAAGCGCCGACGGCAGGTGCTGCACCAGCGCCACGCGGTGCAGCACCTGCAAGATCTGATGCAAGACATCGCTGAAATCAGGGGTCAAATCGGCGATCTCGTTAATTTTATCCAGAATGGCCGCCGCATCCGACTTAGCCAGCGCGGTCAATATGTCTTCAACCGGCTGCTGGGCCACGGTGCCGATCATGGCGCTGACCGTTTCCGCACTGACGTTGCCGTTGCCAAACACAATGGCCTGATCCAGCAAGCTTAAGCCGTCGCGCATGCTGCCGTCCGCGGCGCGGGATAATAATTTCAATGCCGCCGGCTCGAACTCAATTTTTTCCTCATTGAGAATGAATTCCATCTGCTTGAATATTTGCCCGGGCAGCAGACGCTTCAGATTGAACTGCAGACAGCGCGACAGCACGGTCACGGGGATTTTATGGGGATCGGTAGTGGCCAGCAGAAACTTGACATGCGGCGGCGGCTCTTCCAGCGTTTTCAACAGGGCGTTGAAACTATGCCCGGAAAGCATGTGCACTTCGTCAATCAAATAGACTTTATAGCGCCCCTGATTCGGTGCGTATTGAACGTTGTCCAGCAAATCGCGGGTATCTTCGACCTTGGTGCGTGATGCCGCATCCACCTCGATCAAATCCATGAACCGTCCTTCATCCAGATCCCGGCAAACACGGCACTGGCCGCAGGGATTAAAATCCTGAAGGTTTTCGCAATTGATGGCTTTAGCCAGGATTCTGGCAATGGTGGTTTTGCCTACGCCGCGTGTTCCGGTAAATAGATAGGCGTGATGCAAACGATCATGCTGCAAAGCGTTCATTAACGATTTGACGACATGCTCTTGTCCGACAACTTCAGTGAAATTATGGGGACGCCATTTTCTGGCGAGAACCTGGTAATTCATTGCAGGCTCGAATGATAGTGATAGAGTGGGCGGTATCCGTGCCAGCCACATCCCGGCACACGAATCTGCTGCTACCGTTGCTCCCTTCCGGGCCTGGCGGGGTTTACAGCGTATCGTTGCGAGAGGACCGACACGGCTACCATTACACAATCAGCCTTGGCGGCTAAAGGACGGCTATTATCACTGAATCCATTCAATAACACAAGCCGAAATGGAACATTTTTTGCAAAAAATTCATGTGCGCTTTTGTTAGCCCCGCCCCAACTCTTATCGTCGCGGCTTAAGCCCTCCTACCTAACCCAGGAAATTGTTTGGCTCCGAATCCTTAATGCAGATGGGCAGAAAAGCGCACCTGCCCCTTCCCGCCCTTTTGAGCTATTGCCGAATCATTCCAGTTAAACAACTTGCGAATCGGCCTTGCCGTCGCTTTTACTCTGCAATTCATGATCCAGCATGATGTAGAGCTTGCTGGTAATGATCTCGTTCTTATGCAATTCGCTCAAGGTATCCATTTGCACCGCGCGTAACGAAAGCTCAGTGGTATCCCGGTTTAAACGATCCAGCAAAGTGGGATTTGATTTCAACAAGCCCTCCATTCTGCGTTCGGTATTGGTATGCAGTTTCTTATAGAGCGTGAGAATTCTCTCCAGAGCGGTTTTATCATCGAACATTTCGCTGAGGCCGTAACTATTCAGGCTGGTCAAGTGTTCGATGACGCGGGCGATTAGTTTATTCAAGGTCCGATAGTATAGATAAAGCTCTTCCTGCTTGAACGAATGATCGCGCCAGAACTGCAAACGACTGATCAACAGTACAAACCGCTCTATACCGTCGATAGGAAAATGTTCATTTGCGGAAACAACTTGCGGCTGGCCACGCTCGATACGTTCCGTCTGAATGCTCAGCATGTTGAAAATCTTTTTATAGGTTTTCTCGCTGGCTTCGCCGCGCTGGAAAATTTCCTTCAACTCCCCCTTTTCGATGCCCAGCGCATAAATGCGCAGCATGTTTTCTATCAACTCCTTGGAGTCGCCGATGGTTTCCTTACACTTGGTACAGGCGTTTTGATACAGCGTGAGGTAGTGACCCTGAAATTCCTCGTACTGCTCCTTATTGAGCAGATTATTCTGAAACAGGTCGTTTAATTTATGCAGGGATTCATCGTACATCTGCGCCTTGCTTTTGTAATAACCGACCTCTTCCTCAGGCGTCAGCGCATCGATTTTAAGGGCATGCATGACCTTGCCGATAGTCGTGGCTTTTACCAGCAAGGTAAAATAGATGCTGCCGATGGTAACAGCGGCAATAAACTCCTTGAGCGTAAAATCAAACGTCCAGCCCGGTATGCTCAGGTCGTCGGGAATCAGCAGCACCATGATTACGGCCAGCGACCCGCGCAAACTGCCCCACGCCAATAAATGCATCCAGCTGGTGGGGATTTTTTCTTCCTTGCCGGTTTTGTTGACTAGCCACATCAGCGGGTAAATGGACACTGCCCGCCCCACCACAACCACGGCAATAGCCAGCAGGATATACCAAATGGCCACATCCAGATTGATGGACAAATCGGCGAATAAGAGCCCCATCAGGATGAAGACCAAGGAGTTGGCGACGAAAGCAAAATAGCCCCAAAATTTTTCCATATATTCTTCAACTGAAGGCGACATTTTATAGCGCCCGTAGTTGCCGATGACCATCGAAGCGGTCAGCGTGGCGATAATCGAAGACAGGCGTATTTCCTGGCCAAAAATAACCAGATGCTCTGAGATGACTTCGGCAAGGACAAAAGTGAAGTGGGCAACCAGCAAGGTAAGGGTAATTTCCAGATGCTCGTTGCCTTTGGCGACTTCAATCAGCCTGGCGAATAAAAACCCCATCAGCATCCCGAAAATAAGTCCGCCGATCAACATGATGAAAAAAGAAGCCAGCGCAGCGATTGCCGAATCTGCGCCGTTATAGCCATGCTTCAGCAATTCCAGAACGACCAAAAAAGCGGCAAAAGAGGTAGAATCGTTAAACAAACTCTCGCCCTCGAAGATCAGCGTCAACCGTTTCGGCGCGCCGTATTCCTTGAACAGCGCCAATACCGCCACCGGGTCAGTCGAGGAAATAATGGCGCCGAACAGCAGCAATGCCAGCATCGGCACTTCCAAACCGGCCAATTGGAACGCGTAATAGCCGGCGACGCCGATGAACAGTGTAGACACAAGCATACCGACCACGGCCAGCAGGCCGATGGAATAAATATTCTCGGTCACGCTGCGGATGTTCATGTTATAGGCGGATTCGAAAATCAGAATCGGCAGAAACACGAAAAACAATAGTTCCGGCGTCAACTCAAAACTTCTGACAAAAGAAAAGAATTCGATATGCGAAATCGGCACCAGCAGGGAGCCGGAAATAACCAGCAGCACGGTATAAGGAATGCGGAGTTTCCTCGATAAAATAAAAACCCCAAGGGATACCAGCATCAAGCTGAATAGCGATAAAAACACATCTAAATTCATATATATTCCTAATGAAAAAATAAATTCTTTAGCAATGGCTTGCCGGTAATCATTTAACAGTGTGTAAAGCCTTGCCCAGCCATCAAAACAGTGTTTGGCAGAAATTCAATCAAAACTACCTCAATCAAGTGGCCAACTTGATAAGAATAGCGCCAGACTGGGCTTGTTTGAATGGATTTTGCTTAAATCAGCGATGATGAATGGTGCGACCGGAGCCGCATCGTCCGGACATGAAATGTTGATAATAATACTATGAATTCATCTCCGCCTAAACAGGCAAATGAACCATCTCGTTGCAAACCCAAGCGTAAGCGTTCAGCCGTTCGCAATTTGATGATGTAAAAGCACCTTAAGGGGTGATCTGAAAACCGGCAAGACAGGGAGCATCGCTCATCAACGCCAGGCTTTCATGAGCGCGGCCGATCTAATCCGGCCAGACAATGACCGCCGTGCGCAGTCGGTTTTTACCGAAGCAGGACATGCGGTCGAAATCTTCACAGGCAATGGGAATATATTGACAATCCAGCTCACTTTGACGGCCTTCCTCGGGATCGGGATCGTGCATGTACAAACAATCCTGATCGAAACCGCTCATGACCACCCAGTGCGGTGCTTTTTTGCGATCCATGCGGAAAGTGCTGATCAAAATCACCGGAATTGCACCCGCTTTAAAAGCGCCGATTAGATCATTCTGGGTAATATTGCCGTAATGGATATTGATGCCCTGCTCGGTAGCCTCGCGCTTGAAACAGACATCCACCAGCTCAACAACCTGCTTCTTGTCCTCATTGCGCACACCGTCAATAAACAGCGGACCGGTTTGATTAACCCAGACTTCGACTCTGAACTGCCGGCGTTTCGCTGCCAGCGCCAAACCCACCGGATGACAGCCGCCGTGGCCGGAGGTCATGAAAATGGTGGTGGCTTCCCGCCACAGATTGAGTTCTTCTTCCTGGGAAGGCAAATAGTCCTTGTTCAGGCCGTGCATGGCCATCATCAGCGATGCCGGCCCGCAGGTAAAATGCGTGGTCTGCCTCAACCAGTGCACGGTCCGATGCTGCAAGGTATCGGCATAGCGGCGGATGCGTTTTTGATAGCGCAAGGCATCCCGGTGATCTTGATAATAATCACGATAGATGCCGAATTGCTGAAAGCCGATGGCCTCATACAGGCTAATCGCCGGGATATTATCCACGCCGACTTCGAGACGCAGGTAAAGCCGGCCGCCATCGCGCGCGGCCTGCTCGCCCGCCGCCATCAGCAATTTGGCGATGCCGGTTCCTCTTTGCTGATGCGACACGGCGATGGAGTAAATCCGCGCCAGCCGGGTGCCTGGATGGTAAATAATGAGAATATAGCCCTCGACTTTATGGGCGATTTCCGCCACCAGCAAGGCGCGGTGTTCTGTCGTTATCCAATGCCGGAAACTGCGCCGGCTGAGCCTGTCGGTATCGAAGCTGGACTTTTCAAGCCGGACCAAGTCATCTAGGTCGCCGAGTTTTGCCGGGCGTATCAGAATGTTATCGTCGGCCATCAGGTGGATACTCCCCGCAATGCCTGAGTGACCACCTGCCGGGCGCGAAACAGCACCATTTCCTGCCAGGCGGGATCATCGGGACAAAAATGCTGCCGCATTCGGAGACTATGCGCCGAACGCGCCTGTCCGTCATCGGGCTGCGCCCACAGTTGATGATCCCGCAGCAACACTTCAAACAACTGATCGGTGCTGAAGCTGCCGAATTCCAGCGTGATGTAGCAACTGCGCCGATTCATCACGGCGTGCCAGGCATAATCGAGCAGTCCTGTTTTAGGCACCGAACTGGACGTACCCAATGCAGGCAGCGTGACTGAGCCGCCGTACCAGCGACTGGCGACCTCGGCGCCCGCACTGTCCGGCTCATGATCGCAGATTATTTCACCGTAGCCGTAAGAGCCCAGGCCGGTATGCACGTCGATGACCGCCAGGTCGCGCTCATGCAGGGTATAGCGGCGCATCAGTTCCTCGCAGACCAATCGGCCATGCGCCGGCGCCCTGCCGCCATAGAAAGGACCGGCCGGATCGACATACTGTCCGGCACTGACCGCGCACTCCAGAGTCGTGCGCCCGTGCTGTAGTTCAAATTCGGCCAGCATTTGCTTTCTCTCGCTGGCATCGGCCAGAAACAGCGCAGGCCGGATCGCATCGTAACCAGGGTTTGCAGGCAGCGGGCCGGAAAAATCGACCACATTACGATTCAGATCAACACCATCGGCATCACAGCGGCGCTGCCAGGCATAGCCCCAGGGAGTCAAGGCATGAATCATTAACATCGCGGTATCGTCCGGCAAGACGATATGACCGTCCGCGATCAGGCCCAGCAGATCCGTCTCGACAGCGCTGCCGGCAAAGCCTTCGATGCCATGCGTGCCGCCAATCACAACGACCACTCGGGCCGCCCCCGGCTCGCCGATCCAGACCGTATCCGTAACCAAGTCTTCTCCGTGCGGCCCCTTGCCGGCGCAGGGATAAGCGACAGACTGCGTTGCCAGCGATAGCCCGGCTGCTTGCGCCAGCCAACGCTTTCTGCCGGCGGCATAGTTGGCGGGAAAAACAGCCGTATCAATAGCAGCTAAAGGAAGACATGAGGACATATAAGGTTTCCCGAGAGTTTTCGCCCGCATGGGCAGGTCAGACCGATCACGCAAGTCCTTCGTGACCCAAAGAAATTCCTTGTATAAAAACCTGACTGATTTCAAAATTATAGTTTAACTTACTCAGGACTTTTTTTGCTATGGCGCGTACCCTTCTGGTTGTTGATGATCTTTCCGACTGGAGCCCTTATTATCCCAGTGATCAGGTGATCACTTTCGAAACCTATCTTGCCACGGAGCAGGGCGACTCTGAGCAACGCGTCCGCGTCATCAACCTTTGCAGCAGCTATCGTTATCTATCCGATGGCTATTACTGTTCATTGCTGGCCGAGGCCAGAGGCCATCACGTCATTCCCTCTGTTAAGGTGCTCAATGACCTGGGCAAGAAAGCCTTGTACCGGCTGCAACTCGAAGATCTGTCGCAAACCTTGGCGCGCGCCTTTAAACGCCATGTCAAGACCGATGAACTCACTCTGCTGACTTATTTCGGCACGACCCCGGACCCTGCCTTTCAGGAACTCGCCCGCCTGCTCTTTGAACGCTTTTCCTGCCCGGTGCTGGAAGTGACCCTGCGCTTCAGGCAGCATTGGGAAATCGTCGAATTGAAAGCCGTCTCGTATCGCTCGCTCGATGAATCGCTGGAAATTGTCTTTGCCGAAGCGCTGGACAAATTCAGCAAGAAAGTCTGGCGCAAAGGCCGCGCCCGCAAAAATGCGCGTTACGATCTCGCCATCCTGATCAATCCTGAAGAACAAATGCCGCCGAGTAACCGCGGCGCCCTGAAAAAATTTATCAGCGCCGGCCGGCAGATGGGCATAGAAATCGAATTGATTTCGCAGCAGCATTATGTGCGCCTGCCTGAATTTGACGGTTTGTTCATCCGCGAAACGACGGCCATCGATCACCACACCTATCGTTTTGCCAAGAAAGCCGAGGCGGAAGGCCTGGTGGTTATCGACGACCCCACCTCCATGCTGCGCTGCACCAACAAAGTCTATCTGGCGGATCTGTTTCGCACCCATCGCGTACCCTCGCCGAAGACCTGGCTGCTGCATAAAGGCAATTCCGAGCATCTGGATAGACTGGAAGCCGAAGCCGGTTTTCCGGTCGTCATAAAAATCCCGGACGGCTCCTTTTCGCGCGGCATCGTTAAAGTCCATGACCGGCAGGAGCTTGAACTAAAGGTCGAGGAGCTGTTTCAAAAATCCGCACTGCTGCTGGCGCAGGAATTTCTCTATACCGATTTTGACTGGCGCATCGGCGTTTTCAACAACAAGGCGCTGTATGCCTGCCGCTATTACATGGTCAAAAACCACTGGCAGATCTACCGCCACGGCAACAGCCGAATCGATAGCGGCAATTTTGCGACCCTGCCGACTTTTGAAGTCCCCAAAGCCGTACTTGACGCCGCATTAAAAGCGACGCAACCGATAGGTAGCGGCTTATACGGTGTGGATGTTAAAGAGAAAAACGGCAAGGGCTATGTCATAGAAGTCAACGACAACCCGAACATCGACAGCGGCATTGAAGACAAGTACCTGGGGGATGAGTTGTATCGCTTGATCATGGCCGAATTTCTAAGGCGCATGGAAAATCGCAGCAAGGGCGTGTAAGCACAAAAAGACTTGTTTTCCTACGAAACACTGCTTTAAACAACACAAAGTTTTCTAAGCCAGCTCTGAAAAACGGTCATTTCGGGCTAAGAGGTACGACGGTTTGATTTTTAGCCAGTGTTCTTGGCGCTCTCCGGGGGTGAAATAGCTTTTTAGGCTAAGAGATTGGCTAAGTTCTTGCCATCGCCTTCGTCGAATCGGCAATAATAGCCAAGCTCGACTGCGTTATTTAGGTAAAATTGACTCACTTCATCGTTAGCTTAAAACAAACAAAAAAAATCTGTGACGACTTTATTCCCCATTCCTGAAAATCATCCCCAACGCTTTGTGCTTCACAACGAGGTCCACGCCCGCGCACCGTTGATTCTCAATCTGCCCGTTAGAGCCAGTCATCTTGCCTTGCTGCTGTCTGCGGATGAAAAAATGAAAGAACGCAAGCACTTGATAACGTTGTGTGAACGCTTTGGTGTTGCCCCACCGGAAAAAGACGTGGATCACTTCAGCGCCAGCTTTAATTCCTTTCAAATACGCTGGGAACAGCACGGCGAGTTCAGTACTTACAGTTTTTATGTACACGACATCCCCAAAGATCCATTTGCGGATTCCGCCCTGAAAAAAGTGCCGGTGGACTGGCTGTCGCAATTAAACGGCCAGGTCATTGTGGCGGCGCATTCCAGCATTGTCTCCGCCGCCGCTATTCAAGTTGAGGAGAAAGGCGATTTAGCGCCGCTCTCGGCCTACTTTGCCAACAACCCTGTCATCGGTTCCAAAGTAACCGGCGGTGCAGCCTCGGTATTCACCGATTTCCGTATTCATGTCGACGGTTTCAGCCGTTTTTTAATTATCAACCATGACTTGAGAACAGAACAGGCAGGACGCTTATTGCAGCGCCTGTTTGAAATCGAGGTGTACCGGGTCATGGCCTTGCTGGCTTTTCCGATCGCGCGCAAACTTTACCCGGCCCTAAAAAAGTGCGACCGGCAACTGTATACCATCACCAACGCCATGACGCTGCCGGACAATAATGACGGCGAATTACTGGATGAGTTAACCACGCTGGCCGCTGAAGTAGAGAACCATATCTCCAGCAATCACTTCCGCTTCGCCGCCGCCAGCGCCTACTACCAACTGGTGGAACAGCGCGTAACCGATTTGCGCGAAGTCCGCATTCAGGGCATTCAGACCTTGGGTGAATTCATCAAGCGCCGGCTGGAACCGGCGATTAACACCTGCGAATCCATCTCGCACCGCTTTACCCTGCTTTCTGAACGCGTCAGCAACGCCAGCCAGTTACTGCGCACGCGTGTCGACATCATTATCGAGCGCCAAAACCAGGGACTGCTTACGTCGATGGCCTTACGCGCAAAAATGCAGCTGCGCATGCAACAAATGGTAGAAGGCATCTCGATGGTCGCCATTACCTATTATGCGGCCAGCCTGATCGGCAAAGTCGCCGAAGCCCTTCATAAGCTGGGCTGGAAAGTCAATCCGGAACTCATTGAAGGCGTTTCCATCCCTTTTATCCTGATCATTATCGCCATCGGCATTAAACGGATTCATAAAATCATCGCCAATACCACCGAATTATAATATCCCGCGAGGCGGCAAGCCGTCCTTCGAGAGGCACGCCCGAGGATGAATTAAACAAAGAAACGGCCCAGGCCAAGGGGATAATGCTGCCACAGGGCCGCAGTTCCAGCGCTCACGATGGCCACGGCTACAAAGACGGTCAGCCCGAATAAGATGCGTAGGGCGATGCTATCGACAGGGCGCAATGCCGCTAATGTCAAGGCGGGCGTCATGGCGGCGAATACAGCGCTGACAATGGCCATACCTGTCGAGGCTATGCCGGCCAACAGGGAGGCGCACCAGGGGCACTGGTGCGCCTCGCCCGGTTTATAAAAATTACAATGAGCGTCCAGGCCTGACCACGGCCAATCGCAGCCGCATTGAAACAGTAAACCGCAAACGGGCGTCGCGATGATTAAGGCGGCGACGAAGGTGGCGGCGCCTGAAACAGCCTTCACCTTGCAAATTGAATAGGTTCTTTTGATAAACATAATGCGCCGTATACTCTTGGCAAGACCTCATAACCTTAATATCCTTATTTTAGAGTTTTCACTCAATGTCTCCCATCATACGATTTGATCATGTATCGGTCGCTGCCGACAAAAAAATGATTCTCTCCGACATCAGCTTTGCCCTCTTTCCCGGCGAAAAGGCAGTGTTATGCGGTAAATCCGGTGCCGGTAAAAGCAGTGTACTGAGGACCTTGCTGGGGCTTCAAGCGATAAGACTGGGCACGGTTTACTTTCAGGACATCCCGTTAACGCCAAGTTCTGTTCAAGGCATTCGCAGTTGCGCCGCCTATATTGGACAGGAACCGGTATTGGGGGCTGAAACTGTGCGGGAGGCACTGCTGTTGCCCTTTCAATTCAAAACACATCGCGGGCATCGACCCACGGAAGCTCAGCTGATTGAGGTGTTGCAACGACTGCAACTGCCTGCCGATATTTTAAAACAGGAAAGCCGGCGCATTTCCGGCGGCGAAAAGCAACGGATTGCGCTTGCACGCGGTCTCTTATTGGGCAAAAAATTGTATCTGCTGGACGAGGTGACCAGCGCACTGGACGCTGAAAGCAAACAAGCCGTGTTTGATGTTTTTTCCGATCCCCGGATGACCGTTCTTTCTATCGCCCATGATGCCGACTGGCTGCAACGCTGTGATATTGTTTTCGAACTGGAAGCCGGTCGGCTCATACAGGAAAAGCGACATGGAAACACTTGATATTGCGTTATCCAAGATGGCGCTGCTCTACGGCCTCTGTTTGCTGCCGGGGACGCTGCTCTGGCTCGTCGGCCTGCGCTTAAGCAAGGATATTGCCATCGGCATTCTGCGCATGAGCATTCAGTTGGCATTGGTTGGCATTTATCTGAAAATACTCTTCAACCTTAACCATCCAGGGCTCAATGGCTTATGGATACTCATCATGCTGCTGGTCGCGGATTTCAGTATTCTGCAGCGTGCCGGACTGAAAGCGCGTTATTTTATGCTAGCCACCTTTTCGGCCATTGCATTCAGTATACTGTTCTCCACCGCCTACCTGGTGGTGCTGGTCATCCAGCCCCCGCTCTACTATGATGCCCGCTATATCGTTCCGTTGGCGGGCATGATCCTGGGCAATTGTTTGCAAGGCAACGTCATCGCATTGGAGCGCTTTTATTCGTCACTCCGCAAAAACGAGAACGAATACATGACTTTTCTAATGTTGGGTGCAACGCGTTGGGAAGCCGTGCGCCCTTATTATCGTGATGCCATCAAGGCGGCAATCAATCCGACCATCGCCAGCATGGCGACCATGGGACTGGTGTCTCTGCCAGGCATGATGACCGGTCAAATTCTGGGTGGCAGCGAACCCTGGCTGGCCGTGAAATATCAAATCGCCATCATGATCTGCATTTTTACCAGTACCACCCTCGCCGCCCTCATCAATTTGAAACTCAGCTTGAATATTGCATTCAATGCCTTTGATGTGTTGAGAGACGAAGTGATCAAGAAATCTTAACTATAATTCCAATCGATCTATACCAATTGGTCAGACGGCTAGATGCTGACCTCGCAGTCAGCCTGAAATTTATAACAACTCCTTTTCGCTTGGGTATCATGAAGATAAATCAATCACAGCAAGAAAAATGGATTTCCGAGGCCGCCTATTACAAGTCATTGGAGCGTAGCCCCAAACCTGGCCTGGAAACCCAGGACTGGTTAGAAGCGGAACAAGACTACCGGCAACTCATGAACAAACGCATTAAGTCCGGACTTGTCCGCATAAAAACGGACTAAGCTGTTGACGCTAGCTGAATCTTGAAGCGGCAGCCTACCAAACAAGATGCTGCGCGCCAGTAAAGTCAAAATCCGTGAGGTTTTCTTGTGACAGCTCCCTACCGTACCGCCCCCGCCCCTTCCGCTGAATTACCCGCGGGCATTCCTTTTATTATCGGCAACGAACTCGCGGAACGCTTCAGCTATTATGGCATGCGGGCTATTCTGGTCGTGTTCATGACGCAATATCTGATGGATGCCGGCGGAAATCTTGCACCGATGACGGCCGGCGAGGCCAAGGGCTATTTCCATTTATTCGTCTCGATCACTTATTTCACGCCCTTTTTAGGCGCGCTACTGGCCGACGGCTTATGGGGCAAATACCGGACCATCATCCTGTTGTCGATAGTCTACAGCCTGGGCCATTTTTGCCTGGCGCTGGACGATACGCGAACCGGGTTATTAATGGGGCAATCGTTGATTGCATTGGGCGCAGGCGGCATCAAACCCTGTGTGTCTGCGCATCTGGGCGACCAGTTCGGCGCCAGCAACCAGCATTGGCTGAACAAGGTATTCAGCTGGTTTTATCTGGCCATCAACCTGGGGGCTTTTGTGTCGATGCTGCTGGTGCCCTGGCTGCTCGAAACCCAGGGCGCATCGGTAGCATTTGCGATCCCTGGCTTGCTGATGCTGCTGGCGACGGTCCTGTTCTGGTCGGGACGATACCGGTTTATCCACATCCCCGCCGCCGGCAAGGATTTTGTGCGCGAAGTGTTCAGCGGCGAAGGTCTGCGTTGCCTGGGCCGCTTAAGCGGGATCTATTTGTTTATTGCCATGTTCTGGGCTTTGTTTGACCAGACCGGCTCATCCTGGGTCTTGCAGGCGCAGCAGATGGACAGGCTGGTATTCGGCTTCGAGGTCCTGCCTTCGCAAATTCAAGCCGCCAACCCCCTGCTGATCGTCCTGCTCACGCCCCTGTTTTACCGTCGATTGTATCCGGCACTGGGCCGGTTTCTGCGCGTGAGTTATTTGAACAAAATCGCCATCGGTTTGTTTGTCACGGTCTTGTCATTTGTGTTGGTCGCCGGTATTCAGATGCGTATCGATGCAGGATTTCAGCCTCATATAGCCTGGCAGTTGCTGGCTTACCTGTTGCTGACGTCTGCCGAGGTCATGGTGTCCATCACTTGCCTCGAGTTTTCCTACACGCAAGCCCCCAGGACGATGAAATCCTTCGTGATGTCGCTTTATATGGCGGCAGTGGCCTTGGGCAATCTGTTCACCAGCGCGGTGAATTTCTTCATTGAAAATCCGGACGGTTCCAGCCGACTTGCCGGCGCCAGTTACTTTTGGTTTTTTGCCGGATTGATGCTGCTGACCGCCCTGGGATTTGTTTGGCACAGTCGGCATTATCGGGAAAAGTCTTATCTGCAAGAAGAAGTCTAGTACTCGGGCAATTTTGTTTTGGCGAATCGAGCGAGTGTAGGCGCGGATTTATCCGCACAGTGCGAATGAATTCGCACCTACATGACATAGAGAACCGTTTTACAGCCCGTCATTTCCCTGAGTTTTCATTAGAACCACTTCAAGCATGGGCACTTCCCATTGCTCGACTTTACAGCGCGATTGATATTCTTCTTCGGCATCGGTCTTATAGCGGGTGATCATGGCCATGATGGTCGCTGAACAGATGTCGCCCAGCCGATGCTGCCAGTGTTGCTGAGCATTTTTTGACAAGACGGCAATAATCACATCCTCTTTCTGCACGGCAATCTTGCCGTGCAGAGGATTGAGAGTCACCGCTGCGCCAACGCTGAGTCCGGCCAAGGCTTGATGGATGGGATGACTCTCGGCGAAGCTGCCAGCATAACTCAAATCGAAATCTTTCAAACCCAGCAGCGCATAGTGCTTTCTGTCCAGGGGTATGGAAGATGCCATCTCGGCCTCACGCCACAGCACAAAGTCGCCACACAAAGTCTGCAGATAAGGATTTCTCATATCCCGCCTGTGCAACAAGCACAGCGTCTCCTTGGCACGGGTCATCGCCACATACAGCAGGCGACGCTGTTCTTCGGCCGCAGGCGCGGTCCAGCCGCCATCCAGGATGAACACATGGCTGAACTCCATGCCTTTGACGGAATGGATGGAACTGAGAAAAACGCCATGCCCCAACCGGCAGTCCCGACGCTGTTCAGCCAGCGATTCGTAGAGGTATTCCAGAAGTTGCTGTTTGCTCATTTCGGCATCATCGGTTTCCGTCTGCCATTGCTGCAAAAGCTGTTTGAGCTGCGCCAGCCAGAGGTTTTGCGGGTCCGCAGGCTTGTTCTGCAGGAACTCCAGCCAGTCGCCGGCTTTACACAAAGGACTGGCACACTGTCTAATCGCCTTGAGCAAGCTCAGATTTTCACGTATCCGGAACGGAGGCGGTTGATTCTGTTTGGGCAAGCCCAGACTCAATGGAATCGCCTGCGCTTCCAGACAGACTCTGACTAAATCCAGCAACCGCCATTCAGTGGTCAATACCGCGCATTGCGACCAATCGAGACTGCTGTCCAGTTGCCGCAAACGCAACAGTTCCTGCGACAATGCCTGCGCCTGCTGCATTTCATCGTGGCATGACAGTATCTGCACCCGCCCTTTGGCCACAGGATCGAGCTTTTCCCAGCGACCTCCGGCGGGCAGGCTTTTGCGGCCTTGGTTAATTCGAATCGGATGCTCTTGTTTCATGCGATCGCGATTGGCCTGGATCAGTTGATTGGCGGCATCGATGATGTGCTGGCTGGAGCGGTAGTTTTCCACCAGATAATGCTTGCTGGCCTGATAATCCTGTTCAAATTGACGAATGAAACCGATATTGGCGCCACGGAACTGATAGATATTCTGGTCATCGTCGCCGACTGCCAGAATGGTCAGTTTACTGTCCTCCTCCTGCTGGCGGCCGGCCAGCGCTGCAATCAGCTCATACTGGTGTTCATCGATATCCTGATATTCGTCGACCAAAATAAACCGATAGCCGGCCAACAGCCGGTCGCGCATTTCATCGCTGTCGACATTCAGGCATGCTTGCCGTCCGGTCAGCAGATCGATGGCCTGACGGATCATGGTCTGAAACTTTTGTTCCGCACCGTTTTCATCCACTTTTTCGATGCCGTTCAGCGCATGACCGGATAAACGCAAACTGAGCCCGTGGTAGGTTTGAATGGTAACGGCCTTCGCTTCCGGCCCGACCAAATCAAGCAAGCGCTGCCTTAATTCCGTGGCGGCATTGCGGTTGAAACACAAGACCAGGATGCTGCGGGCGGGAACTTGCTTGACCCGTAACAAATAGGCGCACCGGTGAATCACCACCCGCGTTTTACCGGAACCGGGCCCTGCCAGTATCAGCAGATTATCGTCCTCACCGCTGGCAACCAGCGCCTGCTGCTCCGAATTGTGCAGATCGCTGACGATCCGCTGGAACGATTGCTGGCTGGTGGCGCGCTCGAGCATGTCCTTTTGCCCTTTGAAATAGCGCTTGACGAATTCGGTCTTGTCCTGGGAAAAGTAAGCCACTACGAAAGCCAGGGCCTGACCGATTTTTTCCAGGCCCTTGCGCGCATATTCATTCATCACATGCACCTGAAAAATGCGCTCGCTATAATGCTGCGACAGCGGCTCATAATCGCCTTTGTTGTAACGCCGCCCCTTGGCTTCCGGCAGGACGCGAATGGTCATCGCCTGCCGGAATACCGCCAGGCCTTTTTGCAGGGTAATGATTTTTTGTTCATGCAGAAAATTAAGCCCTCTTTCCACCGCCGCCAGCGGATCTTTTAAGGCGGAATACATTTCTATGTCCTGCTTGACCGCGGCCAGCAAATCCTCAACCGAGAACTCGACCAGCAAGTCTGCTCCCGCTTTGGTATCGGTCGGAATTTTTTGTACCACGGTATTGAGCACAATTTGCGCGACGGTCTGCCGGCGCTGCACGGTCTCGCTTAAGGCTTGCCAGCCTCGATTGAGCTTGACCCGGTATTGATCCTGCGCGGCGTGGCGCAGGAACAGACTGCCTTTACTGCCGGCCAGGCCTTGCCCGTCTTTACTCATGGAAACCAGCAACAAGCGCAGCACTTCCGGATTACAGTCTTTAAACCCCTGATCCAGCAAATGTTGATTGATATGCCTTAACGACAAGACCTGCCATGCTTCCGTATCGGCATCGGGGGCCTGTTCCCGCAGCAGCTGAACCAGCGCCGTTTCCAACTGACAGATTTGTTCCAGCAGTTTTGTCGATGCATTCTCCACTTTGTAGCGCACAAAGGCAGTCAATAACAGATTCTTCTGGATGATGCCGGCCTGAGACATGTCGTACAAGGTCCGGATAACACGCTGACTGGCGGTTTCGGTGCGCGGACTTTGTTCTTCCTCGTTACTTTCTTTGGCGAACTCAGCCAATTGCGCGAGTTCATCGGCACTGAAGCCTTCGTCGCTGTCCGCATTGAACAAGGCATCCAGAATAGCCAGCCAGCGTTTCTGCTGGCGTTCCGATAACTTCAGTTTGGCTATTTTTTGTTCGGCTTCGGCCATATTTTTGACTAAGGGCCGGCCCTGAAACACCTGGGTTTTGTTTTCATTGCGCTCGATAAAGCCCGCACGCTCCAGCCATGACACGGCGGTGATGACTTTGGTGCCTGCATTATAATCATCGGCTTCAAACGAGGTCTCGACCGCGTCATCTTGTAACAGTTCGCCGGTAGTAATCACGACATTGCCGAAGCGGTCCTTACGCGTTCTGCGCAAGCCTCTCAAAATCTGCGCGATGTCATGCTGATTCAACTGGGACGAAGCGGACAGCCTGAACTGGGTATCGATGTCATTCTCATCAAACAGCAGGATACATTCGGCCTCCCGCTGATCGCGCCCTGCCCGTCCGGCTTCCTGTAAATAATTTTCCAGCGAACCCGGTATATCGGCATGAATCACCAGGCGCACATCTTCCTTATCGATGCCCATGCCAAAGGCATTGGTCGCGGTGATCACGCGCGTCTGGCCGCTGATAAAGTTATCCTGTATGTGTTTTTTCTCGGCGGCATTTTTTCCGGCGTGAAAGGCCTCGACCTGCCAGTCCTGCTGCTGCAGAAATTCAGCAATCGCTTCGGTCTGGCGGCGCTTGGCGCAATAAATAATCGCGCTGCCGGCCTCATGGGCATCCAAGCGTTCATGCAGCAAGCTGTTGATGCGCGGATATTTATCCACACTGTTGACCGTCTGCACTTCAAACTGCAAATTATGCCGCTCCACGCCGCCTTCAAAGACCTTTAAGTCCTGGGCCAGATTGGCTTTGAAGTAATCGATAATCTCCCGCTTCACATCCTGCTTGGCGGTCGCGGTAAAGCATTGCACCGGCGGCAGCAAGGCATGCTGTTTCTTGGCGAATTCCTTGATGAAGCGCGCAACATACAAATAATCCGGCCTGAAATCATGCCCCCATTTTGATAAACAATGGGCTTCATCAAAGACCCAGCAGCCGATCTCCCGGTGTTCGATTGCGATCTGAAAACCGGTATTGCGCAACTGTTCCGGCGACACATACAACAAGGCAATATCGCCCATTTGTATGGCTTTTAAGACCTCACCCCGCTCCGGAGCAGTCAGCATGCCGTACAATGCGGCCACACCGGGCGCGCCGGTTTTGTTGCGCAAATTATCGACCTGATCTTTCATCAAGGCCTGCAACGGTGAGATCACGATCGTCAACACGCCGCGCCGCTGATAACGCACCAGAGCCGGCAATTGAAAGCACAGCGATTTGCCGCCCCCGGTGGGCAACACGGCAAACAGCGGCGTATCCGACATGCCCGCCTGGACAATGCTTTGCTGCAAACTGCCGCCCTCGGCATTTTCGGGTTGCGCCCTGAAAGCCGGGAAACCGAAATAACGCTGCAACTGAGCGACTGGATCATGCGTTTCCCGGCAATAGCCGCAATCCGGCGACTGACAGGGAATATCCCGCAACTGCCGCAAAGCCGGCGCAAGCTCAGGAAATTGCAGACGTACCCAGGGCGGCAATACCGAATTGCCGCCGGCCACCCGCAACCAGGTCAGGACATAGGCCAAGGCGGGGCGTAATTTCGGATTAGGCAGATACGACAGAATGACTTTGTTAACGGCTGTTTTACACACCCTGCCCTGCGTGAGCAGCTTCAATAAATCGAATGCCGCATTCGCCTTTAAGGGGGCTGCGCCCATGGCCAGCAAGGCTGCCTGCAGGCCCGTGAAGCGAGTATTTTCAGAAAATGCGTAATAATAAAAAGACAATAACCCCGACTCCGCCTGTTGTTCCTGCAGGGCCTGCCATTGATCCTGAAACAGCGACAGCGCGAGTCTTGCATCGGCAACAGGGTCATTTAGACTGTCACGCACTAATTTATAGTTTTTAACCAGTCGATGGTACGGATTTTCAGGAAAGGCCAACGGCGATAGAAACAAGGTATCAATCACCGGCTTGTTGAACAATGCCAACTGTGGGTTGATCGCATGACACAGCGGCAAGTCATGTAAAATGATGTTATGCCCTAACAAATAGCCGGCGTTTTCGGCAAAGCGGTCAAATTCTCTGAGGACTTGCTGGATGCTGAACGGGGCTTGCCGTTGAAACACCTGCTCCTGATAAACAGCGCCAAAAGCAAAAATCTCGCCGTTTTCATCGGATTCCAAATCCAGGCTACAGATTTTATTTTGAAATTTGTTCCAATCCATTGTTTTATGTTATCAATTTTTATTCCTTGGCATCATAGCTGAATGCGCATGCGCTTTCATGAAAATCACCCGCCTGTTGGATGGAATGCTCCTGCAGTCAGCCGAATTCCAGCAACAAGACTGATTGTGATATCCGGGTTTCGGATAGGCGATTTGAAAGGTTTGTTTATTCATCCTTGAACTAAAGCGCTTGCTGCGAACCGGCTTAACGTCAGGCTGGCCATTCAGCCCTGAAAAAAACAGTTGTTGACCAGGGAGGCGCAGAATTCACCAAGCATCAATGCTTTAGGTTTCATCTGTCACTCAGGAGAGGGGAAATGAGGTTTTCAAATTCATCGACATCGCATCGTTTACTTGCTTGAACCGGATTTTTCAGAAATTTCTTTGATGACGGTGTATTCGGCTTCGAGCGTTTGATCAGGCTGACCCTGCTTTAATTTTCTTAGTGACCACCACGCTCTGATGCCTACAATACTGACTGGTATCAGGAACAAGGCAAAAAATAACGAGAAGAAAACGGTGACGAACAATGCGCCCACCATCAACGCCGGAACGGCTAAAAGATTAGCCAGCCAATGGCCATTGGACCTGATGACTTGTTTTGTTGAATGCAGCCTATGACCTTGGTCTGGTCTGTCGACAAGAATGACTTTCTTGTAAATCTTTAACATAATCAGCCTTCTTTTAATAATTAGCGATAACTTTACTCCCTATCCATTAATAGGAACGGTTTATTCTGGACTAAGTTCAATGAAAGCCTCTTCACATCCATCAGGATTAATGATAAAAGTGGCTGACAAACAATTGACGAGGATTTTCTAGTGATTTCAGTGGGTATTTACATTCTAACGATCAGTTTCGCCGCCTATGCCATTTATAAGGCGCTCTCTGATTAATCCGTTCTCACAACCTGATCGGCGGCTCGTGACTCGTTACCCTGTCTGTCCCATCAGCAGCGTGAGGTGCATTAGCTTAGCCGATGGATGAAATGGATGTTTACCTTGTCAAAAAAAGCGGATGGCCGCTTTGGAAAAAGCCAAATTCAATACAACTTCCCGCCAAGATCGAGATAAGTCAGGTAAAGCCGCATATCAAATTCCAACTGGTGGTAAGCCGGCTCCATGTACTCGCATAGCTTATAGAACGCCTTGTTGTGCTGTTTTTCTCTCAAATGCGCCAGTTCATGCACGACGATCATTCTCAGGAATTCAAGGGGAGCCCTTTTAAAGATCGATCCTATCCGGATTTCATTTTTCGATTTCAAATTGCCGCCCTGAACTCGGGATATAAATGAATGTAATCCCATCGCTTGATGGACTACATCGATTTTATCGTCGTAAACCACTTTGCTAAGCGGGCCGGATTGACGCAGGAATTGATTCTTCAGGTCCACGGTATAAGCATAGAGCGCTTTATCGGTTCGAATATCATGGCTGGCAGGGTATTTTTTTAACAGCAGTTCAGCCAATTTATCAGTGCTGATTAGCCTGTGCACCTGATCCTTTACGGTGTCCGGGTAACCCGCCAAGTATTTTAATGTGTTCATCTGCTGCAAATGGATTCCTCAAGCAATGGACAGGTGAGTGAAGACGGCTTTAATTCCATGGCGGCTCATCGCCATTGTAAGCGACGAAGTCTTTATCCGCGGCATGGGTGATCACGCCCTGGCCGCCATTATTGGCTGAGGCATTGTTCTGGCTGACTGTGGCTCGCGCTCTTGGCTTAGTCATCGGTGTTGTGGGCAATTCCGAAGCAAGGACTTCCGTCTGCCATTTTGCAAAAAGCGTGGTGTCCTTACCGGCCGGGACATACCATTTCTTATTAACGGCATCCCATTTCGCACCCAGCGCTTTGGCCGCATCCTTTTGCGCAAACGGTACCTTCAGATAAGTTTTCGATTCTGCCATTATTAATGTCGGTGGGTAAGTTTGATGGTGGGCATTATAAACCATTTATCCGTCTCCCCTTCCGGTAGCCTACTGCCCCCCATCTTTGTTCGCTGACATCCTCTGATGGGTCAAACTTCCGATTTTCGTTTAGCAGACGGGTGTGAATTGTCCGACTTATAATTTGTAAAGACGGCTCCTATTATTGAGGACATTGGTCGGTTTCGTGCCAGCAAACCGTCATTGCAGGACGGTTCAGCTATATGTTAGAAAAACACTCGTTGGGAATGGTCCTGGCGAGAGTTTGTTTTGTTGGCTCCGACGATGGCGGATTGCTAAAGCGTATCTGCCTTACGGGTTACCCATATTTGGAGTAACCAAATCATGCCATTTTTTATGACAAACAGGGCACAAATAAGATTTAGGCCACAAATCTGCATCGTGTCCAAAAATATGAGTAGGTGCCCAATGGTGATTTTCAGCACCTTCTGCATCGCAAACTTCACAAATAAAAGGGGGTTGAAGTGGATAAAGCTGTTTTATTTCGATATTAGATTTTTCGACAGCTTTGCGTTTTGCAAATCCTGGAATTCTTTTCCCACAGACCAAACAGTAAAAAGGATATTTTGGATTCCCACCCGCATCAACGTAATGGCCAACACCCCATCCAATAGAACCACAGTGCTTACAAGGATGTTCAGGATATTTTATTTCATTTTTCCACGAGGTATTAACCATGAAGCCATGCCCTTTTTGCAATAGTAATGATGTCGGCTATGCCTACAGAACGCACCCTGACGGAATGAAGCTTTCGTTTATTTCGTGCTCCGGTTGCGGAGCAAATGGCCCAGTAAGAACATACACATCAGAGTATGACGATGACGAGTCAGCGGCTGCGGGGATAAGAGGCATAACGAAAGGGTATAACCGGCCAGCGGTAGTTGGTCCGACTGATACGCTGGTAAGCATTTCACTCTCCCAGCACTGAGCCTTCGCGTTCAATAATATTCAACCACTTCTTGAACTCTTCTTTCGGCATTTCCCCCAGTTTCTGGACATCTACGCTCGACCTAACTGAACCGAGCATATTGAACAGTGCAGCAAACGCAACAACTTGATAATAAAAAGCGGCAAAAGCTGGGGTGGCAAGGAAATCATTCTTCACTGAAAGAGGTGCGTCTTCGTGGTATTCCGACGGCAGAGGGAGATCATCTGGCACGCAACACTTGATATTGTTCAACATCTCATGATGGTATTCCAACGAACTCTTTAACTTTTCACCAACATAAGCAAGAGGAGGACCAACACGCACTTCCTTTCGTTCATATGCTTCCCCGTTAGTGCTTCTCATTAAATCATCAAAATCCATCAGAGTTCCTTCGTTGTGCGCTTATGCTTAACTCAAAGCTCAGCGGCGGAGCGTTAGCGGAGTCCGCTGGAGCGTTGGGTTAGGCTGGTTGATGTTTTTGCGACTTCCAGTAAATACCGAAGTGCTTTGTTTACAGCTTCATCATTAGGAAAAGCCTCTGCAATATCGGGCTCAAGAAGCACCACATTTGATTCTTCTTTGATTTTGTTTGCATATTTTCCACGCACAATTTCACCGAAATCCGAGCGCTTGTATTCTGGTCGAAGTTCGTCTGTCATTTCTGATTTAACCTTCTTCATAAATTTGTCTCTCAACATTTGTGGCTAGTCGTGCCGATATGATTCGAATGGCATTATCTCTCTCCGTATGCGATACCGTGAGCAAACGACCTTGGGAGGAAATGCCAAATGTTACAAATCATTTTTCGTCTTCCGAATGATCAGGATCGTGAGCGGTAGCTGAGAATATATCGCGTAATGCAGTGCTTGCTTCTTCAAAAGTGACGCCATGTTTTCGATGGTTTGATACCGCTTTTTTCGGATCCCACTCAAAATGCATAAGTACTAATTTATTCCCGTTTTTTTAAGGGAAGGTGTTTTAAAAAAACACCTTCCGAAACTACGGGTAAGTTACCACAAAACGCATATTGATCTAGCACTTTCTCCGGCATTCATCGCCTGCTGAATGTGCGGCCCGATACATGCTGCGACTGCCCGATTTTAGCTGAACCGAAACGATCAGCATGCCTATATTTTGATAATTTCCAGTTCCGCTTTCGATTTTTGAAACGATTGATGTCCGGTTGGAGGCGCAGAATTGCCAAAAGACAGAGAGTACATGCACCCTCGCCGGAAAATTCCGCTGCAACTCAAGCCGCGTCGCTGGAAGAGCATCTTAATTGCCAAAATTTATAGTCGTTCAGTGTGTCAACCGAATAGGCGTGTTATATTCCGAGTGAACTATAATCTAACCGCCGATGTTTAAGCTGATAACATCGACACTCGTTATCTACGGCATTGAGGCTATTCAAAATGGAAAAAACATCACCCCCCACGCTCGACACAGATTCAATTAAAATCATGGAGGCGCAGCATCATGATCCTTTTTCAATTTTGGGTCGCCATCAATGCGGCAAACTTTTTAAAATCAAGCTCTATTTGCCTTACGCGGAATCCGTACGTTTTGCCAACGGTGGCCCGGAAATCCCCCGCCTGACCGGAACAGACTTTTTCGAATACACCGCGCAAGCCAATGAAGTATTACCCGAGCATTATCTATTGGATTGGGTGGATAAAGACGGGGGCAAACACACCGATTACGACCCTTATGATTTCGGCGTCCAAATGCCCGACTTTGATCGGCAGTTGTTTGCCGAGGGCAAACACTGGCATGCCTATCGGAAAATGGGCGCACACCTGCACACGGTCGATCAGATAAAAGGTGTGTTGTTTACGGTCTGGGCGCCCAATGCCGGCCGGGTCAGCGTTATCGGTGATTTTAATCGCTGGGATGGCCGTTGCCACCCCATGCGCAGCCTGGGCAGCAGTGGCATCTGGGAACTCTTTATTCCAGGTCTGAACGAAGGTAGTTTATATAAATTCGAGATATTGAATCGCCATAGCCATCAGGTTCTCACCAAAACGGACCCTTATGGTCAGCAATTTGAATTACGGCCCAATACCTCATCGATCGTCGTGCGCGAAGACAGCTATCAATGGCAGGATCAGGCCTGGATGAAAAGCCGAGGCAGTCATGACTGGCTGCATGAACCGATGTCGATTTACGAGGTTCATCTGGGTTCATGGAAGCGCGACAATCTCGGCAATTTTCTAAGCTATCGCGCCCTGGCCGATGAACTTGTTGCCTATGTTAAAGAGCTGGGCTTTACGCATATTGAATTAATGCCCATTACCGAACATCCCCTGGATGCCTCCTGGGGCTATCAAACCACGGGTTACTTTGCCCCCACCAGCCGTTTCGGGACTCCGGACGATTTTCGTTATTTCATGGACATCTGCCACCAAAACAATATCGGCGTGATTCTGGACTGGGTACCCGCGCATTTCCCCAAGGACGAATTTGCCCTGGCCCGGTTTGACGGCACGCCGTTATACGAACATGAAGACCCGCGCAAGGGCGAGCACCGGGACTGGGGCACCCTGATCTACAATTACGGCCGCAACGAGGTAAAAAACTTTTTGCTGTCCAGCGCCATTTTCTGGCTGGAGGAATTTCATCTGGACGGGCTAAGAGTCGATGCG
>Ga0208509_1000206_pt1 | contig 24492 bp, 18 predicted proteins | sample LakWasMeta7_HOW4_2_FD_183857 | JGI IMG/M metagenome (GOLD analysis project Ga0208509, IMG submission 183857) | Freshwater sediment methanotrophic microbial communities from Lake Washington under simulated oxygen tension - Sediment Metagenome... | ecosystem: Environmental > Aquatic > Freshwater >...
GATGATCGATCAAATCGGCTATGAACAATGGCTGCAGGAAAACAGCAAGACCCCGGAATCGGCCAAGCGCAAGATGAGCAACGTCTTTGAGCTGGTCGAATGGCTCAAACGCATCGCCGACAAGGATTCCCAGGCAGCGCAGGGGAACGGGGGCGAAAAGCCGCTGGCCGAAATCGTCGCCAAAATCCAGCTGATGGACATCATGGAGCGGAGCCAGGAAGAAGAGGCCAACGACCAGGTCAGTTTAATGACCCTGCACGCCGCCAAGGGCCTGGAATTCCCGCATGTTTTCCTAATCGGCATGGAAGAAAATATCCTGCCGCACCAGAACAGCATCGAAACCGACAACATCGAGGAAGAACGCCGCCTGGCCTATGTCGGCATCACCCGCGCCCAGCGCAGCCTGACCTTCAGCTACTGCACCCACCGCAAGCGTTACGGCGAAATCGCCGAATGCGAGCCCAGCCGGTTTTTAGGCGAATTGCCCGAAGCCGATCTGGAATGGACCAACAAGAAACAACTGGCGCCGGAAGTGATCAAAGAACGCGGCAAAGCCAGCCTTGCGCATTTGAAAACAATGTTGTCGTAATTGCCTTCATGATCGGTTAGAATACGCCCCTGCAACGCGCCCGTAGCTCAGCTGGATAGAGCGCAGCCCTCCGGAGGCTGAGGTCAGAGGTTCGAATCCTCTCGGGCGCGCCATTCTCCCATATAAATCCCTGCTTTCCTTTTTGAATACCCCATCCGCACAAACCGGATTTTCATAACTGCCGCACATGATGGCCTGCTTGCCATCGATTCTGATTTCATTATCAATAATTTGAGGTAGCTTTTCCCAATGCCCACAGGCGGCACAGACTCTAGTCTTTGCGGAGCGCCCCTCAATGGCAATGCCTGGGTATGGCTGCTCATGGGCATTTGATTTGACGGAATGAGTAAGGATGCTAGATGATACGCCGCTTTTGAAACCCTTATCTGTAGCCCCGCGTTACATAAACGGGGATAGAACTTTCTGTATATCATCCTAAACCGGATGATATACAGATCCATATAATTACTTGTTGAACTAAACCGCTGCGCGGGGCATACCGCAGCTTAGCCGAAGTTTTCCTTCTGTCATAAGTCGTCGCACACTCCTGATTGACCATTGTTGGTCAGTCTTTAGAGGAGAAACGCGATGACTCCGTTACGTCAAAAAATGATCGATGCCATGCTGATGCGTGGCATGTCCCCGAGAACCCAGCGCAGTTATTTGATGGCCGTGACCGAACTGGCGAAGTATTACCATCGTTCGCCAGATCAGCTATCGGGTGAAGAGCTGCAAGCGTTCTTTCTGGCGCTCGTCAAAGAACGCCACCTTTCGCCAGCGACCTGTCGCTTGTATTTGAATGCGATTCGCTTTTTCTATCTGCACGTCCTGGATCGAGATAGTTTTGGTGTCAAACTGCATGTCCCCAAACAAGAGCAGCGCATTCCCGAATTGTTGATGCGCAGTGAAGTCAGCCGTATCCTGGCGGCTCATAGCAACCTCAAGCATCGCATGTTACTGACGACCTGCTATGGTTGCGGGCTGCGTGTCAGTGAACTGGTGTCGGTTCAGGTCCGTCAGCTTGATGGCGAACGGCGACTGCTGCGCGTGGAACAAGGTAAAGGCGCTAAAGATCGAGCCGTGATCCTGTCACCCACGTTGTTACAGTGGTTGAGAGATTATTGGCGTGAACTACGTCCGCCACACTGGTTATTTCCCGGCGTTGATCAACAATCGCCGCTGAGCATTGCCAGTGCGCAAAAACTGTTTCACACCGCCAAGCAACGTGCGGGTATCAAGAAGATCGGCGGTATCCACAGTCTGCGTCATGCCTACGCTACCCATCAACTGGAAGACGGCATGCCACTGCATCAATTACAGTATCAACTGGGTCACCAGAATATCCGTTCGACCTTGCGTTATGTCCACTGGGTGCCGGGCTATCGGGAAAGCGAGGGTGGCGGCGATCTGCTGAGCAAACTGGAGCTGCCGTCATGAGCGGCTACATTGGCTTACAGGCCGTGTTCGAACGTTTTCTGCCCAGCTATCAAACCCAGCATAGCCTCACCCCGATCCAACAAAAAGCCTGTTGGCATATCGAACAATGCCGTACCGAAGCGTTGGGCGGTCTGCAACAACATTGCAACCGTTGCGGTTACCAGCAACCACAGTATCATTCCTGTCGCGACCGCCATTGCCCACAATGCCAGGGCCAAGCTCAACAGGCTTGGTGCCAACAACAGTTACAGACCGTTCTGCCTGTGGCCTATTACCATCTGGTCTTCACGTTGCCGCATACACTCAATGGCTGGGTCGAGCTGCATCCCGAGGTGATCTACCGATGCTTGTTTCGAAGCGTTTGGGACACATTGAACCGCTTCGGCCAAGACCCGAAACGCTTGCACGGCACCTTGGGGATGACGGCAGTCTTGCATACCTGGGGGCAAAACCTAAGCCGGCACGTGCATTTGCATTGTCTGGTAGCCGGCGGTGCTTTAACGGACGCCGGCAATTGGCACCCGGCGAAAAGCAATTATCTGTTTCCGGTGCGAGCCCTGTCACGGTCTTTTCGAGGACGCATGGTCAGTCATCTGCGGCAAAGCGCGCAACGCGGAGAACTCCACCGAATCACGCGACCGGCTGACATCGATCAGCGACTCAACGACCTCATGCAAACGGACTGGGTTGTTTATACCAAAGCTTACCTCAACCATCCCGAAACGGTGGTGCGATATCTGGCCCGCTACAGCCGTAAAACGGCACTCAGCAACGGTCGGATACAACGGATCGACGATCACCAAGTGCACCTGCGCTATAAAGATTACCGGGATCATGACCGTAACAAAGTTATGGTGCTGGACGGTGAAGAACTGATTCGACGATTTCTATTGCACATATTACCCACCGGCTTTATGCGGATTCGCCATTACGGTTTTCTCGCCAATCGCTGCTGCCGGCAAAAGCTGGCGCAAATTCGACAGAGTCTACAGGCCCAAGCTGAACAAGAATCCATCGAACCGATTACTCACGACAATCCGTCGATTACTGTGCCGGTCGCTGAAAACACGCAGCTCTGTCCACGCTGTAAAACCGGCCGCATGGTCGTCGTCGGAGAAATCACACCTAAGCGGATAGGGTATGGATAAGCGATAACGCATTGGTATTCTAAGCGACCGAGGGCGGTCTAATTAACAGACGCCAAAGGTCTGGAGTCCCGTGCGGCCGACAGAAACGAAAACGGGTAATTACGAAGCGATGAAACCAAAAAGATGGAAAAACTACGCATTCAACAAGGACAAAACAGGCAGCCAGGCATCTCCGACACAACGCCTAACGCCCAAAAAAGGTCGATAAATCTTAGACAGCCCTGACCGAAAACAATACAATCCCCATATATAAAGAATCCAGGCTAGGCCAAACGTCCAGGGCGGCTTAGTCCAACACACATTTATCTGTCATGCTCGCGCACGACAGATAAAATGCTTATTTGTTATGTGTTTAGAAAACTTGAGGAGTTTTGAAGATGTGGTTATGGATTATTATAGTTTCAGCAATTTGGGTTTTAATTGATGCAAAGTCAATAGGGGTAAGGAAAGGAGTTGTATCTGGGCTAGGCAATATCGGTCCTTGGAGTTGGTTCTTTGTTGTTGCTTTTTTATGGATTATTGGTTTTCCAATGTATTTGTACTACAGAGGAAAGTTTAAAGAAGCTTTATCCACTGAAGGTGGAAATAAGCGAATAACAAATGAATCAAATAATGGGCTTAGTTTCATTCATTGGATAGGAATTATCGTATTTGGCGGTATTGGTTTGTTAGCCCTTTTCGGTGAGAGAAATGATGGTACGACAGGAGTCGGTCGTTTAGTCGCAGGACAATCATCAGTGTATACAATCAGAGTCACCGGAACAGAAGGCCTTGCTTTTAGCGGCTCTTATATGGGTGTTTCAAGTGGCGGTAGCAAGCAGGAATCTGTTGATGGTTATGTTCCTGCAACGTATACAGTAAATGGAGATATTGTTTCTGCGACTTTTCAAAAACAATCCGAATTGGGCTATTTAGCTGTTGAAATTGAATCAAACGGTCGTATTGTGAATAATTCAAATACAACTGCGCAATATGGCGTTGTTTCAGTAGCGTCAAACTAAAACACATATCAATACGCTCAAGCCGACCCGCTTCCGCTACGCTCCAGCGTTCGGCTTAGCTCTACGTTAGGCGCTAAGGAGAACCCTTTGAGCAGAAGCATATTCCTAAGCCACACACATGCCGACAAGGCGTTCGTTCGTAAGTTGGCGGCCGATCTGGAAGCACATGGTGTTCGATATTGGTTGGACGAAGCTGAAATAAAGGTTGGAGAATCTCTTGTCGAGAAAATCCGCCAAGGTCTCGACGGCGCTGATTTTGTGGCTGCGATTCTATCTCCCAGTTCGATAGCCTCTCCTTGGGTTCAGCGAGAGCTGGATGTGGCTATGAACCAGGAAATCGCCGGTCGGCGGATTAAGGTACTTCCAATCCTCTATCGCCCCTGTGAACTTCCCGGCTTCCTGCTCGGAAAATTCTATGCGGACTTCACTGGCGACGAGAACTACTCGTCTTCGCTAAAGCGTCTAGTGGAAAGTATGGGTCTTGTGTTCAACAAGTCTACTTTGGATACCAATCGCACGGGAGCCACGCTTGGCGAAGCGCTTGACCGAGCATTCGTTTTTAATCTGCCGATGCTTGCGAAGCCTTTTCATCGCCCATTTCAGTACATAGGCATGATCGTCAAGGAAGTTTTCAGCATCGTGGGAGGGGAACTCAATGAAGCTGGCAACATCATTGTGGAAAATGATGAGTGCAGAATGTTCTTGGAAAGAGAGGGCAATTTTGTCAGCTTTATTGAAGTTGATCTCAAACGCACGGCACCTTTCAACCAAGACCAGGAATTTGATCCAGAATCGATGCTAGGGGCGCTGAGTATCAATCCAAGCGAGCTAGACCTAGCACGGTCAAAGACACATTGTCATACGTATTACGATCACAAAAAGAAACTAAAAATCAACGTCATGTGCGCATATGAAGGCGGCCCTATCTCGGTCGCGTTCAGCTCCAAATACTATGGCATGTAAGGGTGGCTACAGGGCCGTAGGTGCGATTAGCGTAGCGTAATCGCACGCATGTAAGATGGCACTATTCCTCCGATTAGCGTAATCGGAGCGGCCTGACTTGATCTAACTGTTTACAAAATTGGTCCCCATTGCATCAGTACATTGGCTGCCTCAAATCGCCCCCAAAACCCACGTTCATAAGTATTGCCTGATTTATGGCTGCAATACTAACGTAACATTAATGAATTAAGTTAGGACGCAATCCAGCCGTGGTCTGTATTTAATGCCTAGGCTGGCTATTTACCTTCTCCCCAACATACGAGGGATTGGGTATTTTTCATTCGCGGCTAATTTAAGGTAAAACATGAAAAACAAATTCCTTTGCACGAAACTCGCTACAGCCATTGGTTTGTTGCTGACAGGAACTTCTGTCTTCGCTGACGGAACCCGATTTGAAGACTTCACTCCGCTCGCAAGCTCTGCCGGTCCAACCATTAATGAAGCCTTGCCCATTACGTTGGGTAGCCCGAACTTTAGCCAGTTGTCGATTGCCGACCGTCAAAGCCAACTCGATGATAGCAAACCCAATACCGGCAATTGGGACATGATCACCGCCAATGAGACCGGACGTCAAAATGAACGCTTCCTGTTTACGGTTTTTGAAACAGGACAAGCCGGCGTACAGCGTTACCATATAAACACAGGAGAGACCGAGACAGTGTGGATTAGTCCAGTCACAGGCGGCCACAAATCATTCGACGCCTCTTTCTGGACGCCTTGGGGAACATTCATCACAGCCGAGGAAAGCTGGAACACAGACACCGCTGGTTCTACCAGTCCCTACGGCCGTTTGTTCGAGTTGAAGAACCCGATCGACGCACCGGGCATTACAGGACCGGTTACTGCGGACAGCAACGATGGCGCTGATTTTGTACACCAGAACGTAATTCCACGTGTTTCGCACGAAGGGATACAGTTCGACAAAGCCGGCAACATGTATTTCATTGATGAATTGAACGGCGGCAGTGTCTATAAATATACCCCAGCCGCCACACTTGCGCATGTCAAGGCAGGCATCGCAGACTACTTCGCAGCCGGTACAACCTATGTGTTGCGCGTGGGCGATGGCACCACCCCGAACGCCACCGGCGCGTATGAGTGGGTTCCGTTCACTGATGCTAATGGTCAGGGCCTGCCCGGTACACTGACCATTACCGATATCAACGGCGTAACGTCGGTCGATGCACGTAATACAACTGAATTGGCGACATTCAAAGGTACTGACTATCAGCGTCCGGAAGACCTGCAAATCCAGACCGTCAAAGGTAGAGAGTTTCTCTACATGGCTACGACAAGCACTAACGAGGTCTATAGGCTGGATTTACAATCGAATACGATTTCCGTGTTCGCCAATAGAGCCAGCATCGACTTAGCCACTGGCAATGCGGTGGGCAATGCATTGACGAACCCGGACAATTTGGCTATCGACCACGACGGCAACATCTATATCATCGAAGACCAGCCCGGCGGTGTTTCCGATGACATCTGGTTCGCCAAAGACCTGAACAAGGATGGCGACCTGAATGACGAAGGTGAAGGCTTGGCTCGCTGGGCATCCAATGGCACACCGGGATCGGAATTCTCCGGCTTGTATTTCGACCCACAAGATAAACGCCGCGCCTGGGTCAATATCCAGCATCCTGACACTGGCAATGACCGGATGATCGAAATCACGATTACCGACGACAACGACGCCGAATAGAACCGACATGCAAAGCAGCGGCGTGCCTCGCTGGACGCCGCTGCAGCGCATGAACTCCACCCGGGAGGACTCTAGCCGTGGGTTTGGCTAGAGTCCGCTTCGCGCCTACCTAAAGTTGCCGACAACCGCAAATCGCATCCCCTGATTGCAGATTATCTTTTATTGGTATCACTCCTCTCCTCAGACTATTGAAGAGTGAATCTCCTGCGTAAACAGGGTGTCGCCATCGATATTTTTTAGTGCAACCGTCATCACCAGGCTTTCACTGTCAATATCGACCTGACCGAAGAACTGAAGCCCGAACAAGGGCGACAGGTTGGGGCTGGGCGATGCTTTCTGAAATATCAATTGCGGTCCGAACGTATCGTCAAGCTCGTGGGGGCCGAAACTGCCTGCATTCAAAGGGCCGGAAACAAATTCCCAGAACGGTTCGAAATTTTTAAACCGGGCTTTGTCGGGGTCGTAATAATGCGCGGCGCAGTAATGCACATCGGCGGTAAACCAAACCATGTTGGTGATTTGTTCTTGTTTGACGAAAGAGAGCAATTCGGCCATTTCAAACTCGCGGCCCAGGACAGGGCCGTTCCCGTTAGCGAAGCTTTCAAACCGAGGCCGATTCTGCTCGTCGAAGCCATCGCCTGACTGCAAACCGATAGGCATGTCGGCGGCAATCACTTTCCACACCGCGGTCGAGTTTTTCAAGCCGGCTTTCAGCCAGTCCAATTGCTCACGCCCCAAGTAGGCGGTCTCGACACCGGGCTGCTCCTGGCGATTATAGTTGTTCGCCCCCCGACAGGAGCGCATGTCCAGAACAAAAACATCGAGCAAGGGCCCATAGGGGCACAAGCGGTAAATGCCCTGGCTTTCGCGCCCCGGTTGATAACGGATGGGTGCATATTCCCTGGCGGCGATGGTCCCTGCTGACACCAGTTCGGCTATGTTCTTTTCGGCATAGCGGTCATCGCCGTCCAGATCCTTGGAAGGTGACCAGTTATTAGTGATCTCGTGATCGTCCCACAGCCAGATGGTCGGAACTTCCGCATTGAAGCGGCGCAGATTGTGGTCCATCAAATTATATTTATAGCGACCGCGGAACTCCGCCAGAGTCTCGGCCACTTTGGTGACTTCCGGAATGACGATGTTGCGCCAGATTTCGCCCGTCTCATGTACTTTCTGGAACTCCTGGATAGGGCAGTCGGCGTAAATACTGTCGCCGCAATGGATGAAGAAATCGGGATGGGTTAACCGCATGGTTTCATAGATTCTCATCCCGCCTATGTCCGGATTAATGCCCCAGCCCTGACCGCAGGTATCGCCTGACCAGAGGAATCGGATGGGTTGTGCACGGTCCGGGGCTGTGCGGAAATGCCCCAAACCGGCCTTGCTCAAGGCTCGGCTGTCATCGAGGTCCTGGAAGACAACCCGGACAAAAACCTCCCGGCCGGGCGGCAGACCTGTTAAATCGACACTGGCCGTATAGTCGGTACTATCGAAGGCCAAGGGACCCTCTATCACAGTTGAATCGATAAAGTCAGCATCGAAACTATATTCCACCAGCATTCTGCCGGGGCGATCGGCTCGACTCCAGATGATGGCTCGATCTGCCATGACATCGCCGAACTGAATCCCGTGCGTCAACTGGGGCGGGCCTGCAATTGCCTTGGTATTCAGAGAAGTCAGCACGCCGCTTAAACCGGCCATTGATGGAACAACGCCGGCACTCAAAGCGAGACCTGCGTTTTTCATGAAGATACGGCGGGATTTTTGATATTCATTCAACATAATAACCAGCCCTGAATTTTGAAAAATCAGGCTGTATTATTGAATCCCGTTATGACAGCTTAATGACTGTTACCAATAATGGCACTTTTCCGAATCATGCAAAGATTCTGCGCGTTCCAGAAACGCCGGCATTTTCCATGGATTAGGACATCATTTCCCTGCCCGACAACGGATGTCCGATTTGCCCGCTTGTAACATTACTTTCATTTACCCCTGTTAACATCGAAACAAAGTGAACCTTGCTTGCTTATGCTTTTCCTGCTCAGCAAATGAAGTTTCCTGACCCTAAAATGCTTTTCGGGATGACTTATCCATGATCATGACCCTGCTAACACACTTCAATATTTTTGACCGGCCTGGAAAACTCAAACCCTGAATATCAAAAAACTGGATTATGAATAATACCTATCGAACCATCTGGATCTCCGATTTGCATCTGGGTTCCACCCAATGCCAGGCCGATGTTTTGCTCGATTTTCTAAAGCACAACGAGAGTGAAAAACTGTACCTGGTGGGCGACATCATCGATTTTTGGTCGCTGTCCAAGAAAATGTACTGGCCCAGAGACCATAATACGGTGATTCAAAAAGTGCTGCGCAAAGCCCGGCACGGTACCCAGGTTATCTATATCCCCGGCAATCACGACGAAAACGTCAGGCAATACGATGCTTATGTGTTTGGCGACATCACCGTCAAAAATTCAGATGTGCATACCTCTTTTACCGGAAAGCAATTTCTGGTTGTCCACGGCGACGAATACGACACCATCGCCAAATGCCACAAGTGGATGGCCAAGCTCGGCAGTGAAGGCTATGACTTTCTGATTGGGGTCAATCGCTTTCTGCGCATCATCAGGGGCTGGTTTGGCCTGCAATCTAATTTTTCCCTGGCCGCCTACGTCAAGTTCAAGGTCAAGAACGTGGTTCAGTTTATTTCCGATTATGAAGAGAGCATCGTCAGCACGCTTAGAGACCAGAATCTGGATGGCGTGATTTGCGGGCATATCCATCACGCTGAAATCAAGAACATAGACGGTTTTTTATATATCAACACGGGTGATTTCGTGGAAAGCTGCACCGCCATCGTGGAACACTTCAATGGAAGTCTGGAACTGGTCAAGTGGCACAAAACGGCAACAGCCATGGCCCGTCACGAAGCCCTGGAAGTTAACATTCATGAATAGCTGAACAGGGTACTGACTTTTTAAACAACGCCTGCACTTGAAACTTCACAGATGGCCAAGCCTATGACCCCAATCAAACGCCCCGTCAAACCCGTTAGAACCATGGCTTTGGCTTGCGTTGAGCCGCAAAGGGCGAACACGCTGCTGAATCCCGGTTTTAATACCATTCTGGCGGCGCAGTTTTTTTCTTCGCTGGCGGATAACGCGCTGCTATTCGCAGCCATTGCACTGCTGAAAAACCTGGATGCGCCTTCCTGGCAAATTCCGGTACTGCAGCAATTTTTTGTCTTCTCCTTTATTGCGCTCGCTCCCTTTGTCGGCGCATTCTCCGATGCGCTGCCCAAGGGCCGGGTCATGTTCATCAGCAACACTATCAAATTAGTCGGTTGCGCTGCCATGTTGCTGGGTTTGCATCCATTGATCGCCTACGGCTTTGTCGGACTGGGCGCGTCTCTGTATTCGCCGGCTAAATACGGCATTCTGACCGAAATTCTACCGGCCCATAAGCTGGTTTGGGCCAACGGCTGGATGGAAGGCCTGACCGTTGCCGCCATCATTCTGGGCGCCATCTTTGGCGGCTTGTTGATCGGTCATCGCGTCGAGGATCAGGTTGTCCAGCAACTGGGCGGGCTTGAGTTCAATGGCGGCATCGATACCGCCCCCGAGTTTGCAATTTTTGTCATCCTGGGGCTTTATTTCATAGCCGCGATCCTCAATTGTTATATCCCCAAGCTGCCCATTGAGCACGCCTTGCCGAATCGATCGCCCGGTTTCCTGTTGGCGGACTTCTGGAGAACATTTCTGCTGCTGTGGAAAGATCCGTTGGGGCAGGTTTCGCTGGCGGTCACTTCTCTGTTCTGGGGGGCGGGAACGAGCTTGCGTTTCATCATTCTGGCCTGGGCCGCGGTAGCGCTGAAACTTGATCTGGAGCAGGCAACCCAATTGACTGCCGTGGTCGCGGTAGGTCTCGCCATCGGTTCTGTCGTGGCCGCCAAGGCTGTGCCGCTGGAACATGCCGTGAATGTATTGCCTTTGGGAATCGCCATGGGAGTGGTTGTCATGGGCATGGTCTGGGTGACCGATTGGCGGTTGGCCGTGCTAATGCTGATAGTGATCGGTATCCTGGCCGGCAGTTTTCTGATACCGATGAACGCATTGCTGCAATACCGCGGTCATCAACTCATGGGCTCTGGGCACTCCATCGCCGTGCAAAACTGCAACGAAAATCTGAGCATCTTGTTGATGCTTGGCGCTTATGCGCTGATGATTGATGCCGGCTTCTCGATCCACAGCATCGTCATCGTGTTTGGCTTATTTGTATCGATTACCATGACCTGGCTCAACAAAAAACATGGCCATGATCAGGATTAATTGTGCGGAATGACAGTAGTAAGGTACAGAAACTGAACGAATAATTACTTGATGGTAAATAGAAATGGATAATGACACCCTGATCAATCAAGCGCGGCATCTTTATGCTGCATTATCCGTCGAACAAAATGCGCGCTGTATAAAAAACAAAATCCGGTATGCTCGACTTGAACACCTCGTGGAGTGCGCTTATTGTCGCTATCAGCGCCGTTTAAATCGCTGCGTTTTATGTTACCGGCATCGGTTAACCGACTGTGATCGGGCGATTAGGAAAAATAAACTCCGGTTCTGCCCGGCGCTCATCAAGCATTCACACAAGCCCAAGAAGAATGCGAGAGACGCAACAGACTAAACCCATATCATTACACACAAGTCGCCCTGCCTGAATCTCCCGCGCAAAGCTGAGGCCAGCAGCAAAGTCCATCACGCGCTGTAAACCCAGCCAGATGGTTTTCACCCCTGGCTCGCCATCGCCTTTGCGTGCAAGGAATCCGCCCAACATAGCAACCAATCTGACGACTTCGTTCAGATTAGGCGGCATTTGGGGTGGCTTTTTTTTATTGAGAATGAACGCACCCTGCCACTCATCCCGGTCAAATAACAGCTCGGCATTGAGATTAGGGCACGTTCTGCCTAAACGCATGAGTCGAGCAATTCGCCATGACACCACCATATACAAAGCCAGCGCCAGCTCCAAACGTTCGATTGTTGATAGTTGCAAGGCTTCCACTCGGCACCCGTTCTTTAACACATGAAAAAATAGCTCAATCTCCCACCGAGCCCGATACCAGTCAATCAGTTCAGCAGCCGCTTCAAAAGTCTCTGCCCTTCGATTGGTGAGCAAACGCCACTCGATGGCTTTAACACCTTTGGGGGCATTGACTTCACGCGCGATGAGGCAGGTAACTTCAATTTGTCCGCCCTGCTTGTTCGGTAGCGCAACTCGCTTTAGCCAGACTTGCTGAAACACTTCCCGTGCCTTTTGATGCTGCCTGGAGGGCAGGATGAAACGAATTTCACCGAGCGCCTCGCCATTGCTTACGTCACGCCATAACTTGTTACCGTTCGGTAGATTGCGATTATGCTTTGAACGTATCAGCCAATCTGCCGGATAGTCCAACTCATGAGCGGTCTGCATCAGTTCCAATAGGTCTGACTCCCGGTCCGCCACATAAACCAGTCGCGTGCCGGGTAGTTCTTCGGCATATTCTGCGATGCGTTGGTAACCTTCTGTCCAGCGTAGGCTTTCCCGAATACCGTCCCGTTCTCCGCTCTCATCTTTAGGCTCACGCGCCCACATCCAGGCATCCAAAACCCCCAAAGGTTCTCGTGCCAGGCTGACGGCATAAGTAGGATGGACATACATGCCCCGTTGCGCTTCATAGCTCAATGGCCCAAGCCCAGCTATTTCCTGGCCGCTGAAATTCAACTCGGTCGTATCCTGAAGGCACAATACCACGTCGTGTTCACGCATTCGCGCCTTTGAACAAGCAATGTGAGGGGCCAGAATATCCGTCCATGCCACTTTATCCTGCGCCATAAACCTATAGGCTGCTTGCGTTTCAGCCCATCCTCCGCAAGCCGCAGGAATGCTTGCTGTTGGCTTGGCAGCCAATTGTTCTGCCAAGAGAAACGCGCGTTTGTTCAGGCGCTCGTCGCCTAAGTCTATGCCTTTAAATTCTTCTGCTGCCCAGCTCACGGTAATAATGATAGTAATTGAAATTCATTATTTTACCGTATCAATGTAAAGTTATGTGTAATGGAATGGACTAAACGTTGCGCTGCAATGGTGTCGGCCACCACCGAGTACAGGGTGGAGCGGAAACTAGCCTAGCCTGAATAATTCATGTATCATGAGTTCAAGTCCCCAGGTTACGAGTAAGCCAAGAAAAATCATCGCTGCTGATGCATGCATGATGCTGTAGATATTGACCCAGTCGCTTTTGATTGTTCGTTTGTTCATGGCTGTTAGCCCTCAATCACTATTGAATAGGCCTATAGTGATTAAGCCACGTTAAAGCAAGATGACACTTTGATGATATTTCCGTGAAATTTTTATGACAGGAAAGCTTGGCTGGGCAAGATCAATCATTTTGGTGACCATTCAGCCTATTGGGAACCGTCAGTGGGAGCGAGGCCTCGTCGCGATTTGAAGCCGCCTTTCGCAACGTGGGCGTCGCTCCCACAGCGGATCTTGCTCATCCAGAGCGACTCCGAACTCTACATACTGGATAGGCGCTGAATAGTTACTCATTCTGTATCAATACGGTAAGCCTCCATCATTGCTTTATTCGTGCCCGGCATTATGGAGGCCACATAAAGAATATTGCCGTGTATTATGGGAGCTGAAAGTGGCCGCCCTGCTCCTTTCAAGGTTTGTTTGGCAACCAGCGCACCATCTTTTATGCGAACGCCGTAAACCGTACCGTTCTTGCCGATGTCAACAGTCCAGACGGTAGCATTACCGTTTTTTCCCTGTATGTTAATGATAGGCAGCGAAGGATGACTTCTAAACGTTTGGACGGATTCAGGACTTGAAGGATCGGGAAATTGCCAAAAACGCTTGAATTTTGGAAGGCCTTTTTCCAGCACAATCTTTAACGCTACCAGTCCGGCGGGATGCGTTTTATCTGCGACAAAGGTGGGAATGACTACAACAGGATCGTCATCAATAGCCGTCAGCACGGGTTGAGTGACGATCATGCCCATCCAGCCAAACCTGCATTCATCGGTTTGGGTTCCACATACATCAACAATTTGCAGGCGATCATATTGCGTTCCCAGATGCTCGGCATCGATCAAATAGACACCGCCATCCTTGCTCGGCTGCACCAGAACAGCATGACCGCTCTTCATGTCGACTTTAACTGGCGCGCTGGAACCCAAATCGTAATCCATCCAGGCGAGACATTCCCAGAAGGATTTGGTATCACAATCGCCCGTCGCAGGTTTTAAAGGGGCATCAGTTTCCTGCAGACGGGGAATGAACAAATTCTTACAAGATGCCATGCATGCCTTATCCGGATTGACCGGATTAAAATTTGCACACAACTTCGCGTCGCACCCGTCATCAAATTCCAGACCCGGCCTTAAGCGCATGATCGTATTGGCATAATCCTGCCGGTCAAGATCAATTTGTCCGTTGCCTGTGGGGACAAACAATTCAAACTCATCCCCGGACGGATAAATTTGTAGACCCGAAGGCGTCCAAATACCACCGCCACAAATCATTTCCTGATTGCCATACGCTTGTGTTACCGGACATTCAGCCTCTGGCGTTGTCAACAGCACATTAGTGATTGCCTGTTTTGCGCTCTCATTCCCAGGTTCTTGCCTGGAAACGTGCCAGGCATCCATGTCAATTTCAAAAAGCCAGCCATGATAGGGCTGTTCATCGCCAGCATTACCAAAGGCGGCATACAGGTAACCCAGTTCAGAACCCGGCGCATACGCATGTTTTAGCGCTGAATGCGAAAAGGCGGTAGGTGGATTAAATCTCACCGTTCCAGATCCGTCGGCTGCGGATTTTTCTGCAGACAAAACCAGCACAGGAAACTCTTCGTCCATCTGTTTGTTAACAAGATCAATAACCGCCAAACGATGACTGGTGCGCACGCCTTTTTTCAGACATTGATAAAGAATAACCAGCTTATTGCCTATTATCGCCGGCGTTGAAATAAGTTGAGCCTGCTGGCCTTCAGGCGTCGGCGCATTGATTTGCCAGTCCAGCGCACCCGTTTCACCATCCAGCGCGGCAATAATGCCATTTGAGGCGGGCACAATCACCCGCGGCTTTTGTTGTGACAAATCCAGCAGAGGAGAAGCAATAATGCTTTCATCAAAGCTAACCGAGGGAAAGGTATCCGTAGGAAAGAGTCTTTCCAGCTTGAAGTATTCAGGCTGATTTAGCCCGGCGCTATAAAGACTGGCAGAACTTATGCCGACAATGCTGGCCACTGCCACTATGGCGATCGCCGCTGAAAAATGTCGCACTGTGAATTTGATGGCGGTTTTGGTCAAGCGTGACTCATCAGTGTTAAGAAAATGAGTCCGGAGTTTACAGTCGGTCTATGACAGGATTATGAAAGCAGGCGAGAGGCAGGCTCGCAAATTAAGCGTGAATGTTTTTAGCGTTAAATAATTGCCAATACTGAAAACATCACCCCATTTACACCCACTCCAAGCGATACAGATCATTACGTCGATTTGCAAGATTGCGCGCGGCACCGCGAGTGCGCACCTGCTTTAACAAATCCAAATTAACATCGGCAATCAGAGTCATCTCCGTATTCGGCGTGGCTTCCGCTAGTATGGCATCATGCGGGAATGAAAAATCACTGGGGCTGAAAATGGCCGCTTGTGCATATTGGATGTCCATATTCTCAGCATACGGCAAATTCCCGACGCTGCCGGTAATCGCCACAAAACATTCATTTTCAATGGCGCGGGCTTGCGAACAATAGCGTACCCGTTGGTAGGCATTTTTGGTATCGGTCCAGAACGGCACAAAAATAATCTGCGCGCCCTGGATGGTTGCCAGGCGGGCAAGCTCAGGGAATTCAGAGTCGTAACAGATTAATACGGCAACCTTGCCGCAATCTGTATCGAATACTTTTAACGCATCACCGCCCTGCACGCCCCAACAGCTGACCTCATCAATCGTGACGTGAATTTTGTATTGAGCTTCAAAAGTACCGTCGCGTCTGAGTAGCCAAGACACATTATAAAGCTCATGAGCACTATATTCCGGCAAAGAGCCTGCAATGATATTGATGTTGTAGGACATGGCCATTTGTAATAAACCATTCCGGATTTCACTGCTAAAACCTGCCAAGGCACGAATGGCGTCGGGAGGATGTTTATCATTAAACAAGCCCATGAGCGGCGCGCTGATGTATTCAGGAAACAGCACAAAGTCAGCTTGATAACCGGCTACCGCATCAATAAAAAATTCGGCATGCTTCAGTAACTCTTCGACGCTAGTCAGGGTTCTCATTTGCCACTGCACAACGCCTAAACGGATAATATTTTTTGGCCCACCTATCGAGGGTGTTTTTTCAACATAATCAAGATTAACCCATTCCAAAAGAGTCGCATAACCCTTGGAATCCGTATCTACCGGAAGATAGCCGGTTAATACTTTGCGCACATGGAAACCGTTAGCCAATTGAAATGAAAGCACCGGATCGAAAATCTCCCGGTTTTTGACTTCTTCTATATAGCGCACAGGCGTTAAGTGATCGGCATATTTGGCATAGCCCGGAATTCGCCCGCCGGCAATAAATCGACGCAAATTCAGATTTCGGCACAGCTCTTTGCGCGCATCGTACAATCTTCGGCCCAAGCGCAAGCCCCGGTACTTGGGATGGACAAAAATATCAACCCCATACAAGGTGTCTCCCAACGGGTCATGATGCGTTAAATATCCATCCCCGGTAATTTGAGCGTAGGTATGGTTATCGCCAAAGCGGGCATAATCAACGATCATGGTTAAGCCAGCCGCCACTAATTGACCATTATCTTCAATGACAATTTGTCCTTGGGGGAATCGGGTAATTTGAGAAACATACTGGTCTTTCTTCCAGGCGCCGCCCAAATTGCCATATACATGCTCCATTAAAACAGCGATATTATGGTAATCATCAATCGTCAGATGACGCAGCAGAAGCTTATGTTTTTTTATTTTGGCTTTCTTCATGACCAGGCAGTATAAGCCGCCATTATGACAACCCTGTTACGCCTTAATTGGGAAAATTGGGTACTGGGTTAAACCGGCGATTAAGCACAAATACCGCGCCCAAACGCGGAAGCATGGCTATTCAAAAAAGCCGTCGAACGCGAAAAAAAAGTTTGCGGGAAACAGATTACCGCGTTACTATTATATCGAATCGATACTAAATAACATCCTTGATAGGAGGTAGTGATCATGAAAACATTCCAAATCAATACGTTGGCCGCAGCACTCGGCCTGCTCATCACAACAACGGCGGTTCAGGCCGCAGAACACCCCGGTTACTTAATTATTAAGGAAACGGAAGTTGAGGTGGAAGGCAAGGGAAGCAATAAAACACTGGACCTGGAAATCAAGACCCAGGCGCCCATCCCGATGGACGGCAAATCCGGGGCTTTCGGTTATGGGGCTTTAACCGACGGCGGCAATAATATCCTGGTATTGGTGACGCACCTGCCGATTGACGACAGTTCGTATGAGCAAGTAGGGAGCGGATTTCATGCCCATGTACTGGATTTGAAAGCACCCGGACAGGCTTGTCCCGGCGCCAATTTTGAAGTCGATCTGGAGAACTCCGGAAAAAATAAGGCTTTCGATGCCGATTACAAATGGAAAGTAAAAGGCAATGAGATCAGTGCTGAAAAGGTGCCGGTAGCCGACCTGGGTGATGCCGGCGTCGAATCGATTGTCGCATTTACCTTAAAACCGATACTGGGTGCCGACCAAAAACCGACCAATCTTTGTGTAACGGTCACTGACCAAAAATAAGCCGTTGTTAAAGAGCTCCCCCTGCAGCACACGGATGTGCTTATTTTCGAAATGCTAAACTTTTTTCTCTGATGTGGTTGTTAATGTCCCCCTGCGGCACAAGGAAGTGCTGCTTTTTCTCTAAGCCGAACCTGTTTTTCTGTTCTCCGCTATAGCGATGGCCGCCTGCATGATAATGAACCTTGATGGCATAATGCATCATTCGGAAACGAGACCATTCCATTTCCGGCCCAGGAGTCGAATTCCGCTATTTGTCGATGATTTTAAAGCAACAAACACCGCCGCCTTTCGCCATACACTCGACATGATCGATGCGCTTGTCCAGCAAAGTGGACATCAGCGCTCTGTCAAATTCACAAATTTCTTCATGCTTTTGCGCGAGGTCATGATAAATGCAATTGCAGGCTTCAATCGTCCGCTCATGAGTAGCGGAATCAACCGTATGACTTGTCGTGAAGCCCAGTCCGTCCATGATTTTGACCAATTCTTCAATCCGCTCGTCAGTCTGCTTGCCTGTAAATTGAGGCAGCAAACTTTGTGACAAACGACTCCCCAACTCATGCAGATAACGTTGAAAAGCCTCGGAACCCATTTCGTTTTTCATATCGGTCAGAATGAGTTCAGAAAACCAGGCATATTGCTTGGGGAAGCTGTTTATGCCTGCTGCCGTCAAAACATAGCTGCGCACGGGGCGTCCAGCTGTTTTATTGAGCACGCTCGCCTGTATGTAACCGTCTCTTTCCAGGGCAACAAAATGCTGCTGCACCGCGTTGCGGGAAATATTCAACGCAGCCGCAATCTCATCAATGCTCAACCCCGCTTTATTCTCAAGCAACAGTTTTAAAATTTGCTGCTGCCGCGGCCTGATCTTCTCAGTCATAACAAACACCTTTTATTAACCACACTGGACCAAAATTATAACAGCGGGAATGATTCCCCCCATAGTTATATTATCTGTATATGTTTTAACATATATTTATTGTATATGTTTTATTTATTTGTTATATTGTTTTCGTGGCCTGATCTACTGGCTACCAACCGATACCAACAACTGAGGAAACAATAATGACTGACACACAAGCAACCCCAAGTAATACACTTTACGAAAGGATAGGCGGAGAGCCTGCGGTCAATGCCGCCGTTGATATTTTTTACCGCAAGGTGCTGACTGATCATCGTATCAACCGTTTTTTCGAAGACGTTGACATGGAAAAACAGGCGGCCAAACAAAAGGCCTTTTTGACCATGGCCTTCGGCGGTCCGCATAACTATACCGGGGAAGACATGCGTAAAGGTCATGCCCACCTGTTAAAGATGGGCCTGGATGATAGTCATTTCGATGCCGTCGTAGAAAATTTGGGCGCCACCTTGACCGAGTTAAATGTGCCGCAGGAACTGATCTCCGAAGTCGTGGCGATTTGTGAAACGACACGCAACGATGTACTCGGCAGATAAATTTTAACCGGACTCCATAATGTTTAATTCCGGCATTTGCCACCATTATGGAGTCCGTTTTAACGGTAGGTAGCATCATGTTCAAATTAACTATTGAAGATAAAACGCATTCTTGCCAACCGGATGAAACAGTGCTCGATGCCTTATTGCGCGAAGAGGTCAATATTTCCTATGCCTGTAAAAAAGGCACCTGTCACAGCTGCATGGTGCGCAGTCCCGATATTCAACCCCCGGCAGCCGCCCAGGTCGGATTAAAGGACACACTGAAAAAGCGCAACCATTTTCTTGCCTGTCTGTGCCACCCGGAACAGGACATGACCATCAAACTACCCGATCAATCGGAGTTCTATACCGAAGGTACGGTAGTTGTTAACGAAATGCTCAACAGAAATACGTTGCTACTGGTGCTGACTTTTAAAGATGCCTTTGAATTTAACGCCGGCCAATTTGTGAATTTGCAGCGCGCCGACGGCTTAACGCGCAGCTATTCAATTGCCAATATCCCGCAGGAATCCAATACCCTGGAATTTCATATTCGTCGACTGCCCGGCGGCAAGTTTAGTGAATGGCTGCATGATGAAATCAAACCCGGGGATACGATTGCCGTATCCGAACCGCGCGGCCACTGTTTTTATTTGCCCGACAGAACCGAGCAAGGCATCCTTCTGGTAGGCACGGGAACCGGCCTGGCGCCCTTGGCGGGCATTCTGACCGATGCCCTGAGGCATGGCCATTCCGGGCCTATTTATCTGTTCCATGGCAGTCGTGAAGTCGAAGATCTTTATCGTATCGATGAGATGCGCCAACTGAGCGAGCAGCATTCCAACTTTCATTACATCCCTTGCGTGTCAAGCAAGCATGTTCCTGAAGGGTTTACTCACGGCCGCGCCAACGACGTCGCACTGGTGACGATGGGCGATTTAAAAGGCTGGCGTGTTTTTCTCTGCGGTCATCCTGAAATGGTCAATCAAATGAAAAAAATGACCTTTCTCAAGGGCGCTTCATCAGCCGATATTTACGCCGACGCTTTTTTGGTGACTCCTGTCTGATCGAAGTCGCCCATGATCAACATTAAGAAATGTCTTCGTTTTATTACCGTTGATCCGGTAAGTTTAAGCCTCAAAGGCAAACTTCTTTCTGTTGTTTCATGTTTCCTTGCCATTTTTGTCGTTGCATGGATAACACACCAATTCACCCCTGGCGCCGCTTACCCGATTATGGTGGCCTCTATGGGCCCGTCTGCAGTGATGTTGTTTATCATTCCCCATAGCCCGCTTGTCCAGCCCTGGCCGCTGGTCGGCGGGCAATTGGTCTCAGCCTTGGTCGGAATATGGAGCGCTCAGGTAACTTCCGATATAGCTCTGGCATCGGCTTGTGCCGTTGGCGTAAGTGTTCTGGGCATGCTTTTGCTTAGATGTTTGCATCCGCCTGGCGCGGCGACGGCGCTCATACCCATTATGGCAGGTGATCCGATCACGTCGCTCGGTTATGGTTTTGTGTTGATGCCGGTAGGCTTAAACGTAGTCATTATGCTGCTTATTGCGATCGCCATTAACCGCCTGGTTCTGCATTATCAATATCCAGCAAGCCCTTATCTAACTGCCCATAAAAAGCAGAAACCTAATACCCTCATTCAACCTGCTCAGCGCACCGGCATTTCAGAGCAGGATCTGGAACAAGCCCTGGAAAATATGGAGATGTTTCTGGATGTCTCTGCCGAAGATTTGAGCAAATTGCTGACCGATGCCCAGCTGCAAAGTTTTAAACGCAACAGAGGCAATATCACCTGTTCGGATATTATGGTTAAGAATATACGGACCGTTGAATATGGAACAGACGTTGAAGAAGCCTGGAAAATCATGCACAGTGAAAAGCTCAACGCCCTGCCGGTTATTGACAGGGCGAGGCGCGTTATTGGCATTATTACCTGGAATGACTTTTTTAAATTCATCACCGTGGGCGCTAATGAAACTTTTCCTGAAAAGTTTCGAGCTTTCATTCGCCGCACGCCTGATGTCTCAACAGATAAACCTGAATCGGTGGGCCATATCATGACATCCTCGGTCTGTGTAATGCAGGAAAGCGCCCATATCGCCGCTCTTGTGCCGCTGATGCTAAATCAGGGCTACCGGCAAATTCCGATCGTGAATCACGAAAATCGCCTGGTAGGCATGGTGTACCAAGCCAATTTGATTGCCGCGCTCTATAACCAAAGTCACGGTTATCCAAAAAAACCAGCCGATTTGGGTTTAGGTTTTGATGCTATACAGCTTTAGATTGCTTCAACGGTCAAAGAAGCTAATGCGTGCCTTGGCAAAGAAGGTCGAAATTGGCCCATTTTCCACTGATGTTGTCGTTAACAGCAGCGATAATTTGTTAATACTTGTTCTCCAAAAATAATTGGGCTGTCATTAGAGAGCAAACAAATTTAACCTGGCTGAATTAACCTGGCAGAAACTTCTAAAAACCGGTAACTGTCGGACTATGCATATACCATTGCAGAAACTGACATGACAAAATCTACCGACGAATCCCAATCGGAGGCTGAAAAACGCCGCTCCATCAGCGTCGAAAAACAGCGCATGCTGGCACAAGATAGCGGCGAGGCAGCATGGCAATTATGGGGGCCGTATCTGAGTGAGCGCCAATGGGGCACGGTGCGCGAAGACTACAGTAAAGACGGGGACGCCTGGGACTACTTCAGCCACGACCATGCCCGCAGCCGGGCCTACCGCTGGGGCGAGGACGGCATCGCGGGGCTTTGCGATGAAAAACAACGGCTATGTCTTGGCCTGGGCCTATGGAACGGACAGGACGCTATCCTGAAAGAACGCCTGTTCGGCCTGACCAATGTAGAAGGCAATCACGGTGAGGACGTCAAGGAGCTTTATTACTATCTCGATGCCACGCCCAGCCATGCTTACCTGAAAATGCTGTACAAGTACCCGCAACAGGCCTTTCCTTATGCGGCGCTGGTCGAAGAGAACCGCAAGCGCGGCCGGGACAGGCCGGAATTTGAACTGACGGACACCGGCGTGTTCGATGACAATCGCTACTTCGACGTGTTCATCGAATACGCCAAGGCCGGCGTCGATGACATCCTGATGTTGATTAGGGCGCATAACCGCGCCGCCGACACCGCTCCGCTGCATATTCTGCCGCAGCTCTGGTTCCGCAATACCTGGAGCTGGGGCTATGACGCCACTCGACCTGCACTGTCCGCCGCCGATACCGGCGGCATCGCGATCCAACAAGCAGACCTGGGCCGCTATCATTGCTATTTCGACGGCGATCCCGAGCTGCTGTTTTGCGACAACGAAACCAATCACCGGCGTTTGTATAACCAGCCAGCCACCGGCTATTTCAAGGATGCCATTCACGATTACGTCATCCACGGCAACCGCCACGCCGTCAATCCGGAGCGATGCGGCACCAAGGCGGCGGGACATTTCAGTTTTTCCATTCCGGCTCAAGGCAAGGCTGAAGTACTCCTGCGTCTGAGCAAGACCCGGAACGCGCAGCCTTTTCATGACTTCAACGAGCTGTTCACCCTGCGCCGCGACGAGGCGGACGATTTTTTTGCCGAGCTGCAAGCGGGCATGACCGATGCCGAGGCCCGGCTGATCCAACGCCAGGCCCTGGCCGGCATGATCTGGAGCAAACAGTTCTATTACTATGACATCCCGCAGTGGCTGAATGGCGATCCGGGCACTATTCCGCCGCCGAGAGAACGTCTCAACGGGCGCAACAGCGACTGGCAGCATCTGAACAATGCCGACATCGTTTCCATGCCCGATACCTGGGAATATCCGTGGTATGCGGCCTGGGACCTGGCGTTTCATTGCGTGACCCTGGCGATGATCGATCCGGCCTTCGCCAAGAACCAACTGCTGCTGATGACGCGGGAATGGTACATGCACCCGAACGGCCAGATGCCCGCTTATGAATGGAAGCTGGGCGACGTCAACCCGCCGGTGCATGCCTGGGCCGCGTGGGAAGTGTACCAGTCCGAACGCCAAAGCAACGGCGGCATCGGTGATCTCGACTTCCTGGAACGGATCATGCACAAATTGATCATCAACTTCACTTGGTGGGTCAATCGAAAGGATGCCGACGACAATAACGTTTTCCAGGGCGGTTTTCTCGGCCTGGACAATATCGGCGTGTTCGATCGCAGCGCGCCATTGCCGGGCGACGGCCATATCGACCAGGCCGACGGCACCAGCTGGATGGCGATGTATTGCCTGAACCTGATGCGCATTGCCCTGGAGCTGGCGCTGCATGACCGTGTTTATGAGGATATCGCCACCAAGTTTTTCGAACATTTTCTCTACATCGCCAAAGCGATGAGCGACATCAGCGATCAGCATATCGGTCTTTGGGATGAGGATGACCAGTTTTTCTATGACGTGCTACGTTCGCCCGACGGGACAAAAATCCCGCTCAAAGTGCGGTCCATGATCGGGCTGATCCCGTTTTATGCGGTAGAGGTCATCGGTTCCGAATTGCTGGATAAATTGCCGGATTTCAAACGCCGCATGAAATGGTTTCTTGATTACCGTCCCGATCTGGCTTCATTAGTATCCGATTGGAATGAGCCGGGACGCGGCAATCGTCACTTGCTATCCCTGCTTCGCGGTCATCGCATGAGAAAACTGTTGCAACGCATGCTGGACGAGACCGAGTTTCTATCCGATTTCGGCGTACGTTCTTTGTCGCGTGCGCATCGTGACCAGCCCTATGTGGTCAGTTGCGCCAGTACCCCGATGAGCGTGTATTACCAGCCGGGCGAAGCCGAATCGGGCATGTTCGGCGGTAACTCCAACTGGCGGGGCCCTGTCTGGTTCCCGGTCAATTATCTGCTGATCACGTCGCTCAGGCGTTTTGCCAGCTTCTACGGCGAGAACTTTAAAATAGAATGCCCGACCGGTTCCGGTATCTTTTTATCTATCAATGAAGTAGCCGATGAATTGTCTCAGCGGCTGACCCGGATATTCCGCAAAGATGAAAATGGGCGCAGACCTGTATTCGGTCACGATGACAGGTTGCAAAACGATCCGCACTTTAATGACTACCTGTTATTCCACGAATATTTCCACGGTGATAATGGCAATGGCTTGGGAGCGTCACACCAGACCGGCTGGACCGGTTTGGTGGCGAAACTGTTGCAACCGCATCCATAAAACGGAACCTGTCTATTCGTCAGGAATTAAGTTCAGGGCGGTCTCGCATGGCGGATAAATGATTGCCATGCCGTTCACCTTGGCGAAAGACGTCAGCGTATGCGCCTGCCGGCGCGTTTCGTTGATGATTTCCTCTACAT
>Ga0208509_1000212_pt1 | contig 23898 bp, 31 predicted proteins | sample LakWasMeta7_HOW4_2_FD_183857 | JGI IMG/M metagenome (GOLD analysis project Ga0208509, IMG submission 183857) | Freshwater sediment methanotrophic microbial communities from Lake Washington under simulated oxygen tension - Sediment Metagenome... | ecosystem: Environmental > Aquatic > Freshwater >...
CGGCTATAAACTTTTACCAGGGCTTGGTCTTTAAAGTCTTTGGAATACCTTGTATAGGTTTTCATCTCTAATCTCAAATTCTATTTTCTTTAAAAATTTGAGACGACAACTATTCTGACGCGGGGGGGTGGTCAGCTGTTGCATTAGGCGAAGTTATTAAACACCGCAAGGAATTTATCGTTCTTGACGATGGTCAACGTTATAAGCGATGCCGAGTACAGCTTCATGCTAAAGGTGTTGTTCTTCGCGATGTCGCGTTGGGGTTAGACATCAAAACCAAGCGTCAACAGGTATGTAACGCTGGTGAATTTTTAGTTGCCGAAATTGATGCAAAGATGGGCGGCTTTGGCATGGTGCCTGAGCAGCTGGAAGGTGCAATTGTTAGTAGTCACTACTTTCTATTTGAAGTCGATGAAACCGCTCTTGATAGACGTTTCCTGGACTATTTTTGTTGTAGTGAAAAATTTCGTGGTCAAGTTGAAGCCCAGGGTTCTACCAATTATGCTGCGATTCGTCCTGCTGATGTGCTTGGATACAGTATTCCGTTACCTACAATTGCTGAGCAGCAAGTCATCGTTGCCCGTTTTGATCAATTGGCGGACAAAGTGCAACAAGTCAATGAACATCTGGATGCAGCGGAAGCCAATGCAGCCAATTTGCTTGCGGTCCAATTTCGCGAAGCCATTAAAAATGCGCCATTACGAAAAATGTCAGAAATAGCGCCGGCTGTTCGTCGTCCGGTTCAACTCGACATTTCATCCCGCTATCGCGAAGTCGGCGCGCGCTCCTTCGGAAAAGGACTCTTTGTTAAACCGGATTTTGACGGTGCTGAAGCGACATGGCAAAAACCGGTATGGATAGAAGAAGGCGATTTGGTATTGAGTAATATCAAAGCCTGGGAAGGAGCAATAGCAATTGCCGGTAAAGAGCATTCCGACTGTATAGCTTCGCACCGCTACATAACTTGTGTGCCAGATGAAAATTATGCAACCGCAGCATTTTTGGCTTACTTTTTATTGAGTCCTGACGGACTTGAGAAAATTGGCTTTGCGTCACCCGGCACAGCGGATCGAAACCGAACATTAAGTTTGACGAACCTTGGCAAAATCGAAGTGCCATTGCCGCCTCTCAATATCCAGCATGAATTTAACTCGCTACAAGCCAAAATAGCCGAGCTAAAAGCCAAACACACCAAAATCCGTGCAGCCAATCAAGCACTGATTCCAGCTACGTTGGAGCGGCTGTTTTCGAATCAAAGCTTAAGAGTCTAAAACAATACAGCTAGCACTCTATTGTTCTCATTCACTTTAAGGATTTTGAATTTTATGTTTGTCATAAGCTTCCATTTTGAATTTCTCAAGAGACTCTATTATGTGTTTTTTCAATGCAGTCCTAGAAACTCCAGCATCATTCGCGTCTAGTTTTAACATTGACAGATTCAATGTCAGCTCACCTCTCGCCGACTCATCTTTGTCGGAAAACTCGAAGAGTATTCTGCATGTACCAGAGCAATTATCTCCTTCAAACGTATAATCACATTGAATACCAAACAATTGAATATAGGGATGAAAAGCCACGTCACTAACAAAAAAAGTGGAATGCAGCCCTTGACCTTTCATTTTCAGGTCTTCTATTTTATCTTTCATCCAAGCAATATCATGCGGTGGATTAGCTATATCGTGATCTGGAGAAAAGTGAATATCTTTTGTATCTACGAAAGACAGCATGGAGTGGGCAGCTTTTTGACTAAGCTCATTGAGAAACAGAACTCGACCCTCATTTGTGAAGTCTGAAAATCGGATGACTTTAACCTGTTCAGATTGGCTAATATGCCCTTCGTCTTTGAAGTGTTTAATGAGTTTGGATGCGACTTTATCCGCAAATTCTCTGGTTTCTGGGGCTGTGTGGGAAAGTGAAATATTTAGCGACTTACCATCATCCCCCTTACGAATCTCCACACGACCATTATGAACAACAACATTTTCGCCCCAATTTTTAACAGAGTCCTTTCTCTCTATTTCAAAGTCCATATAAATATGATTTGGGTCGTCATTTAGCGCAGTAAACCCTGACATTCCAGAAACACTAAAGACGCCAAATTGATCATTCAGCAAAGTCTCGTAATCAACTATATCGGGAATTGCATCCAAGAGATGGGTGTCAGAATCCCAACTAATTGTACGAGTTATTGATTTTGGTGATTCTTCCTTGGTCTTATAACTTTCCCTGAGCTCAGTATATTCATAAGGGGATAATCCAGTTTTGATAAGAATCGGTCCTGTTACTTCCTTTTGATCAGTGCCAGTGAAAACTCCACGGGAACGTAACACATCCGCGAGCTCCTTTGTTTTTACTTTTGGCTGTCCTATCAACTGCCTCAGAAAATCACGAGTAGGGAGCAAAACTTCTTCATTGTTATGCATTGTTTAGACTCCTAAAATCTGGACGATAGCTTGACACTTCAATACGGCCAAACATGCTTTCATTAAAACCCGTAGCTGCTTTTCTAACCGCATCATCATGATGTGATTGAATATAATTAGGGAAGAGAAATAGATATTTGCAGCTAATATCCTGAGTATATTCACGAGCTGCCTGAATTAAACGACGTATAGAATCTTGATCAAAGCCGTCGATGCTAGAAAGACAAAAAATATCCTGCTCATCGTCTCGTTCAGCTTTGATAATAAATGGCAAAACTGGCGCAGTTAAGAAATCAAGGGGGCAAATTTTTCCTGTTCTATTGATAGTCTTATCCACATAACTGAGCGACGTCTCTGGATAGTAAAAATTTAACTGATCGCTACTAAATTTGTTCTTTAAAAAAATTAATGTTTCATAGATAAACTGTATTCTACGGTTATCTACAACATGAAACGATTCAAAACTCCAGTCAGAATCAAGCCTCGTATTTGCTATTTTTGAAACGACATCATCATAGGTCTCTTCGTGGCTAGATAGCCAAAAAAGCACTCCTGCGTCTCTATTTTTTGTTACACGCCCAAATAATTCGTGTTGTTGTTTTTTTAATTCAGAATGTTTGTAGCATTCGAGTGTTTGGATAAGATCCTCTGCATGAGCCTTAAACGTTGATTTCGGATTATTTTCATACGCATTTTCGGAATGCTTTACCGATATGACTGCGCTTTCGATTGTGGAACTTTCCAAAGGACTTTTGTAGCAAAATAGATAGTCAATGCCATGCGAGTCTCTTTTGCCTGTTTTTGACTCTTTCCGCGCATGTTTTTGGGACTTCTTGCATCGCAAAGATTGGCCTGGCAATGCTCCATCCCATCCTAATAACGTAAAGAAATTAGCGACGATATTTTCACCAATTTCGCCGATTTTTTTTGATTTTTCACCCATGACGTATCCTATTTTTCCAAGTCGCCCTTAAGAAATACATAAGGGGTAAGTAACGCGCTTCCAGAGAACGTATCTTCTCTGATAGCTAAGCTCTAGGCAATATCGTATGGAGTTTTTTGCAGTGGATAATTTATGTAATGCTCATTGAACGGTCTCAGTCAGTGATGTATGAAGCCAATAAGGGCCACTATTTCTGTGTATAACTGGCTATAGTAAAAAATTCTGATTGACTGCTGGATTTTCGGATTCAGCATCATAACAGGTCTCCGGTTCAGCCTTCAGCCCAGACTCCTCTCTAGCCACACGCACTTCTTCACCTCGCCCCTGCGCATAAGCCGCCTGATGCGCTCGCTGTTCTATCGACACAATCCGCCGTGCCAGTCGATGCAATCGTTGTTGCCATTGATACCTGGCAACCGAACACTGTTTGCTGGTTAAAATCTGGCATAGCCATAAGGTATCCATAGCGATCATCAATTGATCCAGCAAGCGGATCAACTCCACAAACTGCGCAATCTGCGGTGATGTAATACGCGCTTTGAAATCTGTCGGGTGGGTATATCTCGGGGTTTCAGCGATGCCATTATCGGCGTTGAGTTTGTCTAGCCGGGCTTTTTCCTGCTGTAGCTGCTGCGCGCAATCGGCGATCATTTTGCTGACCAGCTCTTCAATATCGTCAATGGCTTGCTCTTGCCCAACGATTCGCAAGGTGACATCGATTGCATACAACGAACGAATTAAGCGGCCATAACTTTTGCGGATTACCCGAATGGCTTGCTCGCTGTTGATCTGGATGCTGCGCTCAAATACCGGACGGCTGATTACTGGTCGAACCAGCTTTTCGGGTGGCGTAGGTTCTGCCATATCTGCTCCTTAAATATTTCGTGGAATCATCCTGAATAATAAGGGCCTACATCGACAAAATGGGTACGGCAGATAGCCGTTCTGCCCATCTGCTGCACCCAAAGTACAAACAATTTGCTTTTAACTATCCCAACATTTCACTGCGTCATTTTTGATGCGATGAACCGGCTTCATGTCGGCGTTCCGCTATTAGGCGGCGTGGATGGTTTCCATCAACGTGTCGGATGCGTTAAGCCCGATGTGATTTGAATGCGTTATGCATTTTGTTTTTCAATCCTGTCCTGGGAAAGTCACTTCCCCGGTCGGGGGTTGTGTGCCTCCAGGACTTTGCCCACTGCCGCGCAGGTGGGTTTGTTAAGTCATTGTTCGGGCGCGGCCGATTGGAGGTTAATGTTATGGCAAGTCGTGGCGTCAACAAGGTCATTCTACTGGGCAACTTAGGTGCCGATCCAGATGTTCGGTATCTACCCACCGGAGGCATGGTCACTCTTATTCGTCTGGCAACCAGCGAAGCCTGGAAAGACCAGGACAACAAGCTACAGGAGCGCACTGAATGGCACCGGGTCGTGTGTTATCGCCGCCTGGCGGAAGTTGCCGGTGAGTTTTTAAAGAAAGGCAGCAAAGTCTACATCGAAGGCAGTTTACGCACCCAGCAATGGGATAAAGACGGCGAGAAACGCTATACCACCGAAGTGATCGCCAAAGAGCTGCAAATGCTTGACCGGGCCACTGATAACGAGAATGTTCAAGGTGGCAATGGCAAACCAAATTCCGCCAAACCTACGCAAAATCGTTCACCCGCAACAAAGTCTTCGTCAGCTCATCGCAATCAGTCCAAGCCAAAACCGGTCTCTGTGACTGCAGCAGGTCAGCTCGACAATTTCGACGATTTTGACGACGACATACCGTTTTAGGAGTCACCTTGTATTACTTATACAAAGGGCTTTAACTTAGCTAGCGACCGCTAGACGATTGGTATGTTGAATATTCACTAACTCGCCGCACCACCTTCATTGTGCCGGTGTTTTACCCCATGGGGACGTCATTCCCCAACCGGGGCATTGCGTCCTCTTTTTTATAAGGAGACACGCAATGAGTAATCAATCCCGAAATTACCCAGCCAAAACCCGCAACTTGCCGATGCCAAAAGACGCTAACCAAGTTTATGGGCTATCGGAGCAGTCCTGGAAAGTGCTGACTGAAGTGACATTCCCCACGGCTAAAACCCCGGAAGCCATCATGATGGCGCTGGATTACTGTAAGGCCCGCAAGCTGGATATCTTCAAAAAACCGGTGCATGTGGTGCCAATGTGGAGTGCCGCGTTGGGACGCAATGTCGAAACGGTCTGGCCGTCCATTATGGAAATTCAAACCACGGCATCCAGAACCGGCCTATGGGCAGGGATGGATAGACCGGTGTGGGGACCTGATGTGACGCAGACGTTCACGGGTCGTTTCAAAGACGATAACGAGCAATGGAAGGAAAGCAGCGTGACAGTAACCTTTCCGGAATGGGTGGCAGTTACGGTGTACCGCATAGTCGGGGGCAAGCGCTGCGCTTTTACCGAAGAAGTGTACTGGTTGGAAGCCTACAGCACCGCTGGCGGTAAAAACTCGCAAATGCCTACTGCCATGTGGATCAAGCGACCCAAAGGCCAGTTAGGTAAATGCGGTAAGGCAGCCTCGTTGCGTTCCGCGTTTCCCGAGGAATGTGGTTTTGCTGCTGAAGAAATGGATGGCAAAAGCATAGACGATATCAACGATGGCAGCGTTATCAATGGCAGTGCAAGCCTACTCGAAGATGATAATGACCTTGGCCAGACCACGAGCGGTTTCACAGAATCTACTCGCGTAATTGATCTGTCGATGATTAGTCCGAAAGTTCAAAAAGCTGTCATGGAACTGGTCAGGCGCACAGCGATTGCCGGCGCCTGGAAAGCCGCTTACGACTATGCCAATAACAAGTTTTCGGGTCTGGAGTTGACCTATGCCATTACCGAGTTGGACAAAGCCTCAGCGGCTGCTAAAGCAATGTCCAGCCCAGGTGAAGTTGACAGTCAGTCAATTGACGAGGCTTCCATGCCACCGGTATCCACGCCTGCATCCGAAGCTTTGAACAAGGCCCGTGAAACCTTAGGAGCATCACGCTAACTAAAGCGCTAACCCGGAGTTCATTCATACCTGCTTGCCAAGCAGGTGTTTTAACCCTTCCAGGGCGTCATGTCTCGCCCCTGGGGTGATGGTCATGACGCCCTTTTGACTAAAGGAGACGTTATGAATGCCATTGATCAATCACTTAACCGGCTACCTTGCCACATCGATTGGTACCGTTACGATTCCCCCACCGTTATTCGTCGTCATGGACGCAATTTTTTAGAGCGGGCATGGAAACGGAGCGGTACATCAAAGGCTAGAGCCACATTATCCAGAACCGAACTGAACGACCTAGTTGAAAGTTATGGCGGTCAGTGCCTGAAGACCGATGATCACCTGCTGCTGATTTTTGATGACTATCACTGGGCCAGACGTTGCGATTGGCAACTGACCAAGCTCGGACTGCCGTCACAACGTTGGGGCTGCCACATTCAATTGCATGGGGTGTGGTGATGAAAGTCATCAACGTTTCGCAGCGATCAGACGAATGGCGGGCCTGGCGTGCCCAAGGGCTTAGTGCCAGTGAGGCGGCGATTATTATAAATCGTTCGCCACACAAAACACCGTGGCGTTTGTGGGCCGAAAAAGTCGGTCTCGTGTTGGAAGCAAACCTGGATAACAATCCGTTGATTCGCATTGGTATCTCGCAAGAACCTGAAGCCTTACAACGCTTCGAGGAACAGCACGAAGTCATGCTGTTACCGCTGTGCGGTGAGTCTGAGCGTTACCCGTTAATGCGGGCGTCCTTTGATGGCTTATCAGAAAACAACGAACCCGTTGAATTGAAATGTCCGCATGAAACCACGTTTCTGGATGTGCTGTTAAACCGAAAGCAGTCTCAGGCCTATCAGCTTTACTGGTGCCAAGTGCAACAGCAATTGTTAGTGGCGGAGGCTGAGCGGGGATTTTTGTTCTTTTACCACCAGGGTCAGGATGTAGAGTTTGAGATTGTGCGGGATGAGGCTTTTCTAACGCAACTCATCGACACTGCAATGGAGTTCTGGTCTGCGGTCAAATCCGGACGTGAGCCGCCAAAAGATCCTGAACGCGATCTGTATTTGCCTCAAGGCATTGAAATACAAGAATGGCAGGGACTGGCGGCAAGCTATCGGCAAAACGTGGTGAAGATTGACGACATCAAAGCCCAGCTTAAAGCCATTGAAGCCCAGCAAGCCAATCTTGAACAACATTTGGTAAGCATGATGGGCGAGTACATGGCCGCCGAGCATTCAGGCCTGCGTGTCAGTCGCTTTCAAATCCAAGGCAGCATTGATTATAAAGCCGCGCTCACCGCGCTTGTGCCGGAAGTTCAAGAGTCGGCATTAGAAATTTACCGAAAAAACACTTCCAGTCGTGTGCGTGTCACTTGTCGAGATGACGATGGTAAACGCGCAGAGGTACCTTTTGACGCCGAAACGTTGAAAGACCTGGTCGGTGTGGATTATTGGTTTTGATGGGATTCCCGTTTATTTCTCTCAGACACCCGGCAGCGTCATAAGGCCTGCCGGGTGTCCGGGTTTTTCCTTTGTCCGTAAAGATTGCCAAACGAAAACCCCGCATCGTTCAGGTATTCCCTAGTGGAATCCAGAATCCGGTTTTACCGGCGTTCCGCTGTTGAGCGGCATGAAATCATCATTCATGTACCAGGTGCGTCAAGCCTGGTTTTTGTTAGTCCCATCGGGGTTCATCACCCTGTTTGGGACGTGATGGCCCCTCAATTTATTGTTAAGGAGGTCATCATGAATAAAGATTTTTGGAAAATCCTGTTTTGCTGGCTGGAAAACGCCAGTCTTGAAGACATTGACTGCAAACGGCAGTTGGTTCAGAAAATGTTAGATCAAATCACTGATCGAGACTTGAAGGCCGACATCCGCCGCATTTTGCGCTTGTTGGATGAGGAAATCCTCGCACGTGCGGAATTGGCTAGTCCTATGTCAATCTCTGCTGCTTGATGTCGAAACTTAAACCTAATTTCTAAAGCAATATTCATCCCCTGGTTTACCAGGGATTCAATCTACCCGACGGGGACACTGTGCCCGTTAGGGTCGTGGTGCACCTCTTGTTTGGGTTTTAACCAAAGCATAAGGAGTTCACCATGGTTCAATCCTATTCAATTGCCGACACCTTCGGTATTACAGCCCCTGCCTCCATGAAAGTGGAAGGCTTTATCCCTGGACAAAACGCCTATGTACCGGCGCAAAAACCCTATGTGTTTCGCAAGGATCACTTGCGCGATGTGCTGGCGTTTTTAGGCGCACACAATGGCGACGGCTTATATCTGACCGGTCCTACCGGTTCCGGTAAAACCTCGTTATTGGAGCAAGTCGCGGCGCGTCTTAATTGGGGCGTGCATTCGGTCACCGGTCACGGTCGACTGGAACTGAACGATCTGCTGGGGCAGTACATGCTGGTCGACGGCGGCGCGATGAAGTGGATCGATGGTCCGTTGACCCTGGCGGTTCGCTTAGGGCATGTTCTGTTGATCAACGAAATCGATGCCATTGATCCAGCCGAGCTGATCGGCCTGAATGAAATCGTCGAAGGCAAGCCGTTAACGATCCCGCAGACCGGCGATGTGATTACCCCGCATCCCAAGTTTCGTTTGGTAGCCACCGGCAATAGTGCTGGGGCTGGCGATCAGTCGGGCTTATACCAAGGCGTGTTACGGCAGAACCTGGCCTTCTTAGACAGATTTCGTCTGATGGAAGTCGGTTACCCCGAGCCTGAAGACGAAATGAAGCTGTTGGCCGATGTGGTGCCGAGCATGCCGGAAACGGTGCGCGAAAGCATGATCAAAGTCGCCAATCAGATTCGTAAAGTCTTTCTCGGCGGTGCAGATGGCGGAGGCATGTTATCGGTGACCTTATCTACACGCGGTTTAGTGCGCTGGGCATCGTTGGTCGCCACCTTCAAAAGTGCGCCCAATGCCTTGGCGTATTCCTTGGATCGGGCTTTGACCTTTCGAGCTGAACCCGCCGAACGCGAAGCGATTCATCGCATCGCCAAGGATGTGTTTGGCGATGACTGGCAGGTGTAATCATGACAGCCTGGAATCTCTATCGTCATCGTAACAGTGACGGCAGTTCCAAAGACTGGGCGATCAGGAGCAATCCGGATGGTTCAATAACTACCCGCTGGGGCAAAACGGCATCCTGTTTACCGGGTGTTAGTAACCGCAGCGGTGTTCGCCAATTCGACATCGAAAAGCAAAAACAGGCCAAAGGCTATGTGTTTGTCGCTGAAGTTGATATTGATGGTGATGGTAATGTGCTGTTTCCGGGTAAGAATTTGCCGGCAACTCAACCACAAAGCCCTGATCCCGCATCCGAGCCAACACCCCCTGTCGATGCGCTGTATTGGACCATTGATTGTCGAGCAAAGCGAACTGTCCGAGTGGAATTGGGTATCGAGGTCAGGCGACTGATCGGCGTTATTCAATCCCTATCGGATCAGCAATCTAAGCCTGAACAGGACTGGGATGGCTGGCAACAGTGGATTGATGTCACCTTAATTGCTGAAGTCTTTGAACTCAGTGGGCAGATCAAATCAGTGCATGGTGTGTTGCCCTGGCTGTTTTTACTGGCGTTGAAAGCAAATGGCTTTAAAGGCGTGGACATTGATATTGCCACCGAATCCGCCCGAGATCTCTCGGTCGATCTGAAAGTTGAACAGGACGTGCTAGTGTTTTTTGGCACCGATCTGGACAGCATTCGTGACACCGCTGAAGTCTTAGGACTGCTCAAACCCCGCTTAAATCTGGCAGCGGCTATGTCCGACACGGACGACTGCTGGTTTTAACCGCATTGATATTTTTATTTAACCCGACAGGGGCACATCGTCCCCAGCGGGATGGGTGTGCCTCTCATTTTAGGAGGTTCCCATGTCTCATGAAACGCAAATGATATTAGATCGCGTAGTGTTGGTGAAAGTCGATGCCAATATTTACGGCGCCCGCAAGAAGCTGAAAAAAGAAGATCTGGTATTGGCCGATGGTAGCAAATTGCCGCCGGAGGATTTAGCCAGCTTGGGATCCAAGCGTTTGCTCGATCCCGATAAGCTGACGGTGTTTAACCGCCTGAAGAAGGAAGCCGAACGCATTTGTTTGCGCGTCGGCACCCGCTTTCTGGGTGGCTTTGCCGTACCGGTTGAGTCAGCTGCCAGTATTACTGCTGAACTCGAACGTATCGCGTTGGATTTTGCAGCGGCTAAAACCAAGTTTATTGCCGGTTACGATGCGGCGGTGACCGACTGGGTGGTTCGCCATCCGGAGTTCGCCGGCATTATCGAGCAAGCAGTGGATTCGGTGGAGTTTGTCTCGACGCGCTTGTCATTTGATTTTCTGGTGGTCAGTGTCGGTTTACCCGATAGCTTGCCACCGGCGGATATCGCGCGCCTGGACAGCAAAATCGGCTCGCTCAGTGGGCAGATGTTCTATGAAATCTCCGTGGAAGCCAATCAACTCATTGAGCAATCGTTGCTGGGCAAGGAGCAAGTGACGCGCAATGCGTTACGGCCGATTCGCCGCATGCGCGACAAACTTGATGGGCTGGGTTTTCTGGATCATCGGGTGGCACCGGTGGTCAGCACCATTGACGATCTACTGGCGAGAATTCCCAACAAAGGCGCCATTGAAGGCAGCATTTTGCAGGAGATTCTGGCCACGGCGATGTTGTTGTCCGATCCGGATAAAACCCGCCGGCACGGCGAAGGACTGTTAGCGACTCAAACACCAGTTGTTGAAGAGGGTGAAGTTGATGAAACCATCGATCACGTGGAGTCTGAGCCACCAACGGTACCAACATCACCAACACCTGTCATCGCTGAAACCGCTTCAGGCGGCCCCGATTTTACCGATCTGTTTGACGGCATCTTCGACGATGAACTCGAAACAGAATCTGCATCGGATGACTGGGCGCTTGAGGTCTTACGGGAAAAAAGCCAGGCCGACGCTGCTACAGATGCTGATGAGGATGATCAATCCGAGCGGGAAACGGTCACTGCTGAAGGCGATGACGAGGAGCAAGCTGACCAAGACTACTGGTTCTGAATGCTCTGACGTAGTTTAACTATTCACCCACTGGGGCAAATTCATGTCCCGCTGGGGTCATGGTTTGCCCTGACTTTTGGAGCACATCATGAAAAATAGAACCTTACACAACGCGTTCCCTATCGTTGCGGCGGCCATAGGCAATCGCTTTGGCATTAAAGTCAGCGTCGGTGGCGATCAGGCCTATACCGATGGTAAGTCGATTCAGCTACCTGCCTATGAGGGTGATGATCCGGATTACCAGGACTACGCCTGGGGGCTATTGGCTCACGAAGCCGCGCATATCCGCTATTCGGATTTTAGTTTGGGTTATGGCAACTCAGTTCTACGCAGACGACTATGCGGCGCGATTGAAGATGTTCGGATTGAACATGAATTGGCGAAAGATTTTCCGGGTACTAGGCTGACGCTACGAACGGTCATTGACAAAATGATTGCAAGAGGCGGCTTTGTGTCGGCTAGTGAAAGCGATCATCCGGCCAACGTACTCTACGGCTATGTATTGAAAAGCCTGCGGGCTCGTGTACTTGGACAATCGGCCTTACATCTCTTGGTCGAGCAAACCGAAACGGCACTGAAGGCAAAATTTCCAAAAGGTGCGGTGACCCGGCTGAAAGGCTTGTTATCCGAAGTACCGGAGGGTTTGCAATCCGAGCCCGATTGTCTGCACTTGACCGACCGTATCCTGACCATGATTGAACAAGAGTTCGAGCAACAACGGCAGCGCAATCAAGCACCGCAATCGGCAGATGAGGAAAGTTCGCCTGAACCGGATGATACGGATCGAGACACTGACTCAGCCAATTCGGACTGTTCGTATGCCACTGAACAAACGGAACCAGATGAACGTTTACCAAACGACACTGGCGACGATCCGTCTTCAGCATCAGATGGTCACGATGCATCGAATCCAGGAAATCCTGACGATGAACCGACAACGCTATCAGGTAGTTCTTCAGCCAATCCGCAAGGTGATGACGAAGATAACACGGAGATGACCGACCCAATGGGGGTTTTGCAAACCTTGTTGTCCGCTGGTGACAGTGACATCGACCAAGACCTGTTTGAATCCCTTAAATCGGCATTATCGTTAGCCGCTGAAAACGTGTCGGAACTGCTGATGCCTAGTGGAAACGAACCGCCCATCGATGACCGGTCCGGTGCGTTTTTGCTGCGAAAAGTACAAAGCGAATCGGGAAAAATCCGCGCCGCTTTGCAAGGCTTGGTGCAATCGCAAACTCTCAACCGCTCGCAACACGCTTGTCGTGGATGGCGGATGGATGGCAAGCGCTTACACCGCTTGCCGCTTGGCGAAACCAAGGTGTTTCAGCGTAAGCAGGTCAAAGCAGCACCCAATACGGCCATTCATCTGTTACTGGATAAATCCGAAAGCATGGGGTATCAGGTCACCGATGACCAAGGGCAACCGATGGGATCGCGAATGCCGATTGCATTGGAAGCGACTTTGGCGCTGGCCTTGGCCTTTGAAGGCATTCCGGGGGTTAATCCTGGCGTGACTGCGTTTCCCGGCCATCAAGATGACTCGGTTTTTCGTCTGCTTGAGCATGGCCAACGCGTGAATGCCAGAACCGGCGCTTTCTCGCTGGCGGCTACCGGCAGTACGCCGATGACCGAAGCCATTTGGTTTGGTGCGGCGTCGCTATTGCGTTGCCGGGAGCCGCGCAAAGTGCTGATGGTGATGACCGATGGTCAACCCAACGATACATTGAGCACGCTGGATATTTTGCAGCGCTGCCGCGATAGCGGGATTGAAACGGTCGGCATTGGTTTGGGACTGGATGTCAGCCATCTATTCCCGATTGCCATCACCATTAACGACCTTTCAGAGCTGAGAGCACAATTGTTCGAACTCTCGAAATCGGTGTTGTTGGCGGCCTAAGTCTCGGCCAGTTAATTATCCGTAGCCCTATCTTTGGCTTAATGCCTTGGATTGTGGCTACGGGTAGCTGATTGCACTTTCGGTTTGTCGAATGTACTCCACACAACGAGCCCATTCGACAAACAGACATTTCATGCGTTCTTTTTAAGAATGCTGAATCCGACTTTGGTCGGCGTACCGTCATTAGGCGGCGAGCACATTAATCCGTGATCGTGTCGGGTGCGTTAAGCCCGATGTAAAGTGCAGTGGTATTACTCCTCTGCCAATTCTAAACCCGCTTCGGGCGACCATCGCCCGGCCGGGTGTTGTTTATTCGAAGTGTTTTCTTACTGGTTACAAAGGAGAACTTCAATGAACTTTATTTTCGGCATCATCTTATTGGCGATGTTCATCCTCGCATTGCGGGTAATTTGGGCAACGTGTTTGCAGTTGCTCGCCATGCTCAAAATCAGCATTGTTGCCATAAGCCGCTATCGGGCGCAACGATCCTCCAAACGTTCGTTGCTGGTAATCATGCCGCGCATAAGCCATGACGTGGATTGGCTGGCAATGTCGGAGTCGGTGCGTCAAGAAATTCATAGTCGCAACGCACTTCCCAATCGGCAAGTTGATCGATTGGACGTGGAGTTGCAGGTGAAAACCAAAACCATGGAACTGATCAAGGCCGATATTCAAATCGCCAAACTACAGCAGGAATTGGAGAAAGTCAGGCCGACGGTGGTGTTTCAGGACGTTGATTCCGGCAAACGGACTAAACGTTCGAAAAAAACGACCGCGGTGATGGATGGAGATTTAAACAAATCCCCATCCGGTGCATCAATTACGGACCGCTCTAAAGCCTGGCAATGTGCAAGTGATTCCGGCTAATGAGCTAGCCCGCCATTGAAAACCGACCACTTAGCCCCCGTTTGTGTCTTGACGATACGAACGGGGCTTCTGTCGATTGGAGCGTCAAATTGAGTCTTCACCAAATCTGACGGTATCAAGGCCGAAAGGTCTTGTTGGCTGTCACGTCTGAGCTGGCGAATCTGACTCAAAAGCGTCCAGGCACGTTCAGGATCATCAATTTCGCTCAACACCTCCGCTTCGGCGGCATCCAAATCGGCAAATAATTTTTTGCAAATCTGGACAGATTGAGCCTGTGAATCCACCGGAATCGCCATCGGTTTTCGAGTTGGATACGTCTCCTCGGTCTGATTTGGACTAAGGAAATAGAAAATGCGCAAAATATCGTCAAACATGGCTTTTTTCTCTGCTTTTTGGTGATTTTTAGCCACCATATACCGATTTTTACGCGAATTCAACCCCGCTGTATGAGCCGATTTTCAGCTTTGATCAGCGTTTTTAACCCTGCGGGAACCTCATCCTGCCGGGTGGTCGTTCCTGCAATTTTTTGGAGGAAATGACCATGTCATCAACATTAGAAAATGGCGTTAGCCATTCGCATTCAGAAATTGAAGGTGTTCGGTATTTGAATCATTACCGTTGTCCCTACTGCCAAACCGAATGGGAGGATGAATGGGATTGTGCCTGTAACGATAGCTGCCCGCACTGCAACAAGGAGATCGAGCCTTATGAGAGCTCATTGATCGATTGTGAACCGGCGGAAACCGGCTCGCCGGTCGAAGCCCCCTCCTTAGCCAATGTACCGGCGGAAGGCATGAATCGACTCTTTGTTGTTTCGTATGAAATTGATTATGTCCATCGCGTTTCGGTAGGCATAGCAGCGGATAGTCCCGAAGTGGCGCAACAGATAGCCGAACAGGCATTCAATGACGCCACTATTTGGGATGACAAAGTCGCCATGCCGTTATTGTCCGATGAATACCATGAATCAGGCGACGAAAGCCTGCTCTGGGAATGCGTTGCAGTCGAACAATGGCCGGAACCTGATCATTCGGTGCGGCAATTGAAAAAGGAGCAAGCAGCAATGCGTGTTTGTCGGGGATTGGTCGAAGCCTATCAACAAACTGAAGCCAACGGCGGTAGCATTGACTGGGAAAATCTGGATCAGCTGATTCCCGTGGCGCTGCAAGTCTTAGGGAAAACTGGGCTGGAAACCTGAGTCACTGCAAGCAAATTGCAGCTTACAGTAACACAAATCGCAACAACCCAATTTATCCAAGTCGATTGATTTAGCACTCAAATTTATTTACCAAAACGGGAATGTCATATTCCCACAGGGGATTCATGACGTTTCCGATTTCCATTGAGGAATTCATCATGAATCAACAAATTTTTGAATATAACGTTGGCAATTGCAATTGTATCCACTATCGCCGCTTGGCATCGGGTACGTGTTACCACGCCGATACGCCGGAACCGGTCGTTGAGCACCTGGAATCGATTCGGCAAAACCAACGCAAAGTCCGACTGTTTTACGGCAATCCTCAGACTGGCCAGTCCTGGCTGGATGAGCATGACGTCATCGGTCGTATAGGTCGTTCCACCGGTTCAATCAAGGTGCCATTACTGATTGAGTCTGGTGAAATCGGTGGTTCGGCATTACTTGATCATTGCATCATACGGATCGATACGCCGCGCAAGGTGTTGTACCAACATGAGCAGTTTCGGGTTGGTGATGTGGTCTTGGTTCAGGGCAAACTTAAACGATTACCGTGGGAAGTGATGATTGATCAAGTTGTGCATGCTCGCTTTCAAATCAAACGGCAAGCCCAGCAATATAGTGATTTTTTGCAAGGTAAACGGTTTGCGCTGGAATTAACGTAACCAACTGTTTGTTGTCGTACTTGCAATTTTCATTGTTTATAAATAACTGGCAAAGCCAGCCAAAACCCTTCAGGAGATGAAGTGGCTCTCCTGAAGGGGGATTTGTATTGTTAAATATGTATGCATTAAATCAATGCAGTGATCATGAAAGTGACATAGGCTAATGTGGCTAAGAAATTAATTTCCTAAGCTTCACACCAAAGAGCGCCTTATCCTTGGATATGAGCGCTCCTTTTTGTACAACGTCTGAGTTTTGGAAAATGAGTTCAGCATATAGCAACTCTGTGACGATGAAATTATTGTTGCCAATGTTTAGACATACGTCGTTTCTTGCATTTACAATGACTTAGGAATTTTTTCCGCCATAATCATCCGTTTCTGGTTGGATGTAACTGAGGTCAATATCCGGCGGAAAACTTATAAACGGATCATTTAAGACGGTCTCGTCTGATATGACCTCGCCGACATGTGATTCTTTCATGCTTAACGACCTGGATCGCAGAACCCAACAAGATCTTGCTCTTTCAAAAAATAGACATCAAGTCTGTCGGGACAGCCCGGTTCGGGAGTACGAAAATCTAATTGTTTTTGCACACATCGAATTGACTGGGCTGGTGTTTGAATAGAATAGGTCCAGATTGGAGAATTTTAACTAAAAGAAAACTTACTCTCAGTAAGACTTCCAGAGGTTTGTGACTCAAAACAGCCGCCTTTCGACCGGGACTTTTCCAAAACATCTGTCTAGCATAGTGCCACCTATCGTTTTTCAGCGAAGCGAAAACTATGTCAACACTCGAACAAGATCTTGCTCATCTGAACTTTGAATACCTAATGCTGGCTCGTGAATGTGCCAGAAGCAACTCATTGGAAGCAGCTTGGCGGTTCGGCGTTGATCTCAACCAGATTGAGGTGATTGCCACGTTGTCCGTTGAAAAAATCAAAGACTTATCCGGTAACAGTCGAGCGGTAGTCACGTTGCTGCCGCTGCATACCCCGGACAAAATTTCGCTGGCAATCCATTCATCGCTGCTGACTCCTGCCATCACCAATGCGGAGGATTCTTAAATGATTCGGTTACCTGTGAATAGCAGAGCGACGGACGTCTGCCAAGGCTTAATCGCTGCTGAAAAACTGTTTAAGTTAGGCGCGCGACCACCCATTGTGAGTCACTTGTGCAATCTAGGCAGAAAGTTGACGATACGCCTTTATAAGGATATTCATCATCGTGCGCCCAAACAAGGCATGCTGCCTTACGATGCCTTCTGGATTGTTAGATCGTCGGTAAACGGCATTCACGCTTCAATCTTCATGGGGCTGATAGATGATTTATCTCTCCTGCAAAAGCAGCCTGGTTTAAATGCACAGACGTTTATAACCGCCTATGAATTGTATCAGCAGATAGTGGCAAAAAACGTTCATCCCAGTAAGCGTGAAGCTGGAAACAACCAATTTACACTGTTAGATATTAATCGCGCTTGGCAACTGATTCAGCAATTCAATACCGGCAACATCTGCTTCGAGAGTTGCAAGCAATGCTGTGCTCGCTATTTGGCGGTCAATAATCTGCCCAAGGCTTTTCACCAATGCCCACTATGCGATGTCTGGGCGGATCAAATCGGTCGTCGCCGGTGGAAAACTGTCAGGCCTAGGCAATGATGTCTTAATCACCGGAAGCCATGAACTTCCGGCATATGACGATTCAATGGCCGCCTAGGAGAAAGCGCGTGTATATCGTTGTCACCACCATCACTAAACTGAAAACGCCCCAATCCTGTCATGGCAAAAATTTGACGAGGTTAGCCCGAGAATGTTTTGCCAATCATCAATCGTTGACGATTGACTTTGAGGGAATAAACACGATTAGCACAGACTTTTTTCATGAACTATTCCTGCCGCTTATCGCGGAATTTGGCGCTGATTATTTGAAAACCAGGCTAGTCGTTGCCAATATGGCGCCTCATATCGATGACCTGATGAAGCAGGCTTTCAGTAACCTGGATGCGTATTTTGAAAATCGCTCCGCAATTCAAGATCAAGAGTGCGATGAAGAGATTATTGCCATGAATCTAGCCTGGTTGATCAAAGCACGGGAATTAACCAGAGAAAACCCTGTGCTGGCGGAATTAATGATGGGCATTAACGATGAGGAGCAGCAGTTGGCGTTGAGCCGGATGTCGTTGGATGATATTCAACACATTGCTCAGTCAGGCTGGCTATGTTTTTCACCGCGATTTTCCACCCATTTTGTGCAGAGCATGACCCGTCGGCAGCCCGGAGTGATTGACGTACTGTTGGGCTTGAGTGGCTCTATGTAATGAGGAGGAGACGATGCTCAATACATTTACACAGCAATCACTGGCACTGGAACTGCTCCACCGTAAGGCAAAAATTAAAATTGTTCATCAGGTAACTGGGCTGCCGATCAAGTTACTTCGCAAAGCTTATCGGCAGTTGCATGGACGATCGCCTAGTCCTGGATCTATGAAATTTTCAACCCGCGGATTGACTGGAAGCAATAGTAAGTACAAGGATGTCACTTTTTTTACGGTGTGTTTCCGGACAGTCGAGACAAAAATTCTGGAAAGCCAAGTTCGAAAAGTCATCATCGCATTTGATACCTATAAAAAATTGTATCCTTCCGGACAGTTGGATTTCTCGGCAGCCTGGGTGATCGCCCAAGATTTTAGGGCTCACACTATCGAGCTAGCTAAATGCCCACATTGTAGGGCTTGGGTCTTGTTGAATGCTCGTGAAGATCTTTCCGAGCGCTGTGGTGTGTGTAAATCCAGTTTGGAAATTCGATGATTCGTGAAGTTACTATCATGGTAATTCCGATTCCTATTTATTAATCGAAGACCATGTCAAAAGAAAAATTGCCAGCATTTCTACCGCGACTTATTAGGCTCAGAGATGCGCCATATTACTTAGGTATGGATCGAAACCGATTTAATAGTCTTGTTCGCCCGAAAATAAACGAAGTGCCCATAGGTAAGCAAGGAGTTGCATTTGACAGGCTTGACTTAGATGCTTGGGCGGATGACTATATCACTCGCAACGGGCGTCTTGATCAACCGAACGGAGGTTCATCATGGGACGCAAAAAAACACCAGGGCTCGTCAAACGCGGCGAGTGCTGGCATATCGACAAGAAAGTGCGAGGAAGACGCCTTTGCGAAAGCACTGGCGAAAGCGACCTCGGCAAAGCGGAAGAATATCTCGCCCGTAAAATCGAAGAAATTCGGCAAGCTTCAGTCTACGGAGTAAGGCCAATTCGGACGTTTCGGATGGCGGCGACGAAATTCTTGAATGAGTCTACCAAGCGCAGTTTAGCTAGAGATGCTGATTGCCTAAAACAATTGGACTCATTTATTGGAGATATGGAAATCAGAAAAGTACATATGGGTACGCTTCAACCCTACATTGACGCGAGAAAAAAACAGGGTATTAAAAGCGGCACTGTTGCACGAGATTTGGCGGTTGTACGCAGAATACTTACGCTCTCGGCGCGGGTTTGGCGTGATGAAAATAATCAACCATGGATAGATACGGCACCATTACTGCAATTACCCAATTGGGAAGATGGGGCTGAACCATATCCGTTGACATGGGATGAGCAGCAGTGTTTTTTTAAGCTTTTACCAGATTATCTTCGTCAAATGGCGCTCTTTAAAGTGAATACAGGACTACGTGAACAAGGTGTTTGTTGGTTGAGGTGGGATTGGGAAGTTAAAGTACCTTCGCTAAATTCTTCGATTTTCATAACACCTGGAAAGCCAGTTTCTTATGAGGACGGTAACTGGCCAGGTGAGAAAAACAAGGAAGACCAAATTGTTGTTCTGAATAACATTGCTTACTCGGTCATTGAACAGCAACGTGGGCTTCATTCAACGTATGTTTTTCCTTTTAAAGAGAAACGACTAGAGCGGATGCATACTACGGCGTGGAAGACGGCTTGGAAAAAAGCCAAGCTGCCCTGTGATGGATCTTCCACAAAGGGGCCTCACAATTTGAAGCACACTTTTGGAAGACGCCTAAGAGCAGCGGGAGTGTCATTTGAAACACGTAAAGTGCTTTTGCATCATAAGACAGGGGATATCACCACGCATTATTCTTCGGCAGAGCTGCAAGAATTGATTAATGCGGTAAACAGCATTTGCGAAATGCAAAGTGGTGTTTCACTTACACTATTGAAAAGGGTAAAGGCTGGAAGATGAAATCCCAACTCACGCAAAAGTCACGCAAGGAAGTTTTGGGCATAAAAAAGCAGTCGCCCTGGTAAGCTAACTGCTTGATTTATCTTTATTTATGGTGGGTCGCATGCGATTCGAACGCATGACCATCGCATTAAAAGGGTCTTGTTATGGGCTTAAACAGGCTGCAAACGGCTAAAACCAAGCATCAATGAAAACTAAACAGCCTAAAAACGCCTTAAACAGCTCACAAAGTGGAAAGAAAGTGGAAAGATTTACTCGGGGTAGAAGGTCTCGTTTGTTATTGCTTCCAGTGTCCACGGGCATGCATTAGGGAAAACATTTCGGCTTATTTTTGTTTCTCTTGATGCTTGAATTGTTGCGTATTGATATGCTTTTTCTAAAATATCGTTTAGCTTAGGTTTTAATCCTGGGTTTTCCTCTAGCGTTTCGTTGTACTTCAACCGCTGTTCAATAATAGTGAGCTCCCAGCTTCTGCCACGTCTTACCTCTTGGTATTGCCATTTCAACAAATGCACTAACAGAACAGTTAATCGGCTTTCGAGTTCACGCTTTTCACTTCGTCCCATGGTTTCGATTTCCTCGATAAGGTTAGGTATGTCTAAATTATTAAACTGACCGCTTCGCAACATTTCGGCTTGTTCTTGTGTCCAGCTGTAAAAATCTTTGTCGTAATTAATCATTGTTGTGTCCCTAATAGGCGGAAAGAATCAATGCTTATTCCAGCGATAAAACCAGACGTTTACCAAGCGCTCTTGCTGCCTTATCTAATTGCTTAAGGCTTGGCCAATGGTGAGGGTTTTCTAAACGTTGTGCGGCTGGCCATGATGTATTCATTGAACTAGCAACATCTGATAATGGTCTACTTCCTCGGGCATTCCTTAACAACAAAGCTGATTGAACCTCTGGGCTGGGTACTGCTAAAAATCCATCTTCCGGACAGTCTGATGCTGTCGGTACTTCTTGGTTCTTTTCCATCCTGTACGCAAGCATAGCGCTTAAAACCTCACTGGCATTATAGGCCGCTTCTTCTAGTGTCTCGCCTTGGGTGAACGCTTCCTCTAGGTCTATAAACTGCACAAAATACAACCCGTCTTCATCCTGCTCGGCTGTGTAAGCGAATTCAGTTTTCATCTTAGTTTTACACCTGTTTGTTTTTCGATAGCTTTCAATAAACCAATGCCAATATCCTTGCTTCCGTGTACTGGAATCGGAACACCTCGCGGCATACCGTCCTTCTCCATAATATGATGGCTCCCTTCAACTCTGGATAGGTTCCAACCTTCTTTCTTTAAAGCTGCAATGATTTGTTTACCGTTCATGGGTCTATTATATCAAAATTGATATACATCAAGTTAATTATTTGCTTTTCGCATCCTTTCTTTTGCTTCTCTTTGTGTCTTTTCCACGTTTCTTTGTGCGGTTTTTCCGTAATCTACCATTATCTTTTGCATTGGATTTACTAGGACAGTTTCAAAGACGCTTGTCTGATTGGTGTTTTGTGCGCTGAAGTTACTTTGAACTTGCTGTGCTTGCGCTGTATTTTCTGTTTTTTTGTTACTGACTGAATAACTCATCCACATAAATAACAAAATTCCTGCTATCCCAATTAGTACGGCGTTCTTTTGCCTGTTTATCTGCTTCTCTTCGGGTTCGGGTTTTTTGTATCGTAGCTCTTTTAATCTCTCCTTCTTTAGACGTTTTCTTCTTGATCCTAATGCGTCTAAAACCTTAATGACAATTACAAAAATTATAATCCAGTCCCACAATTGATATATGTTTTGCACTTTGGCCTCCTTTGGCCTTTGTACTTTTATATAAAAAAATCCTTCCTAGTTCCCGCTCCACCTGTCTAAGACCTTCCGCGCGGTTATGTACCCGTTTGCAGTTTTTGCCGGGTTTCTTCTAATTCCGGGCTGATCTGTCCTGTTTCTGGGTGGGTCTCTCCGAATACTAGCCAATATTTGAATTCTGGCCATATTTTCGTTATTGCTTCTATGTGATCTTCGTTCGGCTTTTGTTTTCCTGTTTCAACCGCTCGCCATGTGTATTCAGGGATATTTGTTAATTTCTCTATATCCCTACGGCTTAAGTTTTTGATATTCCTTAATTTTTCTATCCTTTCGCCTATCATTTGATAAATATTCTCCGATAATTATTGACTGGATAAATATAATCTGATAATATTTATCACACTAACCAACCAGCTCAAACCAGCTTTAAAAGCTAAAGGGGTAAACATGGACCAACAACAAAAAGAAGTCAACCCAGTCGGGCCGACTATCGAAGTCAAATACATAGACCTGCCGCAAGTGCCTGTAATGCACCCTGACAAATTCGCGGAATTGATTGGTTTATCTGCGGGGGTAGTGGGTGGCTGGATTGATCTGGGTTACGTACCAACCGTCAAAATCGGTAAATACCGACTGATTAACATTGCGTCTTTAACCAATTCAGCCATGGCGTTGCAATCATGAAACTAGCCATTTTCACACCAACGAATCATAAAAGAGGAACCCGAGTTTATACCCGCGTTCTTAAATCATCCGAATTCAAACAAACTGAACTATTTCAACCGGAAATATTCACTAAAACACCTTATATAGATTCAAAAAACTTTAAACAATTAATAATTGGTCAATGTCAATTTACCAACGACTTTGTTATTCAGTTATTAAAAGATGATTCTAGATTTGAATCAGTAAAACAGTTAATCAATAAGGCAATATCACAAAGACTAAATAGTCACGTTAAATATTTGGACGAAACCGAATATCTTTACTTTGGCTTATATCCGCAACCTGTTTATCAATCAAAAAACTACCCGTTCATTTATAAATTAGCCCTTATGTATCAAAACCTTATTAATTTAGATACAGAAACCAAGAAACAACAAATAACCGATATTAATAACTATTTAAACTCACAAAAGGGCTAAAAAAATGACCTCAGAACAATTCAACCTACCGCCTCGAGTCTCCGGCGGTGACCCGGCTGTAAAAGATGAGCGCATATATCGCACCTGCTTAAACACTCGCGATTACCTGCGATTAGAAATAGAAGCCATGGAAAGGGGCTTAAAACCCTTCGGATTAACTAAATCCGTCATGACCCTTTACATAAACAAACAACTGGTTTTCGTTCGTGACCTGCCGCCACAAATACAAACGGCAATCATCGACTATCAAAAATCCGTCTCTAAACCTGTTTCGATTTAGAAAAAACGATTATGTCAGCCATCGCTTTTAAAAGAGAAAAAATTGATTCTGCCTGCCGGATTAGCCTAGCCAGTCGGAGCCGTCGTATGGGGTGTGTCGTTATGGTCGCCGGGCTTGAGGGGTGTCAACACAGGCTTTATCGTGTTGACACCCCTCAAACCGGTGAAACCATAGACACAAACCATAGATGGCACCGTCTGGCGAGAACTAGCCGGTTGGTGAGTTGGTGGGGCTATCAAAACAAAGCGCGCAGCACATTGTCTTTGCTCTTGATGTTGATTTCGATCTTGCGAAAGGGATTGCAGAGGAAATTAGCCATTTTGACTGAGTTAGAAGCCGTTATTAATAAATCTATGGAGCCCTGCGTAATAGCATTTATTAATTACGGATTCTTACCAGACAAAAAGGT
>Ga0208509_1000214_pt1 | contig 23740 bp, 18 predicted proteins | sample LakWasMeta7_HOW4_2_FD_183857 | JGI IMG/M metagenome (GOLD analysis project Ga0208509, IMG submission 183857) | Freshwater sediment methanotrophic microbial communities from Lake Washington under simulated oxygen tension - Sediment Metagenome... | ecosystem: Environmental > Aquatic > Freshwater >...
TCGAATGCGGCAGTCTTGAAAACTGTTGACTGTCACAGGTCCGGGGGTTCGAATCCCTCTTTCTCCGCAACACTAAACCGTAAACGACTTATTAATAAGTGTTTACGGTTTTTTTATTCTCTTCTTGTCCAACGGTTGTCCCAATTTCAAAAAAAATATTCAGTTTTTTAATTTCTTTTTCTATTATTGTCCGATAATGATTAATTCAATCAAATAGTTAGCTTGATTAATTTTCGTTTTATAAAATTGAAAATCTAAAAGTTTATTTTTGGGTCGAAAAGAACTTAATAGAAACTAAAATAATCTACATAAAAAAAATAATGGATTACGAAGATATAGAAAACAGAAAATTTGTAAAGAAATTTAAGCCCGAAGAATTAGGACTTTCAAATATGGAAAATCTTGTTTTGCGCAATGTTTTTATTGAAGATGAAATTTTAATTGAGAGTGTGAAAACTGATTCAATAGAATTTGATACTATGATAACTATAGGAGCAAAAGAGTATTATATAAATCAAGACATTTTAAAAGAAATATATACTTCCATTCGTTTTTTTGTTGAAGTTGTAGCAACGGACACACAATTTGATTTAAACAAGATTTTAACCAATTTAGAAGGTAGAATTGAAAGTACTGAAAAAATAAAATACTTAGAAAAAAAGCACAAGGATTTATACTCGCAAGTTAAGAATGAGTCGGAATATCTTGTTTATGCTGAAATAAAAGAGTTTAATGGGTTTGCAAATTGGCACGAATTAATCTATGATTGCCTTAGTAGAGAAATTACTTTTATTGAGAAGTATTTAACATCAGATTTTGAAATGTCAGATGTTCCCAAAGAGATTTTAAGTACATGGGTGAAATATTACACTATAAAGACACAAATAGACTTTTGTAAAGAGCAAATTAATAAACTTAAAAACACTAAACAGAAATCAAATTTTGTTGATACTTCATTACAAGTTTTTCTACTTGAGGAAATCATAAACATAAAAGACTGGAGCATTGTAAGCGCAACAAAAAAAGGAGAAGTTCTCAGTCATTTGCTGGGCAAAAACAAAGACAACATTAAAAAGATTTATCTTGAACTTGACAAAAAAAGTTCTGAAAATTCAGAAAAACTTTTAAACGACAGGAAAAAAGCAGATGAAATTATAAAAAAACTATTAGGGTAACCATCAGGGTTACCCTAATAGTTTTAACCCCATTCGACTAAATTAAGTTTGCCCTATAATTTAAAATTTATAGGATATGAAAAATGTAGTACAACTTGAAAACATCGATGCAACTGAATTCAAAAATGAAATCATTGATGGTGTTCTTTTAGCATTAAAAAACAATGCTGGTTCATTGCAACTAAATGAGCAAACAGACCAACTTCTTACACGAGAAGAAACCGCAAAACTCCTTTCGGTTAGTTTAGTTACTTTATGGGACTGGACAAAAAAAGACATTATTCCTGCGTATCGCATTGGAAATAAAGTTCGCTATAAAAAAAGTGAGGTTTTAAAATCATTGAATCAAAAAAACCAATTTGGTCAACTTTAAAATACTTTTTTATGCAAACTAATAATCAAGCTTTAATTTCAGATGCTTTAAGTCATTTGAATTTCTTAAAAAACGATTTTGCGAGGTTACGAGTGGATTATAATAGAGATAATAATCTAGTGTATGCAACTGGAAAATATATTGAATCTTGCGAATTAATCGGACAACTTATAAAAGGCTACGATAATCATAATTTCAAATTGTTATCCAACAACATAAATAGCGTTTTATTAAAAGATTCTGAATTGCATGGTGTTTTAATCACAATTAGGAAAAATAAGCACTCCCATAACTTTGACCCTTCAAAAATGGCATCTATAATTTTTGAAATATGAAAGAGTATATCCGTGTAGGAACAGAATATTTCAAGGAAGTATTATGTCCTCTTATGAGTGGCGATAATATGAAATCATTAATAAAATGGAATAAAGCCACCATCATTGATGATTTTGGCAAAGACAGTTTGAAAGGAATAAAAAAATATGAAACTTTCTGTACGTTTCCGTCACACATCAATTATCAGAGAGAGATTAACAATTTTTACAATAAGTATGAACCTCTTTCTTATTTTGTGAATGAAAAAGGAGATTGGAAAAGTATAGAACTATTTCTGCAACATCTTTTTGGCAAGCAGTACGAATTAGCATTAGATTATTTAACAATCCTTTGGAAGCATCCCAGTCAAATCTTGCCAATACTATGCTTGGTAAGTGTGGAGAGAAATACAGGTAAAAGTACCTTTCTAAAACTCTTAAAATTGATTTTCGAGGGTAATATGACAATCAATAAAAATGAAGACTTTAGAAGTCGTTTTAATTCCGATTGGGCAGGAAAATTAATTGTAGCTGTTGATGAAGTATTACTGGATAAAAAAGAAGACAGCGAACGTATAAAGAACCTTTCAACCTCCAATCATTACAAACTAGAGGGTAAAGGGGTTGACAAGGCTGAAATCGAGTTTTTCGGCAAATTTATTCTATGCTCAAATAATGAAGAAAACTTTATTAAAATTGACGATTTAGAAATTCGATATTGGGTAATCAAAGTCAATCCTTTTGCAAAAGAAAATCCAGACCTATTAGAGCAAATGAGAAAAGAAATTGCTTCATTCGCATATCATTTAACTCATAGGAAAATTGAAACCCCAAGAACAACCCGAATGTGGTTTACCAAAGAGCAGATTTATACTAAAGCATTAGATATTTTGGTTCGTGGAAACAGAACTTCTATTGAAAAAGAAATTGAAGAGTTTTTAATTGACCAGTTTTGCACCCTTGAATTAGATGAATTGTATTATACTACTAAAGATTTGCACGAACAATTAAACCTAGCCAATATCAGAGTCGGGAAAAATTATGTTTCTAAAATAATTACAGAGAATTTTAAACTTGAACCTAAAAATAGTAGCTACAATTTTTACAGTTTAGATTTATCTACAATGAATAGCGGGAAATGGAGCGTTTATACTGAAAATCGAAAAGGGAGATTCTACACTTTCAAGAAAGAAGAGTTTATCAAATAATTGTTGATTTGTTGACGGACAAGAAAAAAGTCAATAAAAACAGTATCTTACAAGTCAACAGAGCATCAACAAGCTGTCAACAAAATATATTTCGTAGTATTCTGTTATTTTTTTGTTGACAGCGTGTTGACAATTTGTTGAAGTCATTACCCTAATAAATAAAGGACTTTACAACATAATTTCAACAAATCAACAAAAATCAACACTCTGTCGCATTTTATTTTAACGTGAGATAACAGGGTTACAAAACGATAGCATAGTTTTGGTATTAAAACCATTGCAATTGAATTGCAATTACCTCCATAAATTATTGCAATACCAATGTAATATCTCGTAATTCCTTTTAAAAACAGAGCGTAATAGTTTTAATCAATCATTGCAATTGTATTGCAATGATTTCTCATATTAATTGCAATGGTTTGTTTGATATGATACGCCCTATTCTAAAGGAATTGTAAAACATTGCAATACAATTGCAATGTTTTATTAAGATAATTGCAATGCCATTGCAATTTTATAGCAATGGTATTGTATGTTGATTAAATAAAATAGCAAGTACTATAATTTTTAAAATTTAATCTTCTGAATTCTCACCGCATTTAAAATAGCCAATAAAGCTACACCGACATCGGCAAAAACTGCTTCCCATAATGTTGCTAAACCTCCAGCACCAAGAATAAGAACAATTACTTTTACCGTAAAAGCCAAACCTATATTTTGCATCACAATTTTTCGGGTTTCCTTTCCGATTTGAATGGCTATGGGTATTTTACTTGGTTGGTCGTTTTGAATGACAATGTCAGCAGTTTCTATTGTTGCATCACTTCCTAAACCACCCATTGCTATACCTGCATCCGCTAATGCTACTACTGGTGCATCGTTTACGCCATCGCCAACAAATGCAATCTTATAGTTTTGGTTTTTTAGTTCTTGTACTTTTTCGACTTTGTTTTCAGGCAGTAAATCACCAAAAGCATTGTCTATACCTAATACTTTGGCAACTTTATCCACTACGCTTTGTTTATCACCTGATAGCATCACAGTTTTAATATTCAATTTATGTAGTGCTTTGATGGTTTCTAATGCATCTTCTTTAATTTCATCTGCAATTGTAATATATCCTGCATATACCTTGTTTACCGCAACGACTACAATTGTATCATCAATAGTTTCAATTGTTCTGTCATAAGTAATATTGAATTTTTTGAGCAATTTTACATTTCCAGCTAAAACTTCTTTGCCATTTATTGTTCCCTTTAACCCGTGTCCTGCAATTTCTTCTACGTTTTCGATGGTTGTGTTTTTATATGCGTCAGGCGCATATTGCACAACTGCCATTGCTACTGGATGTGTGGATTTGCTTTCTAAAGCCGATGTTAATTGTACTAATTCCTTTTCGTCAAAATTGTTGGTTACTACTTTTTGAACTTTGAAAACACCTTTGGTTAATGTTCCTGTTTTATCCATTACAACAACTGTTATCTTAGTCATTACATCAAGAAAATTACTTCCTTTGAAAAGAATTCCATTTTTTGAAGCTAGTCCGATACCTCCAAAATAACCTAGCGGAACCGAAATAACTAAAGCACAAGGGCAAGAAATCACCAAGAAAACCAAAGCACGGTATAACCATTCGGCAAACAGATAATGACTCACAAAAAAGTAAGGAAGTGTTGCTATGGCTATCGCTAAAAACACCACAATTGGCGTATAGATTTTGGCAAATTTTGAAATGAATAATTGTGTTTGCGATTTACGAGCTGTCGCATCCTGCACCATTTCAAGAATTTTCGACAATTTACTGTCTTTGAAAAGTGTGGTTACTTTTATTTCAGCAACTGAATTTAGGTTTATCATTCCTGCTAAAACAACTTCTTCTTTATTTTTGGTATCGGGTTTGCTTTCGCCAGTTAGTGCCGAAGTATTAAAAGAAGCTGTTTCTGAAATCAATATTCCATCTAATGCCACTTTTTCACCTGCTCGAACTTGAATAATTTCGTCTATAACTATTTCGGAAGGGTTTATAGTTTTTATTTCTCCGTTGCGTAAAACATTTACTGTATCAGGTCGCACGTCTAACAAAGCTTTTATACTCCTTTTTGCATTACTTACAGCAGCATCTTGAAATAGTTCTCCAACAGCATAAAATAACATTACTGCTACTCCTTCTGAATACTGACCAATGCAAAATGCTCCAATTGTAGCAATAGACATTAAGAAAAATTCAGAGAAAACATTTCCTTTTTTAATTTCCTTAAAAGCTTGTAGATTTACAGGAAAACCAACAAAAACATAAGCAACCACAAACCAAATTAGATTGATTGAATAATGGAAAAATGCTACGTTAGTTTGTTCAAAAATAATCCCTGAAACCAAAAGCACAAAGCTAATGGTTGCAGGAAGATATTTTTTGAAAGTGGATTGATGCTCGTCTTTGTTTCCGTGATTATGACCGTCATCATCTGAGTGTTTGAAGTTTATTTTTTCATCTGAAGCACAACAATTATCTTCTTTGCGCTTGTGTTCTGAATTGGTATTTTCCATTTTTTTTGAATTAGTTTATTCTTCCTCTTCGCTATTTTTCATTTTAGAAAGCATATCATACGCTCCGTTGGTAACTACTTTCCAGTTTTTCCAATTTGTTGTAGTGTCAAAGATAAGTTCCGTATAATTGAGTTCTGAAACTCCCACTTTTACATTGATCAGTTTGTATTTAGTTGCTCCTTTTTCTTTTGGTTTTTCATTATCAGCAATGAAAATATATTTGCTTCCTTCAAATTCTACGATTGCTTTTGATGGAATAGCCGGTACTTTATTACTACCACTTTCTACTAAGGCTTTTAAATACATTCCTGGTAAAAGACTGGTATCTTCTTTGTCCAAATGACAATGAATTTGTACCGTTCTTTCCTGGCTAATTTCTTTGCCTACTAAATATACCGTTGCCATTCTCTCTTTTGTTTCATTGGCTAAAGTAAATCTAACTTTTTGACCGATTTTGAGTTTTGGAACATCCTTTTCAAAAACCGTTAATTCAGCGTGTAAGTGTTCCGTATTGGCAATTTTAAACAACACATCAGTAGCTGTTGCAAATGCTCCAATATTGGTATTTACCTCTGTAACAAATCCATTGATAGGTGAATACAAAGGAATAGTACTTTGGATATTTCCCTGTTCTAAACTGGAAATATTAATATTCATAAGTTGCAATTTGGTTTTTAATCCCGAAACTCTTGCCCGCATACTTTCATATTCTGACTTGGATTTTTGCAATGTCTTTTGAGCATTTACATTTTCTTTTGCTAATTCTTGCTGACGCTCATACTCTAATTTTAAATAATTCAGTTGACTTTTAAAATCTATATAGTCTTGTTGTGGTTGAACGTAATCGGGGTTTTGCATCATTGCCACAATTTGCCCTTTATGTACTTTCAATCCTTGAAGCATATCGGTACTTTTTACAAACCCGCCAAATGGAGTTGAGATTGATACTAAATTTTGCGGTGGAACATCTAACATTCCGTTTACTTTGGTTGTTCCGCTTAATGCTTTTTCTTCTATTGTACCTATTTGGATTTCTGCGGTTTTGTACTGTTCTGCCGTAATTTCTACTGTGTTTAAATCTACTTTTTGCTCTTCTGTAGCGGCAGTTTCCTCTTTGGCTTTGTTACCACAACTTACTATGAAAAGCGTTGCGAAAAGAAATGGTATTATTTTATATCTTGATTTCATTTTTGATAATGTATTAAATTAATTTTTACCCAAAAGGTATTCTAAAGTTGAAACGCTTTGATTGTATTGCAGAATAGCGGACAAATAATTTTCTTGAATTCCGTTTGCGGTTCTTAAATTCAAAAGATTTTCAGCATAACCAATTTCTCCATTTTTATATGCACTTTGGCTTTTTGATAAGATTAAATTGGCATTAGGAACTCCCGAAGTCTTGTAATACTCCAAACTCGTTTTGTTTTTTTGAAACTCTTGTTTAGCTTGCTCAAATTGCCCTTTTAGATTGATTTGATTATTTTCTAAAGCGGTTTTAGCAATTTCCTTATTGATGGACGCTGACTTTATTTTGGCATTGTATGAGCCAAAAAATATTGGAATAGCAACGCCCAAATGAAACCCTTGAAAACGATTACTAGAAGTAGCCAAATCGGAACTTGAAGCATTGATAGGAGAACCGATAAACGATTGATTGAAATACCCAAAAGTAAGGTCAGGTAGTGCTTTAGCACTTTCTACTTTTTTCTGTTTTTCAGCCACTATCATTTGTTGTTGAATATAAGCTAAAACAGGATTTTCGCTAGTAGCTTTTTCGTTGTTAGCTTCTGAAAATAGCTGTTCTGTTAGCTTCTTGTCTGCAATTGTAACCGCATCATTACTCCCTAACAGCGTTTGTAATTGCGATAAATAAATTGAGATATTAGCATCATTTCCTTTTAAGATATTTTGCGTTTCGTATAATTGTGTTTCGGCAGTACTTTGTTCTAACAAAGTGCTTTCTCCTGTTTTGTAACGTAGGGTTGCCGATTTCACAAAACCTTGATAAATGCTGTCTTGCTTTTTCAAAAGAGATTGCCTAGCATACAGATATTGTAAATTGGAATAGGTTTGCTTAATGCGATACACCAGTTCGTTTTTAGTAATATTAGCTTTCAATTCACTACTTTTTATAAGGGCATTACCCAAAGAAGCATTAGCAGAAAAAACTGTTGGAAACGGTATAGTTTGTGAAATACCAAAATTATTATCGTTCTTGATATAGCTATTTATTTGCCCAAATTGCCCCGACAATTCAGTTTTAGGGATTTCAATACTGGCTTTTTTAACTTGCTTTTGGTATTTGATTTCCAATTGTGAAGTGGCTATTTCTTTATTGTTTTTTAACCCTTGTTCAATGGCTTGATTTAAGGTTAATGGTTGCTCTTGTGCCGATGCAAAACTTGCAGTTAATAACAAAGCAATTACGGTAACTGTTTGATTTATTTTCATAGTTTTTTTATTGAATTTTTCAAACCACATATAAAGAATTGGGAGTACTAAAAGTGTAAGTAATGTAGCTGTGAATAATCCGCCAATTACTACTGTTGCTAATGGTTTTTGAACTTCACCACCGCTACCGTGCGATAATGCCATTGGCAGAAAACCTAATGATGCAACAAGGGCTGTCATTATAACTGGTCTTAAACGTACCGATGTTCCTTTGATTACAATTTGCTTTAAATCGGTCATTCCCTCTTTTTTAAGAGCATTGAATTCAGCAATTAGCACAATTCCGTTTAGAACGGCAACCCCAAATAGTGCAATAAATCCAACACCTGCGGAAATACTAAAAGGCATTCCACGCATCCAAAGAGCAAAGACACCGCCAATTGCTGAGAGTGGTATTGCAGTAAAAATTAGAGCTGCTTGCTTCATAGAACCGAAGGCAAAAAACAACAATAAAAAGATAAGTAATAATGATACTGGAACTGCAACGCCTAAACGTTCTTTAGCAGCTATTAAATTCTCAAAAGTTCCTCCGTAGGTTGGATAATACCCCGCTTCAAATTTTACTTGTTTGTCGATTTTAGATTTTATTTCATCTACGATACTTTCTACATCACGACCACGCACATTGAAACCTACAATAATTCTGCGTTTGGCATCCTCACGCTGTATTTGATTAGGTTCATCCTTGAAATCAATATCAGCTACTTGTTCTAATGGTATTTGGTTTCCGTTTGGAGCTGTTACAAATAGGTTTCTAACATCATCTAATGTTTGACGGTCTTCTTTGTCTAACCGAACCACTAAATCAAATCGTTTTTCTCCCTCAAAAACCAATCCTGCGCTCTCTCCTGCAAACCCCGAACGAATAGCCGTATTTACATCTTCTATATTCAAACCAAATTGTGCTATTTTATCTCTGTGAAATTTGATTACAACTTGTGGTAAACCTGAAACTTGTTCTACATAAATATCTTCTGCTCCGTCAATTTTCCCTGCAATTGCACCAACTTGTTTGGCGTATTTCGCTAATTTGTTTAAATCTTCGCCATATATTTTTATTGCAACATCTTGTTTGACGCCCGATATTAATTCGTTGAAACGCATTTGAATTGGTTGTTGAAAACCAAAGGTTGTTCCAGCGATATTCTGCTCTAATTTCTTTTGCATTTTCTCTGCCAAATCTATTCGATTATCGGCAGTTGTCCATTGGCTTTTGTCTTTCAGAATAATCATCAAATCACAAGCTTCAACTGGCATTGGGTCTGTTGGAATTTCAGATGATCCAATCTTACCAATAACTTCTTTGACCTCGGGAAAATTATCTTTTAAAACTTTAGCTGCTTTTTGTGTAGCTTCTACTGTATGTGATAGGCTACTTCCTGTTAACGTTCTCATTTCTACCGCAAAATCTCCTTCATCTAATGTTGGAATAAATTCAGCTCCTAAAAAAGTAAAAATTATTCCACTAATAACCAGTAAACCAAGCGCAATACTTATTACTAATGCTTTTGATTTTAAAGCAAAATTGAGCATTGGAGTATAAACTCTTTGTATAGCATTGATTATTCTGTCTGAAATGTTTTCTTTATGAGTGATTTTCTTGTTTAAAAATAAAGCACTCATTACAGGAACGTATGTCAATGACAATATGAATGCTCCTAAAATGGCAAAAGAAACGGTTTGAGCCATTGGGCGGAACATTTTTCCCTCTACACCAACCAATGCTAAAATAGGCAAGTACACAATTAAAATTACGATTTGCCCAAACGCTGCGGAACTCATCATTTTACGGGCATTACTTAACACACTGCTATCCATTTGCGACTGTGTTAATTCTTGCCCTTTGTGCTTGACATATAAATAGTGCATTGTGGCTTCAATGATGATAACTGCACCATCGACTATTAAACCAAAATCGAGCGCACCTAAACTCATTAAATTGCCGTCAACTCCAAACAAATTCATCAGGCAGATGGCGAATAGCATCGCTAACGGAATTACAGAAGCTACAATTAATCCGGCTCTTAAATTACCGAGTAGTAAAACCAAAACAAAGATTACTATTAACGCACCCTCCAATAGGTTTTTAGATACAGTTCCGATAGCATTATCAACTAATTTTGTTCTATCTAAAAAGGGTTCTACGGTTACACCTTCGGGCAAAGTTTTTTCGATTTGTGCCATTCGGGTTTTTACATTACCAATTACTTTTGAAGAATTTGCACCTTTTAGCATCAAGACAATTCCGCCCACAACTTCGCCATCGTTATTTCTTGTCATAGCACCGTAACGTGTAGCCGCACCGATTTTTACTTCGGCAACATTTCGGATAAGTACAGGAATACTATTCTTGTTTGTTTTTACAACGATATTTTCTATATCATCGATACTTGTTATTAAACCCTCACTTCGGATAAAATAAGCGTTTGGTTTCTTATCGATGTATGCACCGCCAGTATTTTGATTGTTTTTTTCTAAAGCATCAAAAACATCTTTAATACTAATGTTCATACTGCGGAGTTTGTCGGGGTTTAAGGCGATTTCGTATTGTTTTAAAAAACCTCCAAAACTACTCACATCAGCAATCCCATCTACACCTAATAATTGTCTGCGAACAATCCAATCTTGGATAGTACGCAACTCTGTGGCGTTGTATTTGTTTTCATACCCTTTTTTGGTATGGATTACATATTGATAGATTTCGCCTAAACCAGTTGAAACAGGTGCCATTTGTGGTTTTCCCATTCCGGGCGGAATTTGGTCATTTGCTTCATTGAGACGTTCGCTTACTTGCTGCCTTGCCCAATAAACGTTTACATCTTCTTTAAAAACAACAGTTACTACCGATAAACCAAAACGACTGAAAGAGCGAACCTCTTCAATGTCTTTAATGGTTGCCATTGTTTGCTCGACAGGAAAAGTTACAAACCTTTCAATATCTTCTGCACCGTTGCTCGGCGAACTGGTAATTATTTGAACCTGATTGTTAGTGATGTCAGGAACAGCATCAATGGGTAATTGTCTAACTGAATAGATACCCCAAACGATTAGAGCCAATACCATTAGCCCAATAATCAGTTTGTTCTTTATAGAAAACTGAATGATTTTGTTTAACATGAATTTTTAAATTAGTTAAATGACAAAAAGGAATTTTTGTAACGTTTTGCATCACAAAGAATTTGTTTCGATACATCGAAACATAAAAAAATGTCAATTAGCTAATTTGTGGCGGTTGCCAAATGGAATTGTGAAAGTTGGAGAATAAAGTTGAAGTGTATTCTATCTTATTTCTTTTAGTAACTGTTTTTATAGCTACTGTATTTTGTGCGTAATCAACGGTTTTATAAAAACCATTGCAATTGCAACAATTACAATTGCAAAATGGGGAACAAGCATCATCATTATGTTTCTCTGATGGTGAGTTTGTTTCGTTATGAATAGAAGCCGTTTTATTTCCAACATTTACAGCCGCATCATTGCATGGCATACATGATAATGCGACTATATAGATTGAAAATATGAGGTTTATAAATTTCACGAGGTAAATATAATCCTTTTATTTTTAAGATTAATTTACATAATATTTTTTTCTGAACCAAAAAGCAACGTTTACTAAAGCTATTAAAGCAGGTACTTCAACTAAAGGTCCAATTACACCCGCAAATGCTTGTCCACTATTAATTCCAAAAACTCCGATTGCTACTGCAATTGCAAGTTCAAAATTATTTCCTGTTGCTGTAAATGCTATTGCTGTTGATTTTGAATAATCTGCACCAAAATATTTACCGATGAAAAAACTAACTACAAACATTACCACAAAATAAATGACTAATGGAATTGCAATGCGAATTACGTCCATTGGGATTTGTACAATAAGTTCGCCTTTTAAACTGAACATTATTAAGATTGTAAATAATAATGCAACTAATGTTATTGGAGAAATTATGGGAACATATTTAGTTTGAAACCATTCTTCGCCTTTTAATTTGATTAATGTATATCGGCTGATTATTCCTAATGCAAACGGAATACCTAAATAGATACCAACGCTTTCTGCAATTTGTCCTATACTAATATTCACTTCAAAACCTGTATAGCCAAAATAGGGAGGTAAAATTGTAATGAAAAAATAGGCGTAAACGCTGTAAAGTAATACTTGAAAAATACTATTTAATGCTATTAATCCAGCTCCGTATTCTCGATTTCCCTCGGCTAAATCGTTCCAAACAACAACCATTGCGATACAACGAGCCAAGCCGATAAGAATTAAGCCAATCATATATTCGGGATAACCTTTTAGGAAAAGTAATGCTAATGCAAACATTAATATTGGACCGACAATCCAATTTAGGAATAATGATGCACCAAGAACTTTAGTATTTTTAAACACTTCGCCCATTTGTTCGTATTTTACTTTTGCCAATGGTGGATACATCATTAGGATTAGTCCAATTGCCAAAGGAATGTTGGTTGTTCCGCTCGAAAATGAGTTTATAAAACCGCTACTTGACGGAATGAAGTAACCAATAGAAACCCCGATTGCCATTGCAAGAAATATCCAAAGTGTTAAAAAGCGGTCTAAAAAACCTAACTTTTTTCTTTCTACTACTGGTGCGCAATTATTTGCTGACATAGTTATTGTTTTATTTGTGAGAAGACATAAAACATTTCAGAAGCAATTTGTAAACTTCGTTCTTCGTATTTTTCTGCTTGTTGTGGCGTGTTGTCAAATTCTTTTGGGTCTTCAAAAGTGATTGGAATTCGTTTTTCTGCTCCCGAAATAAAAGGACATCCTCCATCAGCTTGTGAGCAAGTCATTATAGCTGCAAATTGGCTGTCAGGATTAAAATCATCATAATATGCTTTAGAAAAGGCGATGATTGGGTGTTCGTTTTCAGCATATTTTATGGTATAAACTGGATTGCTACCCTCTGAAATGGTTTTGATTTTGAAACCTTGACTTTCTAAAGTTTTGGAAACCATTGGAAACATTGCTGTTGCTTCCGTTCCTCCCGAATAGCAAAAAACATTTTTAATTTTGAAATAAGCTGATGCAGTTTGCGCCCAAACTTGTGCTAAATGACTTCTTCTTGAATTGTGTGTACAAATTAAATTTAGTCGAATTTCTTGCTGATTTGTAACTTTGGTTTGAATAAAATCTACAAGCGGTTGTAATGTTTCTTTACGCTCCGTTGTGATGTCATCAATGTTTAAATTCTTGATTACTTTTTCTATTTCTGAAAATAGAATTGGTTGTGTTGTTGTCATTTGATGATTTTTTTTGTGATTTTAGATTATTAGCAACAGTTTCCGTCTGGAGAACAACAAGGTTCATCATTTTTGTCTGATACTTTCAGTTTATCTGATGGAATTCCGCATTTGTCCATTGCTAAACAGGCTGTTTGTTTGTTCACTAATTCAAAATTTTGTCCGTTGAATTCTAAATCGTATTTACCAATTGTAGTGTCTTGATATTCTACTTCTATTTCAAAATCTTGAATGCCTAAAACCTTCTCTGATAATGTTATAATGTCTAAAAGTTTTTTTGGCTTTAGTCTGTGTTCAAAATCGTTGGCATCCCAAAGTTGAAAATTGACAACTGTTTCGTTGCGAACTGTTCCGCCACAATCGATAAAATTTTTGGTTACTAAACCTACTTCGGTAACGTGAAAATGTTCGGGAACTAATGTTCCGTTTGGTAATTGAAAGTTTACACTTTCCAGTGTGTTTAATTGATTTTTAACTTCTGATAGTTTCATAATATGATTTTTAAATTAGCAACAATTGGATTTTTTTTCTTCGATGTGTTGGTGTACGTTTTGAAAAAAGTTTTTGACTTTTTCAAAACCATTTTCGTCAATGCAATAGCAAATTGCATTTCCCTCAACGCTCCCTTTAATTAATCCTGCATTTTTTAGTTCTTTTAGATGTTGCGAAACTGTTGGCTGTGCCAACGGTAATTCATTTACAATATCTCCGCAAATGCAAGAGTTGACTTTTAAGATGTGTTCAATAATTGCAATTCGTGCAGGATGACCGAGTGCTTTTGTCAAAATTGCAAGTTCGTTTTGCTGGTCTGTGTAGAAATCTGTTTTAGTTGCCCCCATAGTAATATATTTATATTGCAATATTACGATTAATTACTATAAAGCAACCTATTTTGGCATTTTTTTTAATTAGCAAATTAATTGGTACATAAGACTAGCTATTAACTACTTATAACAACTATCCCAAAAAAAAGCCCCATTTATTACTATATGAGGCTTTAAGCATTATAAACAAACATAAAGTTACTATTGATTTAATACATAAAAGTTACTCCTGCACCAAAGCCCATATCACTATCATAGTGCATTGATGGCGAAAGATTTTTGGTAATAATGTATCGAAAACCTACCATATACTCTTTATCAGTATCTCCCATTAAAGTCATTCGGAGTCTCTTGCTTACAGGTATATCCTCTCTTTTGAGTTGCAGTCTGAATGTATTATCAGTATATAATTCCCCGCTTAACTTGAATAGAATTGGTAAGGTATATTCTATTCCGATAGAAAATGCGCTTCGCATATCTTTGGTGTTCTTTTGCCCGAAAAGGTTTCTTTCTTCTTCATCGATGCCCATTTTTCTGTAACGCCAATCATACCCAATAAAAGGCATTAACCATTGCATTTTGCCAATATATCTCCCAATATGAGTTTCGGTTTCGTAGCCGTGCATTTCGTGATAGCCTAAACGCCATTCTGTACCAATACTCCAGCGTGTATTAGAAATCATTGCCATTCCATCATTACCATTTGAAGCAACATCATTTTCGCCCATAAAATGAAACTTTCTGTCATCGGCAAACAATTTGCGTTGGGCTAATTTTGGGTTTGGAATTTCGGGATTAGCAGCTTGGTTTTCATAGGTAAAAACTCTTCCCATTCCACTCATCATGTGGTATAGAATGTGGCAATGAAAAAACCAATCTCCTTCAACATTAGCGTTGAATTCTATCGTATCGGTTTCCATAGGCATAATATCGACAATGTTTTTTAGTGGTGCATAATCGCCTTGACCATTTAGTAATCTAAAATCGTGTCCGTGTAAGTGCATTGGGTGGCGCATCATGGAACCGTTGTATAAAACTATGCGAACGTTTTCTCCTTTTTTGATTAGAATTTTATCGGATTCGGATATTACCTTGTTGTCTAAACTCCAAACATAGCGGTTCATATTACCTGAAAGATTGAATCTTAATTCTTTTACTGGTGCGTCTTTTGGCAAGGTAGTTTTTGTTGGTGATTTTAGCATGGCGTAATTTAGGGTTACGATGTCAGAAAGTTTATTACTGTTATAATCCTCTTCGTTCATTTTCATACCGTCCATTTTAGGCATTTCTTTTTTGGAATTGCCTGTAATTTCAGGGTACATTACCACATTCATATCCATTTGGTTCAGGGACATTTGCATCCCCATATCGTCAAGGTCTCCATTCATTTTCATCATTCCATTCATCATTTTCATTCCGTCAAAATATTTGAGTTTTGGCAATGGTGCTGTTAATTGCTTAATGCCTGAGCCAATATATAGTGAAGCCGATTTTGTTCTATCTTCTGAAGTAGCGAGTAATTCAAAAGCTGTTTTATCCGCAGGAATGGTTACAATTACATCATAGATTTCGGAAACGGCAATGATTAGCCTATCAACTTCTACAGGTTCTACATCGTTTCCATCATTGGCAACAACTGTCATTTTCCCTCCAGCATACGTTAGCCAAAAATAGGTTGATGCTCCGCCATTTGAAATTCGTAAACGTACTTTGTCTCCTGCTTTAAATTGTGAAAGCTCGCTTTCGGATTTTCCGTTAATTAAGAATTTATTGTAATAGACATCGCTTACATCCATTGCATTCATACGTTTCCATTCGTTGGCAATTTTGGTTTTAAAATACCCTTGTTTAATAGCTTCAGCATAACTTTGGGTTGTACCTTTTTGAATAGCAAACCAATCTGAAGCATTGTGTAATCGACGATGTACTTCTTTGGGATTCATATCTGTCCATTCGCTTAAAATAATTGGAACGGTTGGTAAATCATCAATTCCTTTTATGAATGTTGGGTCATTGGATTTTTTATTCATTATAAACGAACCATACATTCCTATTTGTTCCTGCAAGCCTGTGTGACTGTGATACCAATGTGTACCGTGTTGTATAATTGGGAAAGTGTATAAATGTGTTGTATGTGGTTTGATTGGCATTTGTGTTAAATTGGGAACACCATCATACTGATTTGGTAAAAATAGTCCGTGCCAATGCATCGAAGTTTCTTCATTTAATTCATTATGAACATAAATTTCTGCAATATCTCCCTCTGTAAATGTTAAGGTTGGCATTGGTATTTGTCCGTTTACAGCAATGGCTCGTTTTGGTTTGTCACCAAAAGTTACTATTGTGTCACGAACATATAAATCATAGCGAACTACTTTTTGGGCACTTGCACTAACAACAATTAGTAACAATAGGATTACTATTTTATTTCTCATTTTTTTCTAAACTGTTTAACCAATTAATAATTTGTTCTTTTTGATTCTCCTCTAAGACCGCATTTTTATGAATGATAGTATAAGAACTTAAAGGCATTTTATTGGTTTTTATTTGATTGAGAATTGCTTTTAATTTACTTGCTTTTCTACGATTTGAATAGCTTCCAAATTCATTAAAATTCAATTCTTTTTTTCCTTCATTTATATGATTAACCATAAACAATGCTCCGGGTTCAATACTACTGTACCAAGGGTAATTAGTATTGTTACTATGGCAATCATAACAAGAGTTTCGCAGCATTGTTTCGATGTTTTTTGGAGCATTGTATTGGCTAACAAAATCTAACGAAATATCCTGCTCGTAAGATGTATTACGAGCAGGTTGATACAACTGCGTTAACAAAAAAATAATTACTCCAAGAATGAATATTTTTTTGAAATACTTTTTCATTTTAAAACTCTTTTTTTATAGAGCCACAAGTACTCATTTTTTTACCAAAATATGGGTTTTCTATTTCTTTTGTTTTGCTAATCCATACAGCACCCTTTCCATTGTCATACATTGGACAATAGTCTTGATATAACTTTTGATTTGAACCTAAAAGCGTTATTAAATCACTAATATCTTTACTTAAACTAGCAAAATGTTCTCTTTGGTGTTCAATGTTACCTCCGTTTAACCCAATGTGTTCAGCGTGTTCTTTTGCATCGTCGGCAATATCAAGGTATTCCGCTTTTTGTTTTGCGTTTAAAGAACTTACATTAAGCCTTTTGAATGAGGTAAATAACTGTTTCCCTTCATCAGCAGCGCCATTAGTATCATCTTTCGCTAATTTATTTTTAAGATTAATATAGTCTATAATTATATTATCAATATAGTCGATTGCAACAACTTTGGAGTTGTTCTCTTTTTCATTTACTACTTCTTTTGAAGAAGAGTTATCCTCTTTTGGTGTTTCGCTTGATTGTTTTACTGGTACAGTAAGCTCCATGCCACATTTTGAGCAACTTTCGCCTTTTTTTCCTTTTATTTCAGGGTGCATTGAACACGAATAAAGTTGTGAAGTCGCTTCAGTAGCTTTGGTTGTATTTTTATTTTCTCCTTCTTTTGCTTTTTTATTACAAGAAGTTAATGTGATAGCCATTATTAAGGCTGAAAGAATTATATTTTTCATTTTTGTTTAGAGTTTATTTAATAGTTTCAACTGTTTTACCACAAGTCAACATTTGAGAACCATAGTATGGATTTTTAACGGCATTTTCTTTACTTAACCAATTAGCATCTTGCATAGGGCAATATTGATAATATACCGCTTCGGTTGGCTTTGAAATTTTTATTAATTCATAGGTGTTTTTAGAAAGTGATTTGAAAAAATTTCGTTGCTTCTTGATGTCTTGTGTTTCTGAAATATTTTTAGCATCAGCCGTTAAATCTTTCAACACTTTCATCCAAACCATATGAACATCCATTTTCAAAGTTTCCATTTTCACTGTATTAATTGCTGAAAGCAATTCTTCTGCTTTTGCTGAAGCTGTTGAGCCATCTGTTTTTACTAAGGCATCTTTCAACAAGAAATAATTATCAAAAACAGATTGTAGTTGATTGCTTTCTTGATTTTCAGACATTGCATTATGTTCATCTTTAACTAATACCGTTTCTCTCGAAATTGCATCTACTGTTATAGGTGTTTTTACAGGAACTTTTGCTTCACGATCATATTGACAACAGCCAGGGAGTTTTGAGTAAACATCAGCGGGAGCAAGGAATTTTTCGCTATCATACCCAACCAAAGCAATACGCTTTAATATTTCATCTTGATTTGTTTTAGTATCATCATAAGTTAACGTTGCCATTTTGGTATCTGCATCCCAATCTACTTTGGCAATGTTTTTCAGATTTCCTGCTTTTTCAATTTTGGTTTTGCACATCCCACAGTTACCATAGATTTTTACGGACTCTGTTTTTGCATTTTTTATTTGAGCATTTGATACTCCTGATAACAATACTAGGATTGCCATCATTATTTTTTTTAATGAGTTCATCTTTTTATAAATAATTTTAAAATTAAATTAGTCAACCAATTCTAAAAACGGACTATAATAATACCGCTTTTTAAAATTGAAATTAACCGAGAAATAAAGGATTTTAAAGCAAATGTGCTTTTTATTTGCACACTTATGGCTGTCAAAATGGGTTTTAGCTTATTTTTGGTATTAGCCAAAGGGAATAGAAACCAGAAGAAATAAAGGTTTCTGCATTAGAATATTTTTGTTTTTCGGAAGAAAAATCAAAACTATTATTTCTTAAAATGAGTTCAGATGAAACTGTAAAACCATTAGTTACCGATGGACAGGCACATTTTGAATGACCACATTTTCCACCACAGCCGTCTTTGTTTTTTGTTTTAGAATGGCTGTCATTATCACAACAACTATCTTTTTTAGCTTTCTCTGTTATTTCTTTTTTAGAAGTATGTTTTTCAGAGCAGCTACCACAAGCATAACTATTGCTAGGCATAAAGAATATGCCTAACAATACGATTATTATGAAGTGGTATTTTTTCATTATTAAAATTAAACACATCAAAAGTAGTTAAATTGAATTAGTATTTAACCAAACATTTGTTAAATCGGTATGCTTTTTTTGAGAATTATTCAAAAATATTAAGATTGGCTTATTATTAAAAAGATATTTTACTAAATCTGTTTTATCAAACTAACTGATTTCTCTAAAGTGTAAGCACCATCAATAGCATTTTTGTCAAATACCATCATATAGGTATAATGTTCTCCAGATGCTTTTTCCCAAGCCAACCCCAAACGAAGTTTAGCAGAACTATCCGAATTATCACGGTCAGAGCCTTTTGTTTCAACCAATATTACTTTATTGGATTTGGTTACAATAATAAAATCAGGATAATGATTAGACTTAAATCCATTTAGTGAAAATCCTTTTCCACGTCCTAAATTTCGGTGCCAAAAAGATATATTCTCCAAGCTCGAAATTTGCATTATAAATTCCTGTTCCAAAGAGTTCATATCACCCTCGTGAGTGTATAAAGAGTTTCCAATATCATTACCAATTTTTGATGGAATAATAACCGTTTCAAATCTCCAGTTAGGCATTGTTTTTATTTTCTTAATGGCAATCCAATCCTTAAAAATGCTTTCGGCTTCAATATCAGCCAAATCATTAATCTTCTTTTTAATCATATCCGAATAGGTAAGTTTGTATTGATTAAAGTCAATCAACTCCTGCGGGGATAAGTTTTCCAATATTCGGGTAACGTACTTCTTAATTTCGGCATCGGCTATAGGTGGCATTTTATCAATTTGCTTTAATACAAAATGCACCAAATCTTTAATCTGTCCTTCTTTTGGCTTTGCCAAAATGTATTCTGTTATTTGTTCCTGAACATTACTCTTTTCTATCTTAAAAGGGGACATTTTATATTCTCCTTTCCGTATTTCTTCGGCATCAATTTTATACAAATCAGAAGACATACTTTTGAATGGAATTAGAATATCCTTATCAGATAATTTAAAATCTTTCAATAAGTTTACCCTATCCAATAATGCGGTAGAGCCTTCTTCTAAAAGCAAAAATTCGTTTTTAGGAATTTCAATTACAAATTTTGGTAATATTATTGCTTTGGCTTGTTCTGCTACGCTTTCACGCATTGGATATTGCTTTATTTTCATACCTACTTCTGTATAAATTTGTGTATTACTAATATTGGTGGCACCTTGAGTTACCATTTGTTCAAAAGCTTCATTTTGAGAAATTGCCATTTCTTCAATTTCAAAAACAGTTGATGGTATTGTTGAAATAACTTCAGGGGAAAACGAGACTTTTTGAGTGTCAAATATGGCTGGTTCTGTTGTTGAAACCTCTTTCTGTTCCGGAAAGAAAAAATCATCCAAAGTTTCTTGTGTGGCAGTTTGTTTTACTGCTTCTGTCATTATATCTTTTTCTCGATAATCTTTCTCACTAAAGCCTGATTGTTGCAAACCTTTGATAATGTTTTGCAATGTATCTTGAAATTTTGCCGAAGCGGTAATCACATAAGATAAATTCAACATTGTGCTGTTATGTCTCATTACATATGGCTGTCGCAAGACACGACCTAAGATTTGAGTAACATCAACTTCCGAAGATTTATCGGCTAATGATGCCAGGATATAAGCAAATGGACAATCCCAACCTTCTTTTAGAGCATTAATAGTAATAATATAACGAACAGGGCATTCGCTACTCATCAAATCAATTCCTTTTAGTTCATCTTTATTAGCAGTCTTAATCTTAATTTGTTCATCAGGAATCCCAATTGCAATTAATTGAGCTTTCAATTTATCAAAAGTGGTGTTTTCTTCTTTGGTTTTAGGTTGTGCTTGAAACAAAACAATCGGACGAATGTATTTTCCTCCATCTTGTTCCAATTTAATAGCCTCCAATTCCAATTTATGTTGCAAATGCAAAGCACTTTCAACAACACCTTCAATATTTTGATGATTGTAAACAATGACAGGAAGTTTGACCATGTGTTCTTTCTTCAATTCAAAAGCCGAAACCAAACTTACAATATTGGCATTTTGCTTGGGTGTAGCGGTCAAATCAAGAATAAAACTAGGATTAAGGTTATTTAGCATTTCAACACTCAAATCACTTTCGGCATTATGACTTTCATCAACTACCAAAATGGGATTTAAACTTCTAATAACATTTATTAAAGCTTCCTTTTCTGTCCCCTCTAAAACTATAGTGTCATCAATGCTATTTGAGAAACTGGATAAATTAGAGTTCTGCTCGTTAAATTTTCTATCTTCTTTATTTTTGGCTCTAATGGAAGAGAAATTGACTACCATTACACTCAATTGTTCTCTTACGGATGAAGCGTTAAATCCTGCACCTTGCAACAAATCTTTTTTCTCAAAAACTTGAACACGGTTGTTAAATAATGAATTTAATTTTTGACAATATGGATGATCGGGATTAGACAAGTTTTTAACTGTTTGGTCTAATAGATTACTCCAAGGCACTAGCCAAACTACGGCTCTAGGTTTATCATCAGGCATAGCATCAAAAATAGTTTTCAACGCATTACAGGCTATAAAGGTTTTTCCACCCGCAGTAGGCACTTTAATACTTAAATGAACAGCCTCCGGCACGGTGTTTTGATAAGGTCGCATTCCTTCCCCCGTTAGTGGATTATAACTTCCAACTTTGTCTTGCCAATAAATATTAAAAGCAGTATCGGCTTTTTTATGAAGCTGCAAATATTCAAAATACTGGTGCAAATCATCAATAACTTGCTTTTGATAACTTTTTAGTTCCATACTTAAAATCGGGTTATATCTCTGGGAATTTTTTTGAACTCAATATTTTTTTCTCGCAAAAAGGTTTCGGGCAAAAGGCAGTTATCAGCATAAATAATGTAGCGTTCTGCTTTTTGTTGAATGTAACTTGCTAATGATTCATAGTCAAGCGTTGTCAAGCTATCTTGATTATAAATAAAGTAATAGGCTGTATCGTTGTGAATACCTAGATAGGGATTGGTATTTTCGGCAATGGCTTTGGTGCTTCGGGTTTCGGTAAACCAAACATATTCCCTTATTTTATCAATGCCAACCGTTTCATTAAGATTATTATTGTCGTCAAACAAAGGCTCGCCTAAAGCGTAATAGTTAAAACCGCCTCCAGTTCCTTCAACATCTGCATAGCCGTCAATAACACGTTTAACACGTTCGGCTGTAATGGTCTCGGCATAATCTTCCATTTCTATCAAAACAAATTTACGATTACCACCATCTTGTTTATTCAAATTTAAAACAGCGTGAGCTGTGGTGCCTGAACCTGCAAAGCTATCGAGGATTATGGAGTCTTTGTTTTCTACAAGATTTATGAAAAACTTTACTAAAGACATTGGTTTTGGATAATCAAAAACAAACTTGCCAAAAATCTTTTCTAAATCTTTTTTTGCTCCTTCGTTTGTATCAATTCCTTCATTTTTTTTATCTAAAGTTGTGCTGAAGTACTTTTCTTTTAAAAGATTCGTTGGTGCTTTAAAACTATCTCCTAATCTTAAAAATCTTATTGAAAATTTGTCTGATTTAACGATGAATTTAGTCCCTTGTAATACTTCTTTATCAATTGTTTTCTGAACCCATTTAAAGTTACTCGTCAATTCAAAATCAATATTAGAATAACCATCTTTGATAGTGATTGTTTGATGCAAAACTGCTTTTTCATATTGTCCTTCATTTAAAACACAATCATCTATTTTAAAATAAACATCAGATTTATTAAATTTCACTTTGGCTAAAGGGTTTCCCGAATTTAATAAAGGAGCATCTCCACCATCTCCAAGTTCAGCTATGTATTTTATATTGTTCTTTTTCCTTTCATAACATAAGATATATTCAACTGTTTTTCTTGATTTATTTGCTAAACTAGGAGGAGTAGAAGTCTTTGTCCAGCAAAAAAAGTCAACAAAATTTTGAGTTCCATATATTTCATCCATTAATATCTTTAGATTCGCTAACTCATTATCATCAATCGAAATAAATATAACTCCATCTTTAGCCAACAACTTATGTAACAACTTCAATCTAGGATACATCATACATAGCCACTTATCATGTCGGGTCAAATCTTCACTTTCTTTGCCTACGACTTTGCCTAGCCATTTTTTTATTTGTGGTGCATTAACATTGTCATTATAAATCCAACTTTCATTCCCCGTATTGTATGGAGGGTCAATATAAATACAGTTTACTTTGCCTTCGTATTTAGGCAATAATGATTTTAGTGCTTCAAGATTATCTCCATTGATGATAAGATTTCCTGTAGCAATAGAAGTTTCGGTTTTTCCATTTTCCGAAAAACCATATTCGTGGTTGAGTACTTTATAAGGAACTTCTTGATGATGATTGATAATTTTGTCTTTACCAATCCAATGTAGTGTAGGCATTTATATCTTGGTTTTACCAAAATACAACGTGGGCTAATTCCCAAAGCTTGTCAAAGAGGTTCTTGCAAAACCCACACTACAAAGCAAAAAGGAACGCCCACGTATAACGCAGACGTTTCCACTTCTTACTTCCCTGTAGTGTTGAAAAAATTGCAAGATTTCTTTAACAGGAATTTT
>Ga0208509_1000215_pt1 | contig 23609 bp, 25 predicted proteins | sample LakWasMeta7_HOW4_2_FD_183857 | JGI IMG/M metagenome (GOLD analysis project Ga0208509, IMG submission 183857) | Freshwater sediment methanotrophic microbial communities from Lake Washington under simulated oxygen tension - Sediment Metagenome... | ecosystem: Environmental > Aquatic > Freshwater >...
CGGTCGCGATTCCGGCCGTACTCGCCTACAACGCCTGCGCGCGCTCGAACCGCCTGGTGCTGGCGAAGCTCGATGCGTTCGCGCATGACCTGTTCGCGCTGCTGACCACAGGCTCCGCGCCAGTCGTCGCGGGAGAACGCTGATGGCGTTCGGCGGCTTCAATCAAAATCCTAACGCGCGTCCTGTCGCCGAAATCAACATGGTGCCGCTGATCGATGTGATGCTGGTGCTGCTGATCATTTTCATGATCACCGCGCCGCTGATGACGCATGCGGTCAAGATCGACCTGCCGAAGGCCGACAGCGAAGCTCAGACGCAGGAAACCCGGCATATCGATCTGGCGATCGATGCGGACGGCCAACTCTTTTGGGATGCGGCCGCCGTCAGCCGCGACCAGCTTAGGCAAAACCTGCAACACATCGCAACAGAAATGCCTCAGCCCGAACTGCACGTTCGCGCCGACCAAAACGTGCCGTACCGCGCGGTCGCCGAGGCGCTCGCCGATGCCGCCAAGGCCGGCGTCAGCCGGATCGGTTTCATTTCGGAGCCTGAGGTAGCATCCCAATAAGGGATATGTATCCGCCTTATGGCTTGAACGAAAGCGAATAAAATTAGAAAAATAATGGGGGAAACGTATGTCCGAAAGTTTAACGAAACGCGCCACACACCGATGGCGCATGGGGGCTCTGCTGCCTTTGGGCGCAGTCTTGAGCGGCCCGCTGGCGGCGACCGAGCTGCCCGCCGCCGACACCGGCGAGGAAATCGTGCTGAAAGACGTGAAGGTCAAGGCCGCGCGCGATAAAAAGACCAGCGCCTACAAGGCCGATACCGCCTCGACCGGCAGCAAGGTCGCGATGCCGTTGCGCGACATTCCGCAGTCGGTCAGCGTGGTCAAGAAAGAATTGATGCAATCGCAAAACGCCTTCAATCTGCGCGACGCCTTGAAAAACGTCAGCGGCTTGACGATCGCTGCCGGCGAAGGCGGGCGCACCGGCGATTCGATCACCCTGCGCGGCTTTTCGGCGAATTCCGATCAGTATCTGGACGGGGTCAAGGAAAACGGCCAATACAGCCGCGACACCTTCTTTCTGGAGCGCGCCGAGGTGTTGAAGGGCGCCTCGTCTATCCTGTTCGGGCGCGGCACGACCGGCGGCGTGATCAATCAGATATTCAAGAAGCCGACCGGCCGGAATCATGTGCTCGGCGATTTCACTTACGGCACCTACGATTTCAAGCGTTCGTCGATCGATGCGGAAACCGCTTACGATAACCTGTCCGCGCGGCTGAACCTGATGTGGCAAGACAGCGATTCGTTCCGCGATTACAATGATCTGAACCGCTGGGGCATCGCGCCGTCGTTCCAATTCAAGCTTTCGCCGGATACCGAGTTGACCGCGAGCCTACTGCATCAGGAAGAAAACGGCGTGTTCGATTACGGCGTGCCGATCTATCGCGGCAAGCCGGCCGATGTGCCGATCAATCGCTATTACGGCTTTACCGACAACCAGATGCAGGATACCGACGTGAATGTCGGCACGGTCGCGCTGTCGCACCGCTTCAACGAGGCGTTGTCGGTCAAGAACACGGTGCGCTACGGCGACTACGACCGCAACTATCTGACGCATCTGTTCGGCGCGGTCGCGGATACGGGATTGACGTCGACGGTTGCGAGAACCCAGGCGCTGCGCGCGAACAACCAGGAAAACCTGTACAACCAGACCGATTTCGTGTTCAAAAAACCGATCCTCGGTTTCAACAACACGCTGATGTTCGGCGCCGAATTCGGCTGGGAAAATTATGACTTCAAGTCGAAGAATTCGACCGGCGTGCCGTCCATCTCGATTTTCAATCCGGTGCTGACGCCGTCGGTCGGCTCGGGCCTCGCGACCGATTTAAGCGGCACGCTGGCGACCGACCGCTACACCGAAACCCGGACTTATGCCGGCTACCTGATGGATCAGTTCGAGCTGACGCCGGAATGGAAGCTGTTGGCCGGCGTGCGCTATGATGTGTTTTCGGCTGCGCAAAACGACCGCCTGAACAATGCCAACGATTTCGGCCGTATCGATCGCCAATGGAACCCGCGCGCCGGCATCGTCTGGCAGCCGACCAAAGCGCAGTCGTATTATTTCAGCTACGGCACCTCGTTCAATCCGTCCGCCGAAGCCTATAGCCTGAGCGAAGCGACCAATACGCTGCCGCCGGAAAAGAACCGCAATTTCGAGATCGGCGCGAAATACGATCTGTTCGACGGCAGGCTGTCGGCGACCGCGGCGCTGTTCCGGCTCGAAAAAAACAACGCCCGCACCGCCTCGCCGACCAATCCGGATCTGACCGTGCTGTCCGGCGAACAACGCACCGACGGCTTCGAGCTGGGCCTGGCCGGGGAAATCCTGCCGCGCCTGGATCTGTCGATGACCTACGCCTATCTGGACGCCGAAGTGAGCCAGTCGAATTCGACCGCGGTCGGCACGGTCAGCGGCGATACCAAGTCGCTGCAAGGCATGATTCCTGTCAACGTGCCTCAACATAGCGGCGTGACCTGGCTCAGCTATCATCTGACCGACGCCTGGGAGATCGGCGGCGGCGTGTTCTACAGCAGCGAACGTCATACCGATACGGTCAACGAAGTGACCCTGCCCGGCTACGCGCGGCTGGATGCGGTGCTGGCCTACCATCAGAAACATTACGATGTGCAGTTGAACATGTTTAACCTGACCGATACGGTCTATTATGAGTCAGGGCAGACCCGTTCGGCCTTGCCGGGCGCGCCGCTGTCCGGGCAATTGTCGGTGCGGGTGAAGTTTTGACACGCTTTGCGGCGCACACAGATGAACCGAAACTTCCATATTGTTTTCACAATTGCTGCAAATTGTTTGCATGGTCGCGGATTATATTAAGCATCAAGAACGGCGGCATGCCGTTCGAATCCCCATCAACAATTGAGAATAAGACCATGAACAAAACTTTACTGACACTCGCAATCGCTTTGGCTTTCCCGTTAACCGCGGCCGCATTTCCCGGCGGCCACGGGCCGGATTCGGAAGCACATCAGGGCCACAGAATCGAACGTCTTACCAAGGAACTGAAACTGACGGACGAGCAAAAAAGCCAGGTGGAGGCAATCTTCAAGGAGCAGCATGAAAAAGCCAAGGCGCTGCACGAAGAAACTCACGCCAAACTCTCGAAGGTGTTGAGCCCTGAACAATTGACCAAGCTGGAAGACCTCAAAAAGCAGCGCCGTGAGCACTGGAAGCATAAAAAAGGCTTGGAAAAACCCGAGTAATCGCTATGTTCACCTATCAAAGCCTGAAAGTCCGATAGACGTTTTAACAAGCATCGCAATTGAATAACTCCATTCCCAGACACGGAGCCCCATGCACCTATCCATGAATCCTAGCACCGAGCCCCGCCGGAAAACCGGCGGCGGCTATCTGTTCTTGCCAAAAAACTGGGCGCGCGGCAGCTTCCTGAAATGGCTGCGCCGCACGCACGGCTGGATCGGTCTGTGGGGCGCGTCGCTGGGACTGTTGTTCGGCTTTTCCGGCATCCTGTTGAATCACCACGAGGTGATGAAAATTCCGGCCGTCAAGGTCGAAAAGACCGAAGCGCAATTGGCCTTGCCGGAGCCGCTCCCCGGCGACCCGGAAGCGCTCGCGGCCTGGCTCGGGGAGAAATTCCATCTGGACGCCCGGCATGCGAAGATCCTGCGCGAGCCGGCCAGGACCGTGCTCTGGAACGGCGCCGAGGTCGAGCAGCCGCCGCGCTGGCAGATCACGCTACGCACGCCGCGCGACTCGGTGCAGGCCGAATACTGGCCTGGCAACCGTTTCGTGACCGTCAAACGCGGCTCCGGCAATCTGTTTGCGCTGTTGACCAACCTGCACAAAGGCGTCGGACTGGGCGTCGCCTGGGTACTGCTCGCCGATACGCTGGCCGGCGGCCTGATCGTGTTGAGTCTGACCGGGATTCTGCTGTGGACGCGGCTGCATGGCGGCCGCCTCGCCGCCGCAGGAGTCGGGCTCGGCTCGCTGGGACTGGCGTTCGGTTTGGCCTGGCAAGCGCTCGGAGGTTAACCGTGCTGATTCAAATTCCCGAGGTCCTATCCTCCGATGAGCTGGCGCAATGCCGGGCGCTGTTGGCCGGCGCGGACTGGGCGGACGGCCGGCTGACCGCCGGCACGCAATCGGCCAAGGTCAAGCAAAACCTGCAATTGCCGGAACTGTGCGAGGCCAGCCTGGCCGCGCGCAAAATCGTGCTCGACGCGTTGAACCGGAATGCGCTGTTCCTGTCGGCGGCGTTGCCGAAGCGGATTTTTCCGCCGCTGTTCAACCGTTATGAAGGCGCCTACAACACCTTCGGCAATCACATCGACAACGCGGTGCGCACCTCTGCCGACTCCGGGGCGCGCGTCCGAACCGATCTGTCCGCAACCTTGTTCTTCAGCGATCCCGACAGCTACGAAGGCGGCGAACTGGTGATCGAAGACACTTACGGCGAACACGCGGTCAAACTCGCGGCCGGCGATATGGTACTGTATCCCGGCTCCAGCCTGCACCGGGTCGAGCCGGTCACGCGCGGCGCGCGGCTGGCTTCGTTTTTCTGGATCGAAAGCATGGTGCGCGAGACCGAAAGGCGCCGGCTGTTGTTCGAAATGGACATGGCGATCCTCGAACTGCGCGAAACCCAAGGCGACATTCCCCCGGCGGTGAACCTGACCGGCTGCTATCATAATCTACTGCGCATGTGGGCGGACATGTAAAATCCGATGCCTAAATCGATCCGTTTCAAGCTGTTTCTGACCTTGCTCCTGACGACGCTGCTGGTCGTCGCCGGCATGTATGCCTTCATGCGCTGGTCGCTGGACCGGGGCTTTGCCGAGTTCGTCGAAAAAAGGCAGCATGAGCATCTGACCACCTTGCTCGAAAATCTCGGCGATTATTACTCCACCGATCCCGACTGGAAACAATTGACCGGCAACAAGCGCCAATGGCTGGACTTGTTGGCCAAGAGCCAGGATCGCAGGCACCATCTGCCGTTCAAATGGTTGCAGCAGACACTGAACGATCCGCCCGACGTCTGGCCGCCCGACCTGCCCGCTCCCAAAGCCGAACGCCGCTTTCGGCCGCTGGAGTTGAGCATCATGCTCTTGCGTGCCGACAAAACGATCATTTTCGGCCGCCGCGAAGGCTTGGCGCAATTGACCCTGCATCCTATCCGCCATCAACAACAGGTGGTCGGCTACCTGGGGGTGCTGCCCGGCAAAGCGCCCAAGCAGCCGCTCGAGCTCCAGTTCATCGAACGGCAAACCCAATCGTTTATCTGGATCGCGCTGCTGATGGTGTTGCTGTCGGCGGTTCTGGCCTTGATTTTGGCCTATGTGCTCGGCCGCCCGTTAAAGCGTATCGCCGGCGCGGTGAGAACGCTCGCCGCGGGACGTTACGACATGCGCCTGCCGGTCGAATCGGCCGACGAATTGGGGCAGTTGGCGCGCGATTTCAACGACATGGCGGCGGCCCTGGACCAGGCCGAACAGGCGCGGCGGCGCTGGATCGCGGACATTTCGCATGAACTGCGGACACCCATCGCGCTGCTGCGCGGCGAACTCGAAGCCTTGCAGGACGGCATTCGCCCCCTGACGCGCGCCGCGGTCGATTCGTTGCACGGCGATATGATGCGGCTGAATCGCCTGGCCGACGACCTGTATCAATTATCGCTCTCCGATCAGGGCGCCTTGAGCTACCGCAAAACCGCGGTCGATCCGCTGGCGATTTTGCAGGCCGACAGGAACGCCCTGGCACCCGACTTCGCCGCCAAACACATGACCGTCAACCTGATCGGCCAACAGGAATCTTCCTTGATCCTCCATGCCGACCCGGACCGCTTGTCGCAGCTTTTTCGCAACCTGTTCACCAACAGCATCAAGTATACCGACGCAGGCGGCCGGCTGGACGTTACGGTCTCGCGGCAGGAAGGCCATCTGGTGATCGAATTTGCCGACAGCGCACCGGGCGTGCCGGAATCGGCGCTCCCGCACCTGTTCGACCGCTTTTACCGGGTCGAAAGCTCGCGCAGCCGCGATCACGGCGGCGCCGGCCTCGGACTGGCGATCTGTAGTAATATCGTCAAGGCGCATCGCGGCTCCATCCATGCAAGCGCCTCCCCGTTGGGCGGACTGCTCGTCCGCGTCGAACTCCCGATGAACGGATGAAACAGATACTGATTGTCGAAGACGAAGCCAAGTTTGCACAACTGGAAGCCGATTACCTGCACGCGGCGGGCTTTGCCAGCACGATCCTCGGCGACGGCCTCGAAGTCGTGCCCTGGCTCAAACAGCACCCGGCCGATCTGGTGTTGCTGGATCTGATGCTGCCCGGCCGGGACGGCCTGGAACTGTGCCGCGAGATACGCGCATTCAGCGCCGTGCCGATCATCATGGTCACCGCGCGCATCGAAGAAATCGACCGCCTGCTCGGCCTGGAGCTCGGGGCCGACGACTATATCTGCAAGCCGTTCAGTCCGCGTGAAATGGTCGCGCGCGTCAAGGCCGTCCTGCGCCGCCTGCAGCCGCCCGCACCGGCAGCGGCAGAGCCCTTGCTGACGCTCGATTCCTCCTGTTTTCGCGTACGGGCCGGCGGCCGGGAAACCGAATTGACCGTGGTTGAATTTGAATTGATGCAGGCCTTGTACCGGCAGCCCGGCCGCATTCTGTCGCGGCAGCAGTTGATGGATTTGATCTATCCGGATCAGCGCATCGTTTCGGACCGCACGATCGACAGCCATATCAAGAAGCTGCGCAAAAAGTTGGCCGAACTGCTGCCCGGAACGGAAATCGTTCATTCGGTGTATGGGGCCGGCTATCGTTATGAACCTCCAACCGGCTAGGTCGGGCAATAAAGATTCATAATCGCTTGATCTACTTTATTAGCCAGACTAGACTAAGTCTCGTATTTTTGTGGAGAATACCATGCAAACCGTAAATATGTTGCAAGCCAAATCCTCTCTATCCCGCTTAGTAGAGGCGATTGAGCAAGGGCAGGAGCGTGAAATCGTCATTGCCCGGAATGGCCGCCCGGCCGCAAAACTTGTTCCGATGGATACCCCTCCAGCCGGTAAGCGGATTGGTGTAGCCAAAGGATTGTTCGTGGTGCCGGACAGCATCGACGCACACAACGACGAAGTGGCTCAGTTGTTTATGGGCGAGGCGAGATCTTGAATCTGCTGCTGGATACTCACGTTGCACTATGGGCTATTACGGATAGCCCGAGATTACCGCAAGAGGCGCGTAATTTGATTATGGCACCCAAAACGACCGTTTGGATCAGCACCGCGAATGTCTGGGAAATTGCGATCAAGCATTCGCTTGGCCGAGGCGATATGCCGGTTTCCAGCCAAGACGCCATGCGCTATTTTCAGGAGTCCGGTTATCGCTTCCTCGCCGTCGAGGCGGAACATGCTATTGCCGTCGAAGATTTACCTGCGCACCACCAAGACCCGTTTGATCGCATTCTTGTAGCTCAGGCACTCGTAGAACCCATGCGTTTAATGACCCACGATCCCATGGTAGCGCTCTATAGCGACACCATCATCAAGATTTAATCCGCTAAGGATATGGTCATAAATAACTTCCCGATAAAATTTTCCGTTCGTCCTGAGCTTGTCGAAGGATGGACGGAAAATTCCCAGCCGATGCGGTCACCCGTTTAGAAGATGCCGATACATTGAAGCTTGCGAGAAACGCTGCGATTGGGGCAGCATGCCCCGTCCGGCGAAAAAGCAAACCTGCAAAACCGCAACAGGACGGCGCGTCACTTGACCTTTTTGTTAGGCGCTGACATGGCTGACTAGCGGAAATCGCTCGGGATGACGGATTGATTCAACGGCTAGGTCAATATCCAAATCGGGCCAGTAAAGATGATTCCAGGAAAAGGCTCTCCAGCGATGCTGGAATGGGTTATATATTATAATCCGGTCCCGGCAGGCGATGAGTTTCACGCCAGAATTCGATAATGATGTAGACACAGAAGATTTTTATGACCACAACCGATACCCTACTAAGAGCCGTCCAAGAGATCGAGCCGATTATCCGGCAGCACGCCCCCGAGGCCGAGCGCGAGCGAAGGTTGGCCTCACCTGTGGCCGAGACGATGCGCCAGGCCGGGCTTTACCGGTTGTGGCGGCCGAAAGCGTTCGGGGGCTTTGAACTCGACCCGGTTTCCGGTTTACGCCTTATCGAAGCAGTCTCGCGCATCGACAGCGCGGCGGGCTGGAATCTGCAAATCGCCGTCGCCCATGATATGTTCGCGCCCTGGTTCAGCGATCAGGCCGCGCGGGAGATTTTCAATAGCGATGCGATTCCGGTCGGCGCCTTCAATCCCGCGCGCAAGGCCGTGCCGGTGGCTGGCGGCTACCGCATCTCGGGGCGCACCTCGTTCGTAAGCGGCGCGCATCACGCCACGGCTTTTATCGGCTTTGCCCATGTCTATGAGGGCGACAGGCCGCGCGTAGACGCGAACGGCATGCCCGAGACGCGGCTGATCGCGGTTCCCGCGTCCGAGGCCGAGATCGTCGACAACTGGAACACGATGGGCATGCGCGGCAGCGGCAGCCATGACGTCGAGATGCGGGACGCATTCATCCCCGAGCATTGGGCGGCGCCATGGGGACCGCTGGAGAAGCCAGGCCGCGCCTATGAAGGCCCGCTTTACCGGCTGACGGTCTGGCCGGCGATCGCGGCCCTCGTGGCGCCGGCGCTCGGGATCACGCGCGCGGCGATCGATGAGGCGATAGAACTCATCAACAACAAAACGCCGGCATTTGGGACCAAGACGCTCAAGACCCATGCCGTCGTACAATCCCAGCTCGCCAAGGCCGAAGCCAAGCTCGGCGCCAGCCGCGCCTTTCTCTTCAACACCTTCGAGGAAGCCTGGCAAGATGCTGTCGCCGGCAAACCCATCAGCGTCGCGCTGAAAGGCCGCATGCAACTGGCCATGACACACGCCGCGCTCGAATGCGCCAAGGCCGTGAGCCTCATCCACGAGGTCGCCGGCGCTTCGGGCATCCGCGAGGAGCAGCCCTTTGAGCGGCACTTCCGCGACATACACGTCATCACGCAACACGGCTTTACGAATGCGAGCAAGCTGGAATCGGTCGGACAAATCCTGCTCGGACTCGAGCCCGAGTGGCCGTTTTTCCGGTTCTAAGCGAGAGGTGCATGCCAGACAGTCTGAAACTGCCTGGAAAAAGGGCCGCGACTATGATATATATTAGAAATTGGTAATTTAATAACTCATAGGGCAAGAGATAAGTATGGAACAGAGCATGAATGAACTGATGAGCCATACGGCCGACATGGGCCAGGCAGAAATGTTTTCCAAGACCTGGTACAACGAATATTTCCGGCGCGCGGCCGAAAGCCCGGCGCATTCGCGCTTTTGCGAGGCCGTGTACGGCAGGGACCTGTGCCAACACGGCATGATGGACATCGACGAGATGGATTTTCTGGCTTCCTTGCTCAAGCCCGGCGAGAAGGTGATGGAAGTCGGCTGCTCCAACGGCCATATTACGGAGTACCTGCACGAAGAGGCGGGCTGCCACATCCTCGGCCTTGATTATGCCGATGCCGCCATCGCCCAGGCACAAGAAAGAACCCGGGATAAAGCCGCCGCATTGAATTTCCGGTGCGCGGACCTGATTCATGACGAGCTGCCCGGCGGCGATTATGATGTCGTTTTGGCTATCGATTCGATTTACTTCATGGGCGATTACAATAAAACGCTGGCCAAGCTGAATACCCGGCTGCGGCCCGGCGGGCGCATGATCATCGCGGCGTTTCAGGCGAAAGAAGAATGCGATCCCGATGCGGTTCTGCTACCCGGCCATACCCGTATGGATGAAGCGCTGCAGTCATTGTCATTCCGCTATGTTCAGCACGACTTCACGCCGAATATCCGCAAGCACTGGATCAAGAACTACGAATTCTCCCGCAAGCTTCAATCCGAGTTTGCGGACGAAGGCAATGCCTTTTTGTGCGAGGCCCGCATGGCCGAGAACGGCTGGTTCAAGGACCATGCCGAGCGCGGCACGCTGGTCAGGTTTATGTATGTGATTGAGCATAATGCCGATCTCGCATAAAACGAAGGTATGAAGCCGCAGGGTTTCTGACTATTTTTTAAAAATTGCCCATTTATTGGGGCAGAGGAAAATAACGATGGCTGGGTATGTTGATGAGGTGGTGATTCCGTATGATCGCGATCTTGGGCCGGTACTGTTCGAGCATTACGGCGCCGATACCGCGAGGCGGGTCGCCGAGCAATCGCCGGTGGATGTGCTGGAAATTGCTGCCGGCACCGGCATCGTGACGCGGCATCTCCGTAATTTGCTTCCCAAAGAGGCCCGCCTGACCGCGATCGATATCAGCGATTCGATGATGGAGGTCGCTCGCTCAAAGTTTCTTCCTGAAGAACAAGTCACCTTCCAGAACGCCGACGCTACCGCGCTGCCGTTCGCTGATGAAGTCTTCGATGCGGTGGTTTGCCAGTTCGGCATCATGTTTTTCGACCGGGACAAGGGATTTCGCGAAGTCTACCGGACCTTGAAGCCGGGCGGCCGTTACCTGTTCCGCGTCTGGGACTCCGAACGCTACAACCCGTTTGCTAGTTTGAGCTTCGAAGTCCTCAAGCGCTACTTTCCTTCCGATACCCCACAGTTTCTATTCGATCCGGTATCCTGCCACCAAATCGATCCGCTCAAGGAGCAGTTGATTCAGATCGGCTTTGATCCGGTGGTCATTTCCGTTCAGCGCCACGTCTACGATATTCTCGATGTGACGGCGTTTGCGCGGGCTTTGGTCTACACGCCGGTGATCTTTGAAATCAGGGATCGCGGTGGAGTTGACCCTGAGGAGATTGTGAAAGAACTGGCAGAGGCATTCAAAAAAGAGTTCGGCTCAGGCCCGACACGTTATCCGATGCAGGCCATTTTATTCGAGACGGAAAAGCCCAAGGCTTAAGTGTTCAGGTAAATACTTCGTCTCCGTTCGTTCCATCCGTTGTTATCCGGTACCTACTATGAAATCAAGATTCTCTATCCTCGCTTGCGCTATCGGCGGGTCGGCCGTGCTTTTGGCGCAGATCCCGTCTTACGCGATGCCGGGCATGGACATGCCTGCCGGCGCCAACGCCCAGGCACCGTCATTAGCCAAAAGCATCGGTGCACCGATCAACTCGGACGCCGCAGAGTTCGAAATGACCTACAGTGCCGACGGCAAAACCGTGTTGTTTGTTTCTACACGACCGGGCGTCATCGAATCAAAAGGCAATCCTTACAGCTTTGATATCTGGATGGCGCACAACGTCAATGGCGCTTGGCAAACGCCGATCCATCTCGCGCCGGGAATCGATCCCAAGGTAGGGCCAAGCATCAACACCGACGCCTGGGAACTGGAGCCTAGCCTGTCGGATGACGGTAATGCGATTTATTTCACCCGCTATCAGCCCGGCAATCTGTCGACCGGCGATCTGTACGTGGTGCAGAAAATCGACGGCGTCTGGCAACAAGCCAAGAGTTGGAACGAAGTGCCGGAACTGCCGCATCTGAATACACCGACCGGCGAGGAACATTGCCCGATCATTGCCTCGGACAGCCTGATTTACTTCAGCTACCAGCAACCGGGCGTGACCCAGGACAGCGACATTTGGAAAGTCGAAAAGAAAAACGGCACTTGGCAAAAACCGCAAAGCCTGGGAGCAAGGATCAACTCGCCGTACCGTGATCATTTGCACTGGACAGGGCTGTCGAAAGACGGCAAAAGCCTGATCATCACCAGCACCCGCACCGACATGGGTTCGCGTGGCGGCCACGACGAATGGATTTCGCACCAGAATCCCAAGGGCGAATGGCAGGAACCTTTGAACCTCGGCGACACCGTGAATACCGCCGGCGAAGACATGTGCTGGTCGTTTACCCCCGATGGCAAGAAATTCTTCGGCGGCTGGGGGCCTCAAGGCTCTTATAACATGGATGTGTTATGGATTAACAAGGATGACGTGCCGTTGCTGAAAAACTTCGATCCGATCGGGCCGCCGCCCAACCTGATGGCCAAAACCAAGGGAAAAGCCAGCAACGGTAAATAGGCGCGCAGCTCTGCGGAAAGAAGCCCCTTCATCTTCCCAGCTACGCCTCAGACTCGGCGAATTTGAGAAACCTGACAATACACATTAATAGGAAGACACATGACCTTGCATTTGAATGAAGTCGACGCCGGTAAGCTGGAATTGCTACAAGGCAAAGTGATTAATGATGTAGCCGGCTCCTTGGGCCTATTGATGGCTTATATCGGCGACAAACTCGATCTATACAGCGCGCTATTGGAGATCAGTCCCGCCAGCAGTCAGGAACTCGCTGACAACACGGGTATGGACGAACGTTATCTGCGCGAATGGCTTTCCGCCAATGCCGCCGCCGGTTACATCAATTATGATGTCGCGTCCGCAAAATTTTCACTGACGCCGGAGCAAGCGGTCATTTTTGCCTCGGAAGGTCATCCGGCCTGCATGCAGGGCTTCTTTCAAGCGGTGATGTCGGTATATATTGACGAACCCAAGTTGACCGAGGTCTTCCGTTCCGGCCAGGGTCTGCCTTGGCGCGACCATAGCCCGTGTCTGTTCTGCGGCACCGAACGCTTCTTCCGACCGATGTATGCGATGAATCTGATCGATGTCTGGCTGCCTGCACTCGATGGTGTGCGGGAAAAACTCGCAGCCGGTGCCAGAGTTGCCGACGTTGGCTGCGGCCACGGTTCCTCAACGATCTTGATGGCCAAGGCTTTCCCCAACTCGACCTTTCACGGCTTCGATTTCCATGCCCCATCGATCGAACATGCCCGCGAGCGGGCTCGTGCCGCCGGCGTCGCCAGCAACACGATTTTCGAGGTAGTGACGGCGAAGGAATATCCGGGCAAAAACTACGACCTGGTGACGATCTTCGATGCACTGCACGACATGGGCGATCCGGTCGGCACGGCGACACATATTGCCAGCACTCTGGCCGAAGGCGGAACCTTCATGCTGGTCGAACCGTTTGCCGGTGACAGCCTGGAGGAGAATCTGCATCCGTTGGGGCAGATCTATTATTCGTTCTCGACCATGGTCTGCGTACCCGCGTCTAAATCGCAGGAAGTTGGCCTTGGTCTAGGCGCGCAGGCTGGGCAAAAACGGCTCACGGAAGTGCTTAATAGTGCAGGTTTCAGCCAAGTCAGACGCGCCGCTACGACGCCGACCAACCTGGTGCTAGAGGCGAAAATTTAGGCCATTTGGGCGCGGCTTTCGCCGGCGGGGCATGCCACGGCACGGAAGCGAGTAAGTTCGGTAGGATGCGGGCTTAGTTTGATGCGTTTGGGTAACACCCCCAACCTGCGGAGGGAGGGTGAATAAATGATCCGCAGAATGCATCATTGAAAGACCTGACCCCTTTACCGCTAGCCTACGAGGCTGGCATAAGGAGGCAAGTCAGCACCCTCTGCGCGCGCCTTCTCATAAACCTCGCGTAGCTCCATAGCCACAATCTCATAGGCCTCGATAATCTCGTCATAATCGGTCTGTTCTGGCCCTGTCGCAGCATTCCGTTCGTTGCTGTTCTGCTCGGCGATCTGGTGAATCGCCTGGATCGACATCATTAGAGCATTCTCGCTAATTTCAGGCATCGGTTTTTCCTCTAAATATTTTGGTCTACGATTACTTGAGACTAATACCAAGTTCTTTGGCCCGCACAACGCAATTGCGGGCCAAATTGTCCAGCGCTCCTCGGAGAGCGTCGGACCTGAGATTTCCACCATTAGCAACATCGATCTGCCAGTGCGTCGCATTAAACCTATCACTCCAGTTTCCCTTCACCACCTTCATCCCGTGTAGATACTGTTATGCAAGTCAAGCCAAATGAATAGCCGAATCGAAGGGTTTAGAGGATTTCAGAACACCAAACGCCACATGAATCAATTTTCGCATCATAGCCCCGATGATGAGCTTATTGGGTTTTCCCGCACTGGCTAATCGGCTTCTAAAACGCTTTCCCCAGGCCGTTTTATACAATGTCACCATGGCGGGCATATACATCGCCTTGCGCAAGAATGCATCATTGAAAGACCTGACCCCTTTATGCTCTTGTGACCCCTTTATGCTCGTACCCGCGTCTAAATCGCAAGAAGTTGGCCTTGGTCTAGGCGCACAGGCTGGGCAAAAGCGGCTCACGGAAGTGCTTAATAGTGCAGGTTTCAGCCAAGTCAGACGCGCCGCTACGACGCCGACCAACCTGGTGCTAGAGGCGAAAATTTAGGCCATTTGGGCGCGGCTATCGCCGGCGGCATGCCTTGGAACGGAAACGAGTAAGCTCGATAGGATGCGGGCTTAGTTTGATGCGGATGGGTCACACCCCCAACCTGCGGAGGGAGGGTGAATAAATGATCCGCAGAATGCATCATTGAAAGACCTGACCCCTTTATGCTTTAGGCCAATATACTATGTTGGCTATTGCTAGCAAAATGGGCAAGGAGTTGCGGAAGCTGCGACATATTGTCAAATGGAGTTCCGCCTTGGTATGACACGGTTTCACCATTCGGCACATACTGGAATGCTTTCATTCCAGCAGCTTCGGCAGCTTCAATCCCCACGTCACTATCTTCTACAACTACGCATTGGCTGGGCATAAAGCCCATTGCACTTGCTGCGTATTGGAATAGGCCTGGCTCCGGCTTCCAAGAGCCAACCTCATACGAGCTGAAGATGCCATCTCCAAAGTAAGGCGCGAGGCCGCTAACTTGCAATGCCTGACGAATTTTCAAAGGCGGCCCGCTTGAGGCAATGCACTTGGGGAAGTTCGTGGCTTCGAGCATTTCAACAACGCCGGGTATAGGTTTTAGCTCACGAGAGAAGAGTTCCGCAACACGCTGGCGATAATGCTGTTCAAACGTGTCTGGTAGAGACTGGCAAAGCCGACTTTCAATATCAACAAAAATAGAGGCTAGCTTTTGGCCGCGATACCGCTGGATCAATGACTCTACAGTATCATTCAATTGTGGAAGCAGATCGAGAAACGCTTGATTGCAAAGTCCCTCACTATCAACGAGCGTACCGTCCAAATCAAAAATTATACAGATATTAGCCATTTATCGAGAAGCCTAACGACAAGTATAACTTGACCCGAAAAGCGGAGCGACGATAGGAGCGGAGCTTTTTGGGGTCAAGTTGATACGCTAGTTATGTGTTTAATGACCATGATGAATTTCTTTGGCCATTTTGATCTTTTTGACGTGAAACTGCGCCTTGCTTTAATAAAATATTAAGTAGAGTAACAGTATAGGATGGATGAATACCTAGTGTTTCACTGATTTCTTTTGTAGTGGCAGAGCGGCCCTGCAAGTATTCAAGTATTTGTTCTTTCCTCGGCAGAGAGGCAGATTGCTCAATCGACTCCTCTAAGCTGCTCTTGGCTTTGTCTATTTCTTCTTTAGTTAACCTTGTTCCGTTTCGATTTAAATCGTTAAAAATTTCCTCTATACGCTCGCTAACTGATTCTTTTATTTGGTTAGCTTCTAAGTAATGGTTTTGATCGGCGTAATCGCTGGGTGCATAAAGCACTGTATTCTTAAAATAAAGGACATAAAAAAACAGAACAACTATTCCTGAAGGAAACGCCATTACAAAATAGACAAAAATCGATTGTATTTCTGGAGGTAGCTGGACCAAAGCAATTGTTGCCAGTGCTTCTGCCAACCCTGCAAATATCGCGATAATTGTTAGTGGGTTACTTACTTTCATTTACGTTGCTTTTTGGTGGAATCGGTTTTCACATAACTACAATTAGCTATCCTAACAGACGTAAAACATTGCGTTATAAGGTTGCCTAAATATTTGTAAAATCATAAAACTGCTTTATATTCATTGATGTGTGAAAAATTATCACATCCTAAATAAAATGCAATTCTCGTCAGCAAATTTTTCTGGTAAGCCAACCAAGTTGCTCGAGCAGGTCAGGGAAAAAATTCGTCTGAAGCAATTACAGCATCCGCACCGAGCAGGCTTATACGAACTGTGGATGGGGTCGAATACGATATTTTTAAAATATTCGTGTCTAATCCCATTTTTTGCTCTCCTGTCCTACGCGCAAAATCCGGCCTGAAGCCGGACCAGCGACCTACATATTTTGGATGTTGTTGACCAAATCACCAAAGTAGGCGATCAACTCATTCAGGTAAGCGATCATCTCGTTCACCCATTCCTGCATCATGATGTAGTGATTGTGATGCTTGAAATTCTGGTCCATGTAAAATCCGAACCCGCGGTAGAAGGTGTTGACGCCCATGAACACCATGATCGCGGCGGCGGCCTTGTACATCAGGCCGCGAATGTTCGCCTTGATCTTGCCGAACGCGAGGCTGATGAACAGCATCATCGGCAGGGTGCCGGCGCCGAACGCGAGCATCAGGGAGCCGCCTTCGAGCACGGTCGTCGCGGTGGTCGCCTTGACCGCCATCGCGAAGGTCAGCGGGCACGGCATCATGCCGTTCAACAGACCCGCCAGCATCGCGCCAGCGATAGGGCCTTTTTGCCTGGAGGTCGCATAGCCCTTGCGCAGCCATTGCGACGGCAACAGGCGCAGCGAACCCTGCCAGGGCAGCCAGCCCAGGATGCCGAAGGCGAGACCGATCACCACGATGCCGATGATCATCTGCAGGATGCTCTGAATCTTGCCGAACATCCCGCCTGACACCAGCACGACGCCGAGCAGCGCGGCGGTGACGCCGATCAAGGTATAGACCGAGATGCGCGAGACCTGATACATCAGATAAGGCCAGTACGAGCGCTGCTTGCCCGAGTTCATGAAATAGCCGGACACCAAGGCGCCGCACATGCCGAGGCAATGGCCGCTGCCGAGGAAGCCGGCGATGAAGGCGAGCGTGTAGTCGAAGCCGCCGGCCGCATTCACGACCTCGGCCATGCCGTGCATCGCGCCGTGATCCATCCCCGCGTGCCCCATCGCCGCGTGTTCCATCATCGAATGATCCATCTAAAACCCTATTTTTTACTCAAACGCAACGAATTCAGAATCACCGACAGCGAGCTCAACGCCATCGCGGCGGAAGCGATCATCGGATTCAGCCTGCCGACCGCCGCGACCGGAATCGCGATCGTGTTGTAGCCGAAGGCCCAGAACAGATTCTGCTTGATGATCCTTATCGTATCGGTGCTGAGCTCGATCGCATCGGTCACCTTGGTGATGTCACCCTGCGTCAAGGTCATGTCGGCCGACTCGATCGCGATGTCGGTGCCGCTGCCGACCGCAAAGCCGACGTTCGCGGCGGCTAGGGCCGGCGCGTCGTTGACGCCGTCGCCGATCATGCCGACGACTTTGCCTTCGGCCTGCAGGCGCTGAATGATCGCGAGCTTTTCTTCCGGCTTCGCATTCGCGGCGATGTCCGAGATGCCGACTCTGCGGGCGATGAACAGCGCGGTCTTTTCGGTGTCGCCGGTCGCCATGACCGTCTCGACGCCGAGCCTATGCAGGCGCGCGATCGCCTCGGCCGCATGCTCCCGCGGCTGATCGGCGATGCCGAACACGGCCGCTTCCTTGCCGCCCACCGCCATGTACACCGGCGTCTTGCCCTGCTCGGCGAAGTCGCCGGCGGCGGCTTCCAGATTCTGGACGTCGATGTCGCGCTGGCGCATCCAGGCCAGATTGCCGAGCAGCAGCGATTTGCCGTCGACCTCGGCCTCGATGCCGCGTCCCGGCTCGCTGTAAAAATGCGAACACTCCTTCAGTTCGATGCCCTGCGCACGCGCATGGTCGACGATCGCCTTGCCGAGGAAATGCTCGGAATTGCGCTCGGCCGAGGCCGCCAGCATCACGAGCTTTTCCTCGCCGAGGCGCGAGACCTTCAACAGATCGCTGACCTTCGGCTTGCCCTCGGTGATCGTGCCGGTCTTGTCGAACACGATCACGTTCAGCTTCGCGGCGACTTCGAGGCTCTCGCCGTTGCGGATATAGATGCCCTTCTTCGCGGCCTGACCGGTGCCGACCATGATCGACGCCGGCGTCGCCAGCCCCAGCGCGCACGGGCAGGCGATCAACAGCACGGTGATCGCATTGCCGAGCGCGAAGCCGAACGGCGCGCCGAGCGCCATCCAGCCGGCAAAGGTCAGCCCGGACACCGCCATCACCGACGGCACGAACACCGCCGAAATCTGGTCGACCTGTTTCTGGATCGGCAGCTTGGCCGATTGCGCCTGATCGACCATGTGCACGATGCCGGCCAGCACCGTATCCATGCCGACCGCGGTCGCGCGTATTCTGAGCACGCCGTTGCCGTTCACGCAGCCGCCGATCACCTGATGGCCGACGTCCTTGACCACCGGCATACTTTCGCCGGTCACCATCGACTCATCGACGGTCGAAATGCCATAAACCACCTCGCCATCGGTCGGAATCCGCTCGCCAGGTCGCACCAGCAGGATGTCTCCGACCTCGACGCTTTCGACGTCGACGACGATTTCCTTATCGTCCCGGATCAAGGTCGCGGTCTGCGGCTGCAGGTCGACCAGCTGCCGGATCGCTTCGCCGGCCTTGCCTTTAGCGCGTTCTTCGAGGTAACGGCCGAGCAGCACGAACACGATGATCGCGGCGGCCGCCTCGAAATACATATGCCCGCGCCGCCTCAGGAACGACGACAAGCTGAAGGCATAAGCGGCGCCGACGCCGAGCGCGATCAAGGTATCCATGTTCGCGGCCTTGTGCCTGGCAAGCCGGATCGCCTTATCGAAAAACGGCTTGCCGGAGCCGAACACGACCGGGGTCGCGAGCGCGAATTGCAGCCAGTGCATCGGGCGCGACTTCGCCATGGCCATACCGAGCACGATCACCGGCGCGCTCATCACGGCGGACCACAAGAACCGCCGCCAGGCCGAGCGGATACGGAACTGTTCCTTTTCGATCAGCTTCTTGCGCTGGGACAGGGTATCCATCGCATAGGCCTTGTAGCCGAGGCTGGCGATCTTCGCCGACACCTCGTCCCGGTTCAATTGCCCGACCACGGTCAGGGTCTCGGTCGCGAAATTGACGCTGGCCTGTTTGACCTTCGCATCGCGATTGAACACCATTTCGAGCAGCAGCGCGCAGGACGCGCAGGTCATGCCCTCGATCGCCAGATCGACCTCCTGCACGCCGTTCGAGAAATCGGCTTTTTTACGCGAGCCGCTCGAACTGGGCTTGCTGGCCAGGTTGCCGAGCACCGCATCCAGCATCAGCAAGAGATTCGCCTTCGGCAGCCGGTTCGGATCGAATTCGATCACGACCGTGCCGAGCGCGGGCGTCGAACGCACCCGTTTGATTTCGCCGCGCTTTTTGAGCAGGATTTCGAGGATGTAACAACGCTCATCGTCCTTTTTCAGCAGCGGCGCCGCGATCCGTAGCCGCCGTTGCAGCTGATGCAGCAATTGAAAATGTTTGTAAGCCGGCGATGTGTTATCGCTCATGAATCATTCCTGTACCAATGTTGCGGATACGTTCGAAACGCCTTTACTTCGGCCGGCGCGAGCGCATCAACAGATAAATCATGTAAAACACCGCCATCCATTCGTAGCGGTACTTGAACGGACGCGGAATCCATTCCTTGGTGATGTGGTCCCAATGCAGCCGGATCAGGAACAACACCAGGATGTCGTTCAAAAAATCGATCGCCATCTTTTCCGGGTCCTTGAAGAACTTCCCTTGCTTGGTGAGGCCCTTGCCGACGATCTTAGCGGCCTGCAAGGTTTCCTTCGCATCGTCGTATTTGTTGCCGAACCAGCGGAAGACCTTGACGTTCCTGAGCCGGTTTTTGACGCGCTGTTTGGCGATCTGCACGGCTTTCGGCCGGGCTTCCGCCAGCGCGTCTTTCTCCAGCTCGCTGACGATCTGGAACAACAATTTGCACAGGCCCGCGAAATCGTGCACCGTTTCCTGATAACGGATGGCCAATTTTCTCTGGCTTCGATAGACCTGAACCCGGTAAACACCGTCTACAGCCAACAGCCGTCCGGTCAACGCTTCCGCTATCTGCTCGTCACAAAATGCGGAAGGTATTTCAAAACGAACGTGCTCTGACCCGCGATAGCGTAATACAAACTCTTTTTGAATGGCCATAAGTCAAAAAACACTCGGATTAGACAAAAAACGGGTGATTCCCGGATTAAAAGAAATCACCCGTCTCTGTAAAAATAGGGGAAGAGAAATACCCTGCGGCGTGTCAGCTCTCTTCCTTCGTCTCCGCGATGATGTCTTCCAGATTTTCCTTTTGCTGCAACACAAAGTCCTTGCCGGAATCCATCGCCTTATTGGCCGAGGCGATGATTTGCTTGCGGTATTTATACACATAAATACCGGCCACGACGCCGGCCCCAAACACCAGAACGGGGTATTTCGTTAATTTACTCATCAGTTTTGCTCCTGTATGTACGGTAACGGAAGCCATCGAGCCTTTTACAATCTCCTTGCCCATGGAATCCTTGACTTTACTCATTTCCTTCATCACGCCTTTGCCATGTACATGCGCCATCGCGACACTCCTCTTGTAGTTGAATCCAAAATCTTCGCCGACCGGCAACTTCCGCACGGCATACGGACGCCTGCCGTGAACATCGGCTTTGCTGAAAATTTATTTTAGGGGGGACAAGGAAGGGGGTGGAAAAAACGCGGTTCAATCGTTTTGATCGGCTTGATCGGCAAGCGTGAGCACTTCATCTTCATGCAGCATCTGATAAATGCCCATGCAACCCTCGCAACAAAAATCCTTGTCACCCTCCTTCGTGCGCAACTTGAAACCTGCAGTCAACACCGGCAATCCGCAAAGATCACATGCCTTATCGATTTCGCTCATATCAACATCAGTTTATTACGTGGTAGGGAAATGCTACTAAACTCGGCGGCCAGACGCAATGCCTTTCTGAAAATTTTAGCGCAAAGCAAAAAAACCCGATCCACCCGACCGTTGCAGTGGGCGAATCGGGCAAGGATGACAATGAAGAGTCATGAAAAAGCGGTGGATTGGAACAGGGGGGGATTCTCTTTCCTACATTCGAATGCTTCGTTCCACTTTATGGCCTTCAGGGGCAAGAGCATTGCATCGCTCCGCCATAGCGTCCTTAGGCGGGTTTCCCACACCGAGCGCTCATCGTTATACACAAATGGAGAGGATGACGACATTGATGCATAACGAAGAGCGCCAAGCATGGGAACCCTAGGGGAAACTATGAACGGGGCAAGCCTCAGCTTCTGATCGCTTGATTGCCGGCTTTCATCACCGCCATTCTGAGCGCGCCGGTCAGGCTTGCACCCAAGCCCATGCGGGTCGCCAAGGCAGGAATAAGAATCATCGACGCCAACGCGAGACCGGTTCCCAACAACAAGGCGCCGTTATTGCCGGAAGTTTTTGTGACTCTGGATTGTGCTAATTGTTGACTCATTGTTATGACCTCATGACAGAGTAATGCTTTATCAATAAATAAGCAGATTCAATGCCAAAATTTCAAAAGAGTCTTAAAATTTTGAAGGCGCTTGCCCTCACCCGCTCGAAAGCCCGGTTTTACTGACTTTGGACTGACTTTGGTTGACACATTCCAAAATAATCGGCCACATCCGTCACCCGCCTATCATGCAAGTTCCCTATTTTTTTCATGGAGATGCGCGATTTGACTTATTTGGGCTGTGTTAAATAACATAGTTTAATTATTCCGGGCTTAATGGCTTTAATGCTACGCATTGTCCACAAAAAACACGAAAGGCACGAAAAAATGGTTGGGGAAATGGGTGCGGTTTTTTTTACAAAACCGAAGGCTTGGGTTTGCATCCACTCTGGCCGCTATTTGAAAGCATGGGTTGATCGGACAGCACTATGAAATTTTTCGTGCCTTTCGTGCCTTTCGTGCCTTTCGTGGATATTAAACGTAATATCTGAAAACGCTGGCGATGTGGCCGCTTTGCGGCTCAGGCGATCAGCCGCACCTTCGCAAAACCGCCGTTTTCGGTCCGCAAGTTGGTCACCTGGCCCTGATAAATCCGCGCGGCGACGCCGAGAATCCGATCGCCGTACACGAACAGCCGGTAATCGGTCTTGAAGGATTGGCCGTCCACGCCGAACGTCAACGACGGCGGAATCCGTCGCTGGATCAAGGTCTCATCGTGAACGAGTTCGGCCAGCTTGTGTTTGGTCAGCTTGTCGCCGACATAGACGCCCCGGCTCGCATAGCCGGTTTCGGGCTTGAACACCCATTGTTTGCGCGTGCTCCAGGCTTCCTCGGGCGTCAGCTCGGCCAACAACCGGGTTTCCGGCACCGTTTCCGCCAACAACGAGACTTCCGCCTCCGAGAGCCCGAAGCCCTGCATGATGGCAGGCCGCGACCACAGCATCATCCGCCGCTTGTCGGCCAGCAGGCCATAGGTATGGGGATTCGGGCTCAGACATACCTGTCCCATCAGATAGGCCGCGCGGATGTGTTCCATCGCCGGCGTTTGCAGATAAAAATCGCAGTGCCGGTTGTAAATCATCCCGACCGGCTTGCCGTTGAAGTAAAGCCCGCCCTCTTGCGCTGCAATCTCCGAGGGATCTGCGATCACCGTCTCGATACCGGCTTTTTTGAACAGCGCTGCAAAAACCCGCATTTCGGCATAGAGAGGCTGCTCGGCCGGATTTTCATCCAGAATCACCAGGGTTTGGGGGCGCAAATCGGAAGCGTTCCGGTAGCGCGCATAGTCGTCGTAGAAGGTCTTCAGCAGCCTTGAGCCCAGCCGCGCCGAAAATTCGACCGCTTCCGGATCATCAAACAGGCTCGCATACCAGATGCCGCCGGCATTGGTATTCACCTCGATCAGCTTCGGCCCGGCCTCGGTCAAATGAAAATCGTAACCCATCATCACCGCATGATGACCGGGATCGAAGCGCGCGCTCGCCGGCAATAGACTTTCCAGATGGCTCCGGTAGGCGGTATTGCCGCTCAATTTGTGCAAAAGACGGACGAGACGGATCATGCGCCGCAAATCCCGGCGGGGCAAATCGGCGGGATAAGGGCTGATCGGAAGAGATGGTGGATTCATTGCCCTCTCGGCAGGATGGTGGAGATAACAAACAACAAAGGCGCGCATTCTACCGAAAATGCGCGGCGGCGTTCAGAAAGTTATTCCCTGCAGGAGACGCGATGCAGGCTCTGAGTCGCTGTTAAAAGCCGCCTCCCACACCCAAGCGAGTCTCATTTATCGCCGGATTGGAAAGGCAGCAGGTTTTTGCCCTGGTGCTGTATCTGCCGGGCCGTGCGGATGATCTTTTTGCGCTCCTTGTGCGCATAGATACCCGCCGCCACGCCGAGACCGAACACCACCAGCGGATAGCGCGCAACGCGGTGAACCACCTCCGTGGCGATCTGGGTGCCGACCGTGATCAGGCCCAATTTGACCAAGGCGCCGGTTTTGGTGCCGAAATCATCTTCAGTCAGGCTCTCTGTTTGGTTTTGCTCGTTTTGCATGCGGTTTCCGTGTGTTTCCTGGTATCAAATAATAGATCTTTGCAAGCTGATGCGTCTTTGCCATTA
>Ga0208509_1000219_pt1 | contig 23480 bp, 14 predicted proteins | sample LakWasMeta7_HOW4_2_FD_183857 | JGI IMG/M metagenome (GOLD analysis project Ga0208509, IMG submission 183857) | Freshwater sediment methanotrophic microbial communities from Lake Washington under simulated oxygen tension - Sediment Metagenome... | ecosystem: Environmental > Aquatic > Freshwater >...
GCAATAGCATTCACAAACTTGTGTGCCGCAATATCTACATCCATTAAAAATGGCATTTTATAGGTGTTGATATCGGTCATTGGCGTGCGGATGTAGCCCGGAGCAATCGTGGTGACAGCGATATTGTGATGCAGCATCTCCACGCGCAGGCTTTCCAGGTAGGCAATGGCGGCGGCTTTAGACGCACTGTATGCGCCAGCCCCTGGCAAGCCGCGAATACCCGCTACGCTTGCGATGCCAACCAAATGCGCTGACTGTCCGCTATTAGCGGCTAGATGCATGGCGTGAATAAATGGCTGGAATGTATTCACGAGGCCAATCACATTGATATCCATCACGGCCTTAAATGCATTGGTGTCCTCTGCATTTTCGGTGAGTGTGCCGCTACTGACTCCTGCACTACCAATCACCACGTTAGGTGCGCCATAGTGTTGTATAAAATGCTGGGCGGCAGAGTTCAGCGCCTCGCCATCGCGTACGTCTAATGCATAAGTTGCACATTTGACGCTATAGCTGGTTTCCAAGGTCTGCTGTAATGCCTGTAAGTGCTCACTACGCCTTGCTGCCATGCCAATGATTGTATCTTTGCCTGGGTGGCGCTTGGCATATTCATATGCAAGTGCTTCACCTATGCCGCTGGATGCACCTGTGATAAAAACTTTCATCGCCATCTTCCATTATTATTAATTGTTTAATGACAGTTTATACAAATATAAAACCCCGTTTTGCAATTTAGCAGAAACGGGGTTTTAAGTTTAGGTCCGCCAGATCAATTTACCAATTAAACAGCTTTTCATAAAAAGCTTTAAACCAGTGCGGTGAGGCTGTTACTTTTTTGCTGGGGCAACTGCCTTAGCTTTATCGGCACGAATGTTAGCAATGATGTAGTCCGCAGTTTTTAGCGCTGCGTCATTGTTGCCTGCCATGGTGCTTGAAGTAATGAATTGGCCATTGATAATTAAGCTAGGTACGCCAGTAGCGCCTGAAGAACGGAAGATATTAGCCGCGCGATTCAAGCTGGTGTTGGTAGCAAATGAGCCAAAAGCCTCTTCCACTTTTCTTTTATCTAGACCGCTTTGTTGTGTAACCCAGTTAATTGCTGCTTTTTCATCTGTAGGATTGAGTGATTTTTTAGTGTGAATGGCTTCAAATAATGGTGTGTGTAATTTTTCTAAAACACCGAGTGTTTCCATTGCGTAGTAAGCTTTTGCCATTGGTGCCCATGCTTGGTGCGGCAGCCCTGGTACACGTTTAAATGCTACGTCTGCAGGTAATTTTTTTATCCATGCGTTGATAGGTGCTTCCATGCTGTGGCAGTGCCCACAGCCGTACCAGAACAACTCAATAACTTCAATCTTGTTTGGATTGTCGGTATTGATAGTTTGTGCTGTGCGATCAAAGTCTTTGCCTATTTGCGGCTCAGCCATGACGCTAAATGAGGCTAGCAACATTAAAGCGGTTAATAATTTTTTCATTGATATTATCCTTGTTAACGATTCTTTAAATTTGTAATTAAAAATTCAGCTATTCAACAAACGTGTCATCTTAAACGTCTTATCTTGCAATTTGGCTGACAATTATTTTTTATCTATACTGTTTGTTGGTTACGACTACCTTGCATTGACCAGCACTGAACCTATTGGGTTTCATTGTTGATGGTAATTAAATCAGATTTAAAACCATTGCTGGCTAAATCAGCCTTAGTTTTGTTAATCAGTTCCAGATTTTTGAGCGGACCCACGCGTACTCGGTGCCAAACCCCTTTGTTAGGGATGGTAGCGGTTTGCACCACTGCCTCAAAGCCTTGTAAGGCCAGCGTGGCTTTCATGTTGTCGGCTTCATCTTCAGTCTGAAACGCGCCTACCTGTAAAAAGTAGGTGTTTTTTGCTGATGAATCAGTGCTTTGCTCTTTGCTTTTTACTTCTTCAGTTGTTACCTGGCGCTCGCTGCCAGGCAGTATGGTGTAGAAGTCAAAACGCGTTTTGTCTTCAGCAGTTTCAGCCGGTTTGGTTTTGTCCTCTACGGCGGCTTCGTTATCCTGAGCCGCTTTTTCCTTAGCAGTATCTGCGATTTTTTCAGAGACCGGTTTATTCGGTGAGGCTAAATCGGCAAACGGGCTTTCTTCCCCCTTAATCATCATCACTACCGCTAAAGACGCGGCCACACCGAGTAAAAACCCGATTAATAAGCCGGTGACAAATGGATTGCCTTGGCTTGGCTTGGACGAACGTTCTGGTCTAGGTTTGTAATCCCTACTCATAATGATTCCTTACATTCTTTCTTTAGCAGCGACACCCAGTAAATCCAGGCCGTTTTTAAGCACTTGCTGAGTAGCGCTAATTAAACTTAAGCGTGCGAGTTTTAACTGTTCATCTTCGATTAAGAATTTATATTCGTTATAGTAGCTGTGCAGGTCACTGGCTAGCTCTTTTAAGTAATTAGCTACTACATGCGGTGCCAACTCTGTAGCCGCATTGGCTACTACTTCCGGGTACTTGCTTAAGCGCTGCATCAATGCAGTTTCGTGTGCGGTGGTTAATGGGCTTAGGTTAACGTGTGCTAGGCTGCTTGCGTCGCCATTCCATTGGCTAAGCACGCTGCAGATACGCGCATGGGCGTATTGAATGTAATACACCGGGTTATCATTACTTTGGCTACGTGCTAAGTCAATATCAAATACCAGTTGTGAGTCAGCACGGCGTGCAGCTAGGAAGTAGCGCGTTGCGTCACAGCCTACTTCTTCAATTAAATCACGCAGGGTCACATAGCTGCCTGCACGTTTGGAAAGTTTAACTTCCTCGCCACCACGCATCACGGTCACCATTTGATGCAACACGTAATCTGGCCAGCCTTTAGGGATGCCGATATCCAGTGCCTGTAAGCCTGCGCGTACACGGGTGATGGTGCTGTGGTGGTCTGCGCCCTGCTCGTTAATCACGCGCACAAAGCCACGGTTCCATTTGTCGGTGTGGTAGGCTACATCTGGTACAAAGTAAGTGTAGCCGCCATCGGTTTTGCGCATCACGCGGTCTTTGTCATCACCAAAGTCTGTGGTTTTAAGCCATAGTGCGTCATCTTGTTCGTAGGTGTGGCCGCTTTTAATCAAATCTTGAACCGTTTGCTCTACTTTGCCTGTGGTATAGAGCGCGCTTTCCAGTGAAAACACGTCAAACTTGATTTGAAACGCTTTTAAGTCTAAGTCTTGTTCGTGGCGTAGATACGCCACGCTAAAAGCGCGTATGGAGTTTAAATCATTAATGTCACCACTAGCGGTCACTTCAATGTCGTCTGCAACCACAGTATGCTTGGCGAGGAACGCTGCGGCAATATCGTTGATATATTCACCGCGGTAGCCATTTTCTGGAAAGCTCTCGTGCTCGGTAGAGATGCCTTTGCATCTTGCCAGTACCGAGATAGTAAGGTTGTCGATTTGTGCACCGGCATCGTTGTAATAGAACTCACGGGTGACGTTCCAGCCGTTGGCATCCAATAGACGTGCCAAGCAGTCGCCCACCGCCGCGCCGCGGCCATGACCCACATGCAGAGGGCCGGTTGGGTTAGCAGATACAAACTCTACCTGTACTTTTTGCTGCTGGCCGTTGCTGTTGCGGCCGTACTGCGCACCCGCATTGAGAATGTCTTTAATTACAACCTGTTTAGATTGTGGACTTAAAAAGAAGTTAATAAAGCCTGCGCCTGCAATTTCAGTTTTGGCGATATATTCGCTGGCTGGCAAGGCTTCAATAATCTGGGTAGCGATAGCACGTGGGTTTTGTTTTAGCGGTTTAGCCAAAACCAAGGCCAAATTTGTGGCAAAATCGCCATGGTCGGCTGATTTTGGACACTCTAATATAATCGTTAGGTCAGTAATTTCTGGCGCAATCGCTTTTGCGGCAGCCGTTAGTAATTGGGTAAGATGTGTTTTCACAATAATTACGTAAAATCTAAAAACGGTATTTTAACCCATATTGGTGCATATATTAGTGCTTAGCATGCTAAGTGTTGAAGTTGCAGTGGTTATGCCAGCTCTAGGGCTGAAGATAATCAGCAGCAAGATGAAAAAAGTGCGGATAAAGATGGGGTTAAATGCTTTAATTGGCGCTAAAAGCCGCATAATAGATGGCTGGTTTTCACCCATTTTTTAACCATAAAGCGGCTTTAGTTGTTACCACTTTTAATTCATATTAACTTTTAATCCATAACGTCATCACCATTGCCAAAACCCATTTTACAAATTGCACTCGATGTACCGCTGGCGCGCTTATTTGATTATTTAAGTGCTGGTCAGCCTGTAGAAGTTGGCCAGCGAGTGTTGGTGCCGTTTGGGCACCGCCATCAAATTGGTATTGTGATGGCATTGGCTGATAGCAGTGATTTTGCGATCGAGAAGCTTAAGCCCGTCACTCAGGTATTTAGTGATGAAGCCCCGCTGGATGCGGAAGTATTAAGCCTAATTAAATTTAGTGCGGATTATTATCACTATCCATTTGGGCAGGCTTTGCTGGCGGCGTTACCTGCGCGTTTACGCCAAGTGGCGCCAGCTGTTGCACGTAAGCAATATTTATATCAAATCACGGGTGCCGGCAAGCAAGTGGATTTGGAATCCTTACCCAAGCGGCAACGCGTGTTGCGCCTAGTGTTGCAAGCTTTGCAAACCGAGGGCGCGCAAACGGAGGTAGCACTAGATGCACTGTCTGGCAGTGCGCGTAAGGCGGCAAAAGAGCTGGTTAGTTTGGGCTATGCTGAAACGGAGCAGGTGCTGGCGGTAAAGCGCGTGCCAGCGATACAGGAAACACCGCAGCCCGCGCTAAATGCAGAGCAGGCGGCGGCGGTGGCGAGCATTACGCAGGAGATACAGGCGTTTAAGGCTTGGCTGCTGCACGGGATTACCGGCAGTGGCAAAACCGAGGTTTATATTCGTTTAATGCAGCATGTGTTGCAGCAGTCTAATGCCGATGGTGCTGCTCAGGTGCTAGTGCTAGTGCCCGAGATTAACTTGACGCCGCAGCTAGAGGCTAGGTTTAGGGCACGCTTGCCACAATATAATCTAGTGAGTTTGCATAGCAGCTTGAGTGAGAGTGAGCGCTTACATAACTGGCAGCTGTCGCAATCTGGCACTGCACAAATTATTATTGGTACGCGGCTTTCAATTTTTACGCCTATCCCTAATCTTAAGCTGATTTTGATTGATGAAGAGCATGACAGCTCTTATAAGCAGCAAGATAGCATGCGCTACCATGCACGCGATGTTGCCTTGGTACGTGCCAAACGCCTGAATATTCCGGTGGTGATGGGATCTGCCACCCCGGCGCTGGAAAGCTGGTACAACGCGATGGGTAGCCAAGTGCAAGGGGTAAGCGCTGCGCCTAGCCAGACTAATAAATATGGCTTGCTTACATTAAAACAGCGCGCGGTGACTGCTGCCCAGCTGCCCAAAATTGACTGTATTGATACCACCAAAGTGAACTTGCAGCATGGCTTAACGCCGCAGTTGATTGCTGGATTACGCCTGCGCTTGGAGCGCAAAGAGCAGTCGCTATTATTTATCAACCGCCGTGGTTATTCGCCAGTATTGCTGTGTACAGCATGCCATTGGATTGCGCCTTGCACGCGTTGCAGCAGCCGTTTAGTGGTGCATTTGGGGCAGAAAAAATTACGCTGCCACCATTGTGGGCATGAGCAACGCATTCCGCACCAATGCCCAAGCTGCGGTGATGCTGATTTGCACCCGACCGGGCATGGTACGCAGCGTTTGGAGCAAACCTTGGCTGCATTATTGCCCACTGCACGTATTGCACGCGTGGATCGCGACAGCATTAGCCGCAAGCATGCTTTGGTGGACATATTAGACCGTGTGCATAATCAGGAAATTGATATTCTGGTGGGCACGCAGATGTTGGCGAAAGGGCATGACTTCCCTAATTTAACCTTGGTTGGCGTGATAGACACGGATAGCGCGCTGCATAGCCCGGATTTTAGGGCGAGTGAGCGTTTGTTTGCGCAGTTGATGCAAGTAGCTGGTCGCGCCGGGCGTGCTGATAAAGCTGGGCAAGTGATTATTCAAACGGCGTTCCCAGACCACGCGTTATTTAATGCGTTACGCAGCCAGGATTACGCAAGTTATGCCAATGATTTGCTGCAGGAACGTGAGCAGGTACAGTTTCCACCTTATGTGTTTACCGCATTACTGCGCGCAGAGGCACATGATTTTGCCTTGGTGCAGCAATTTTTGCAGTTGGCATTTACAGGTGCGCGCGCCTTAAGCCAGCATGTAGTGACTTATGACCCGGTGCGACCGCAAATGGAGCGCCTAAAAGGCATGGAACGCGGCTATATCTTGATGCATGCGCACCAGCGGCCGGCATTGCAAAAGCTGTTGACGCAATTGGTACATCAGTTAAGGTCTGAGCCGATAGCGGCTAAAGTGAGATGGGCGGTGGATGTGAATCCGTTGGAGTTCTGATGGGCGCAGCAGCTACGCCACGTGCACTGATTCGCTGAGTTGTGTTCGAGCACAATACATAGTGACCAATAACAAGTGACATAGATACTACTGCGTTACTACGGTTTATGACTTTTCAATCTAACAATCTACGACATTAATCTGCTCAGATAGGCGGATAAAGCGCTCTACTGGCGTTACCCAAACAATGCCGTCACCTACTTGGCCGGTATGGCCGATTTCTACTATAGTTTGCAAAATACCTTCTAGCAAGTCGTCGCTCACCACCATGATAATCATCACTTTGGGGCTGTAGTCCGTTAGCTCCTCACGTATGCCTTGGGCAGGTTTTGCCAAGTGGTGGCCGCAGCCATCCACCTTGCTTACCGTCATGCCCGGAAAGCCCTTGATATTGCGCAGGGACGAGCGAATTTTTGCTAAACGATGCGGTTGTATAACTGCTCTAATTTCTTTCATTAAACAATCCCTTTCAACGACTGGTTAAGCTTCAATTTTTGATTCTTCAAAGATGCGGTATAGCGTCGGCAATACCACTAATGTCAGTAGCGTTGAGCTGATTAGCCCGCCAATCACCACAATTGCCAATGGACGTTGTATTTCAGAGCCTGGGCCGGTGGCAAACAAGAACGGTACCAATGCCAGCATCGCCACAGTGGCTGTCATCATCACCGGCCTGAACCTTTGTTTGCAACCCTCAATAATCGCTTCCATCTGACCTTTGCCCTCTTCACGCAATGAGCGGATATACGATACCAGCACCACCCCATTAAGCACCGCAATACCCCACAGTGCAATAAACCCTACCGAGGCTGGTACGGATAAATACTCGCCAGTCACTAGCAGCGCAAAAATGCCGCCAATTGAGGCGAATGGCAAGATCATAATGATCATAGTGGCAAAGCGAATCGAGTTAAACAGCAGGAACAGCAGGAAGAATATCGCAGCTACCGTTACCGGTACGATAATCATCAAGTGATTTAACGCACGTTCCATGTTTTGGAATTGACCGCCATACTCCAGATAATAACCATCCGGCAGTTTAACTTTGTCTGTCAGCACCGATTGCAGCTCAGCCACAAAGCCGCCTAAGTCACGGTCTTTCACGTTAATTGCTACCACGATACGGCGTTTACCCAGCTCACGGCTAATCTGCGCAGGGCCGTCTTTGATTTCGATTTTAGCTAAATCTCTGAGTGCTACGCGCGAGCCATTGGGCGAGGTGACGAGAATATTACCTATAGACTCCACATTATTCCTGAAGCTATCCGGAAAGCGCACCGCAGCGGAGAAGCGGCGTTGGCCTTCGTAGATATCGGTAGCAATTTTGCCGCCAATCGCGGTTTCAATAATATCGTGAATATCTGAAGCGTTAATGCCTTGGCGCGCAATGGCCTGGCGGTTCACCGTGATATTCAGATATTGCTGCCCGGATATTTTCTCTACACGTAAATCCACCGCACCGGGGATGGCGCCGGCGATTTTAACAATCTCCTCAGCTTTGCTTTTGAGTTTGCCCATGTCGTCGCCAAAGATCTTGACCGCAACGTCAGAACGCACGCCGGTGAGCAATTCATCCACACGGTCCGAAATAGGCTGTGCCATCACGATTTGCACGCCGGGCAGGCCTTCTGTCAGCACCTCGGTCATTTTGTCCGCAATGTCATCTTGGGTCCAACCCTCTGGCCACTCACTGCGCGGCTTAAGGCTGATGATAGGGGTAGATTCATTCTGCGCTTGCGGGTCTGCCGGGCTTTCACCACGGCCGATGCCTGACATAGCAGATTTTACCCCAGGCACTTTTTCCATGATTAAGCGCATCGCTTCATTTTCCATCTTGATCGATTCTTCAAGTGAAATATTTGGCACGCGATTAATACCCGGCACAATAGAGCCCTCCTTCATTTCTGGAATGAATGAAGTACCCAACAATGGCACCACCAACAGCGCCGCAATAAATACGCCGGTTGCGCCAGCAATGGTTTTTTTATCATTTACCAGTACCCAGTTCAGCATTTTGAGGTAAGGTCTTTTGATAAATTGGATAAATTTAGTATCTTCGCCAGAGCCACCTTTCAGGATGTAAGAGCATAGTACCGGCGATAGTGTTAACGAAATAATCAACGATACAAACAGCGCGATGGCAATGGTAAGGGCTAATGGCGCAAACATTTTGCCTTCCATGCCTTGCAGGGTCATCAGCGGTAAAAACACCAAGATGATAATACCCACACCAAACAGCACCGGTGTTGCTACTTCTGATGCAGCTTCTAGTACCACCCGGATTTTACTTTCTCCCTGCCTATGTCCCAGATGGTGAAATGCATTTTCTACCACTACCACCGAGCCATCCACCATCAGGCCGATGGCAATTGCGAGGCCGCCCAGTGACATCAGGTTGGCAGAAATATCATAATGATTCATGGCCATAAAAGTGATGAGTGGTGTCAAAATCAAGGTGGCCACCACAATCACGCTAGAGCGTACGTCGCCCAAGAACAGGAACAAAATCAGCACCACTAAAATAATGCCTTCTACCAGCACTTTGCTCACGGTAAACAGTGCTGCATCTACCAGTTCACTACGGTCGTAGTACGGCACAATTTGTAGGCCATCTGGCAGCATGCCTTTGGCGTTAATTTCTTCTACACGCTCTTTAACGCGGCTGACCACTTCTTTGGCGTTGCCGCCGCGCATCATAATCACAATGCCGCCTACAGACTCGGTGTAGCCATTTTTCATCACGGCACCCACGCGTACTTCATGGCCTAACTTCACTTCGGCCACATCGCGCATAAATACTGGCACGCCGCTTTGCTCTTTCAGTACGATATTGCGAATATCGTCCAAGCTTTCGATTAAACCCACACCGCGAATCAGGTACTGCTCTGCAAATTGCGGTAATACACCACCACCGCTGTTTGCGTTATTTTTGGCTAAAGCGGAGTAGATGTCCTGTAATTTCAGGCCGTAGTGGTTCATCCTGTCCGGGTTAACCAATGCCTGGTACTGTTTAACATAACCACCTTGAGAGTTGATTTCTGCCACCCCAGGAATACCGCGTAGCAATGGACGCACTATCCAGTCCTGAATCGAGCGTCGTTCCGTGAGCTCTTCTACACTTAGTTCGGTTTTACCATCCGCCGGATTATCCAGTGTGTACTGGTAAATTTCGCCCAAGCCCGTAGCCACAGGCCCTAAAATGGGGGTGACGCCTTGCGGCATTTTATCCATCACCTCCATCAGGCGTTCCATCACCAACTGGCGCGCAAAATAAACGTCGGTATTGTCTGTAAATACCAAGGTAATCAGCGATAGCCCATTACGGTTGAGGGAGCGCATCTCGGTAAGGCCGGGTAAGCCTGTCATGCCGATTTCTAACGGCACGGTGATAAAGCGCTCTACTTCTTCCGGTGACTTGCCGGTGGCTTGGGTTGCAATTTGTACTTGTACGTTGGTCACATCCGGAAATGCATCCACGGATAGCTTTTGTAATGCAAAGATGCCGGCCATCATCAGCGCTACAGCGATGACCAGTACGATCAGGCGCTGTTTGAGCGCCGAGCGAATCAGAGATTCAATCATGCTTTACTCCAATTCTTTAATTTTACGTTCGTTATTTACATGGAACGCGCCGTCGTTGACGACTACTTCACCTTCAGAAATACCATTGGTGATGGTCACCATGTCCATGTATTCTGGCCCTAGCTCTACTTCACGCAGGCGGAATTTATTAGGTGCTAACTGTACGTAAACATAGGTTTTGTCGTTTTCACGCACAATGCTCTGCAGTGGCAGGGCCAATTTGGATTCTGGGCTAGATTTAATCAGCATAGAAACCAGCATATCCGGCTTAATTTCACGGTCAGAGTTTTCAATGTCGCAGCGCACGGTTACGGTTCTTGTCTCGGGGTTGACCACGTCACCTTCGTAAATCAGTTTTGCTGTGTACTGTTTATTGTGCAGAGCGGGAATTTCCACCAGCACCTCTTCTCCAATTTTAATCAGGTCAATTTGCTGTTCAGGCACTTCCGCCACTACCCAGACATGCGATAGATCGGCAATGATAAACAGCTCCTCAGCCGGCTGTACCACTTGCCCCAGGTTAACCTTACGGCTAATCACGTTACCGCTAATGCGTGACACTACATTGCTGTATGAATGAATCTGGCCGGATTTAGACAGTTTATCTATCGCCGACTCACTCATGCCCAGTACAATCAATTGGTCGCGTGCTGCGTTTAAGTCTGCCTGCGCTGCGCTTAACTCGGCCTCCCTACGCTGCAGTTCAGCCGAGCCGATTACATCTGCTTCTTGCAGTAATTTGGCGCGGTTCACCGCTTTGGTTTGCAGGCCGATTTGTTGCGCAGCTTTAATGTAAACCAGTTGGCTCTGCGCTAACTCCGTACTGTTTAAAGTGGCTAGCACTTGGCCGTTATTTACTTTTTGGCCTAAGGTGGCTTCAATGTCTTTCACTCGTCCTGTTACTGAGGCGCCAATTCTCGCCATGCGCTGTTCATCCACCTGTATGGTGCCGGGCAAGCGCATAGTATCGCGCATCTCAATCTTACCTGTGGTATGCAGGGTGACTTGCTTGGCGAGCTGATTGGTAATTTCAACGATATCTACATCCTTAGCTTTTGCTTTAGCTGGAGCCACCTCTTCTTTTGAGGAACAGCCCGTTAACATGATGCCAACCATGCAAAAAGCCAGCAGCAGGTTTTTGCTAGAGAAGTGATGGGTAGTAATGGGTTGAGCAGTCATTATGGTTTAACCTCCAAAAGTTCATAACCAAGCAAACGTTCTATTGTTAGCATGGCGTTTATATATTCGTAGCGTGCAGATAAGTAGTCTTTTTTGACTGAGCGCTTTGTGCGCTGCGCATCTAAATAATCCAGAATGCCGCGCTCGCCAAAGCGGTAGGCGGCTTCAGCAACTTTAAGTACAGACTCAGCCTGTTCAAGCAGACCATCTTCAAAGGCGGACACTTGCTGCTGTGCAATCAGGTAGCGCTGATACGCGGACTCAATGTCACGTTGAATGGTGAGTTCGCGATCGCTCAGCACCGCCTGTACTTCTCTTAGTTCTGCTGCTGCATGCGCGATTGGGCCGCTACGTTTGTCCCAGACGGGGATAGGAATTGCCACCCCGATGCGGAATTGGCGTAAATCAGGGTCTTGCTCGACACCGGCTTTCAGGCTTAATCCCGGGTTACGTAGTGCATCCTGTAAGCGCAAATTGGCTTCAGAGGTTTTGATGGCGGCACGAATTTGTTTGAGCTGTGGTGACTCGCTCATTTGCTCACGCAAGGTATCAATTTGCGGCAGACTGCTTGCAATCGGCAGTTCACCGCTTAAGGTGTAGTCTTCAGGGATGGCGGCGCTGACTAGGCCTCTTAAATAAGCTTTGCCCTCCACCACACGTGTTTTGGCCGATTGGTAATCGCGCTCAGCAGCCAGCGCTTCTGTGTTGGCTTTAATGAGTTCGTATTTGGGGGACTCGCCAACTTCAACTCTTAGTTTTACTCGGTCACGAATGTCTTTTAATAATTTATAGTCAGCTTCGGTCAGGCTAAGAAAAGCCTCGCGTTGCAATACATCATAAAAAGCACTTTTAACTCGCGTGATTAACTCGCGTTTGGTTACCTCAGTGCTAAGTGCCGCTACTGCAATATTATGCTCCGCCACATTGATTTTGGCATTGCGCACACTTGGGTAGTCCAAGGGCTGGGAGATGCCCACGACCCAATTGCCGCTGGAGCCCTGCCCGCCCGGGGTTCTGTAGCGCGTAGGTCCGCCTAGCAGTTCAATTTCCGGGTTGGCATAAGTTTTTGCCGTGATAACCGAAGCCGAAGCTGCATCTTCACGCGCTTTGTAAATATTAAGTAGCGGGTTTTGCTCCGCAGCAATGGTAATGATTTGATTGATGGAATAATTGGGTGCGGCCGTTGCTGTGAAACTGGCAACGATGCCTCCCAACAAAATAAATGTTAAAGCTATCGTTCGGGGGGAAATGGCCCCTGAATTTGCACCAAATGCAGGCATGAATTCTTTTCCTTTGTGTTGGAAGTAAGCGCAACAATCAGCGTCGGCCGGCTATAGACCATGCGTGGCCTATAGCTTTATGCGCTAGTCGTGCGTGTGGGTTCTGTGCAAATGCCAATCTCAAATGATTGGCAAGCAAGAGTTAAGCCAAAGAGTGGCTTGGGAGGGGTGGTCTTAGATACAAGAGCGGCGTAGGCTCTTGATAGTTTTCATAGTCGTGGTGCAGCATGATGTAGGTGCTATACCAATGGGTGGAACGAGGAATGATGTCAACAATGGTGTCACTTAAGTCGCGATTGCTATCTTTATCGGGTTGCGTTGCTGAAAGCTGCGCATTTTCAATGATTTTATTTTCGTATAAATCAATATTCAACTGCGTAATGGCAGCAAGCGCCGTCAACATTCCGATAATCGAAATCAGCCGAGCGATTGATTTTATAGATAGCAATTTATAGAGCATTGAGTATAGCGTTGATTTGGAAGCGTACTTTAAGTAATTGGAAATACTAGTAATTCATAATACAGTTTGCCTATTGTCCATTGCGGATGGGATTTAGTCAAATTTGAAATGATTATACAAGTTACTCTAGTCCTATCTATAAACATGCTTCTTATGTGTTGTGATGTCTGCTGTAGCTTGCGTGAGCACCCTGACAAACTAACAGAGCAATGCAAGTGAAGCGCCAATGATGATGGATAACCATTGTTTCATGCCCATGGAACGTGTCCTGCACGTCGTATCCTTGACATTAGACTTTACCATAAGCGTATCACTCGCATTGCTCTGCCAGCTTGTGCTTAAAACCGCACGACTCCCAAATTTGCTTAGGCGGGGTCTCGCCACAAACTCATCTGATTCACCATTCTCCGCGGTTGTTTTTATCCAGATGCTATGGTGAGACAATACGTTTGTTGTGATGGTTCCGTGATTTACAGATGACGACTCAATCTGCCTACGTCAGCTTCAAATTGGCTTGCTAATTGCCCGCAGGGCTTGGCCTACGGGTGTTTTGTCATCAATAACGCATGGTAATTATTGCTGCCAATGATGGTAGCCTGCTCTTTTGCTACTAGCTGCGGGGCGAGTTTTTTGCTGGTAATTAACAGTTTATCTGGCTGTTTCATTAATGTAAGCACGGCGTCGTAATCATTGACTACATTAACATTTCCCTTGCTGTAATAACTTACTGAGAACTCATCAGAGCTATAAGCATACAGGGGCAGGTTTGCGTATTGGCTTTGTGCTTGCTGTATCAGCTTGCGTGCTGATCTGTTTTCAGCTTGCTGCGGAATCCATACTAGGCTGGCAACTGTGGCCAAAATCAACCAGGCTGCAATTAACGCTTGCATTGTTTTCTTAAAACGGCTGCTTAATGTCGGCCAAAAATTAGCCGTTAATAGAGCAAAAGTGGGCAATGCTGTTAGGGTGTATGTCCATATGATATTGCGTGACAGCGTAAAAAACAGCAATGGCGCCAGCACCCACGCCCACAGCCATTTTGTCTGCGTATCTAAGGTGGCGTTGATGAGCGGCTTATCTTTAGCCATGCCGTAAATAAATATTGGCAACCAGATAGCGATAGATAGCGCCCAATATACCCAGATCATGCCTATCGCCTGGCGGTGAGCCATGCCATACATGTCGCCTTTCCAGCCTGGTTCTAAAAAGCGCTGGAAATGTTCACCCACAATAAAATACTTCAGAAAGCCAGGGTAGTAGATTTCTGCAGGAATATACCAGGCCAAGACTAAGCCGGTGAAGAGGAGAATGCCTGGCCAAAACCATATTTTTTTGATGTGGTGATAGATAACTTCACGCGATGAGCAGGCCCAGAATAATAAAACCGGTAAGCCAATCAGCGCCCAAGTAGCCAGACCCTTGGTAATGGCCCCTATTCCCAGTACTGCCCATAAGCCATATTGATCTAACTTTAGTGGTTGGGCGCTTGTCTGCAGGCGCCATAAAAAGACCATGGCCCAAGTAATGACGGCAAGCTGGGTCGCATCAGTCATTACTGCACCAGCGCTAATATAGCCTATAGGTGCAGTTAGTATCACAAACGATGCAAACAGCCATTGCTGACGTGTCAGCTTGAGGCTTTGTGCGCCATATAAAAGTGCTAGGCAAGATAACAGCACCAGTAGTAAAGATGGCAATCTCAGCGCAAACTCGTTGTGACCAAATGCCAGCCAGCTAGAGGCGGCAAACCATGTGGCAAGTGGCGGTTTAGCGAAGAAGGGCTGGCTTGCCGACATGTGTGGCATCAGCCAGTAACTGCCAGTTGCGGTCACGCGTGCCAGCTCGCCATAGCGCGCTTCAGTGGTGTCGAGCAGGGGCATGCTTGTCATCAAAATGATGCGTAATGTGATGACAAATAAAATTAATGCAGTGAAATAGAGAAAAGCTTTTGTTTGAGTGCGCGACATGCTGTTTTTTAACCTACGCCTTTATTGGCTTGATCGAGATAACGGGGCAAGAGTTATGCCATTATCAGGTTGGTGCGAAATTTAATGATATTAATCAGTGTGTTACTTTCTTATTTGTCAGCTGTTGAATAGCATGATTACCAGAAAAGAATACAGATTTTGCAGGATTTATACAAGCTAGGTTAGCGCATACCTGCAATAAAGGTGGCATCGGTATTGAATAAGCCTGATTGAGTTAGTCTCCAAGCTACCGTTTTCATGGCTTAATCATTAACTTGAATTGATTAGAGTATAATTCAGTTTTTGGCGGGTGTAGTTCAATGGTAGAACGCTAGCTTCCCAAGCTCGATACGCGGGTTCGATTCCCGTCACCCGCTCCACCTTTAGCAATTAGCGACAATATTATGGCCAACCAAGCACCTCCATCAGTTTTGACATTCGCAGGTACAGACCCCAGTAGCGGTGCTGGGCTGCAGGCTGATATCCTTACATTTGCCAGTATCGGTTGCCATCCTTTGTCTGTGGTGACAGCCATCACTGCGCAAGATACCGTGGGTGTCGATGGCGTGCTGGCGATGGACCCGGACTGGGTCAATGATCAAGCGCGTGCTATTTTAGAAGACGTGCAAGTGTCCGCCTTTAAGTTGGGTTTACTCGGCTCGGTAGAGAATATCGCGGTGATTGCTGAAATCATGGCAGATTACCCTGACATCCCTTTGCTAATAGACCCGATCTTAACCTCTGGTCGTGGCGATGATTTAAGTAATGATGAAATGATGGAAGCCATGGTGGAGCTGTTGTTCCCGCAGGCTACATTGATTACTCCTAATAGTTTAGAAGCGCGTCGCTTTGCGTTTGCAGATGAAGCGGAAGAGGTAGGTTTGACCTCTCTAGACGAAAGCGCAGCGCGTTTGCTGGCAATGGGGAGTGAGTATGTGCTGATTACAGGCACGCATGAGCGCACTACGGAAGTGACTAACACCCTTTATGGTGAGGATAAGCTGATTAAAGCCTATAAATGGGAGCGTTTACCCGGTAGTTACCATGGCTCTGGCTGCACCTTGACCAGCGCGATTGCTGCCTGCATGGCGCATGGCCTCAGTATTGAAGATGCAGTGCTAGAAGCGCAAGAGTACACATGGCAAACCCTTAAAAACGGCTTCAGGCCTGGCATGGGTCAGTATATTCCAGACCGTATGTTCTGGGCGCGCGATGAAGAAGATCCTGCTATCAATAGCGGTGATGGCAGTGTTAAAACGCATTAAATATTAGTATTCACATGTGGGCAATTAAAGGGCTTTACGCAATTACGCCAGATGAGCAAGATACCGATGTCTTGCTTACCAAGGTAGAGGCTGCGCTACAGGGCGGGATTGGCGTTTTGCAGTATCGTAACAAACTAGCTAATCATAAACTGCAAACTCAGCAGGCTCGGGCCTTGCTGCCTCTGTGCCGTCAATACCAAGTGCCATTTATTATCAATGATTCTATTAAGCTGTGTCTGACGCTGGATGCAGATGGTGTGCATTTGGGCGCAGATGACGGCAATTTAGCTGAGGCCAGGGCTAGATTAGGTGGCAATAAGCTACTAGGTGCGTCTTGTTACAACCGTTTTGATTTAGCTGTTGCTGCGCAGCAGTTAGGCGCAGACTATGTGGCGTTTGGCGCCTGTTTTGCTTCCAGCACCAAGCCCAATGCGCCGGTAGCTGGTTTGCATTTATTCACACAGGCGAAAGCCGAACTTAAGGTGCCTGCTGTCGCCATTGGTGGCATCACACTAGAAAACGCAGCGTCAGCGATTGCTGCTGGCGCAAGCTCTATAGCGGTCATCAATGCAATTTTTAATGCAGATGACGTAAAATTAACCTCTCAACAATTTACAAAGCTATTTCAATCATGACCTCATCCAATCAAGCCCTTTTTGAAAAATCACAACAACTTATTCCTGGCGGTGTAAATTCGCCGGTGCGTGCGTTCCGCAGTGTAGGCGGTACCCCTATATTTTTCAAAAAAGGCCTAGGCTCTAAGCTGTGGGATGTAGATGGTAAAGAGTACATTGATTACATTAACTCTTGGGGGCCGATGATTGTTGGTCACGCGCACCCGGACGTGATTGGTGCTGTGCAAGCAGTTGCAGCCAACAGTTTGTCATTTGGCGCGCCAACTGGCTTGGAACTGGAAATGGCAGCGCTGATTAACAAGCTAGTGCCTAGCATGGAGCAAGTGCGCTTGGTGAGTAGTGGCACAGAGGCGACCATGAGCGCGATTCGCGTGGCACGTGGTTTTACTGGCCGTAATAAGTTGGTGAAGTTTGAAGGCTGTTACCACGGTCATTCAGATGCTTTATTGGTAAAAGCAGGTTCTGGTTTGCTCACATTTGGTGAGCCTAGTTCAGCGGGTGTGCCGGCGGAAGTGGCGGCGCATACTTTGACGCTTGAATACAACAATACGCATCAATTAAAAGAGCTGTTTGCAACAGCGGGCGATGAAATTGCCTGTGTGATTATTGAGCCGGTTGTGGGCAATATGAACCTGGTGGTGCCGCATGTGGAGTTCTTGCAAACCTTACGCGAGCTTTGCACGCAGCATGGTGCAGTGCTGATTTTTGATGAGGTGATGACTGGTTTCCGTGTGCATCTGGGTGGTGCGCAGGCTTTATATGGCATTAAACCGGATATGACCACTTTGGGTAAAGTAATCGGCGGTGGCTTGCCTGTGGGCGCATTTGGCGGCCGTAAGGATATTATGCAGTGCCTAGCGCCGTTGGGTGCGGTGTATCAAGCAGGTACTTTGTCTGGCAACCCGGTTGCGGTGACTGCAGGCTTGGAAACCTTGAAGCTAATTCAAGAGCCAGATTTTCACACAAAACTTACCGCAAAAACTAAAAAGCTGGTGGATGGCTTGGTGGCTGCGGCAAAAGAAGCAGGCGTTGTTTTTAGTGCGCAAAACGTTGGCGGTATGTTTGGTTTGTACTTCAGTGAGCAATGCCCTACCAGCTTTGCTGAGGTGATGCAGACCAATAAAGAAAACTTCAATCTGTTCTTCCATAGTATGTTGGATGCCGGTATTTATTTGGGCCCATCAGCATTTGAAGCCGGTTTCGTATCTGCAGCGCATACTGATGACGACATTGCCTTCACCTTGGCTGCGGCTAAAAAAGCCTTTGCGGCAGTTGCTGCGCGCTAGTTAATTAGGCAAAGCTTGCTTTGCCTGTTAGCTTTGCTCGATTGTTTGCTTTGTTCTTTGTTTGAAACGGTTGCTGTGTTCCCTTAAGTTGATTTGGCAAGCCTGATTTAAGTTGGCTCTACACAATTGTTTTGTGCTTGTTGATAAAAAAATATTTATCTTTCATTCCTATCTTATTGAACTCATAGGCATTTAGCGGTAAACTTGAAGGTTCCGCTAAATGTTTTGTGATTAGATAATATGGCAACAGATTTAAGTAAGCAAATTGGTTCTGAAAACGCACTGGCTGCACATGATGATGCAGTTGCAGTTAATCCTGATTTGTACGCAGGGCGACCAGCAAAACAAGGTTTATACAGACCTTCTAACGAGCGCGATGCTTGTGGTGTTGGTTTCGTAGCGCATATTAAAGGTAAGAAAAGTCACGATATTGTGCAAAAAGGTTTGGAGCTTCTAACCAACCTAACGCACCGTGGCGCTACCGGCTATGACCCTAAATTGGGTGATGGTGCTGGTTTGTTGATGCAAATGCCAGACGCATTTATGCGCAAAGAAGCTGCTAAGCTTGGTATTGAGCTACCTGCGGCCGGTCAATATGCGGTAGGTAATGTATTTTTGCCGCAAGATGCAAATAATCGTGCTGCCTGTGAAGCCCTATTCACACAAATCATCGCAGAAGAAAATCAAACCTTGCTAGGCTGGCGTGATGTGCCGGTTGATAACAGCAATATTGCACAAGCTGCACGTGATGTAGAGCCGACCATGCGTCAGGTATTCATCGCTACCACTACTGCTGATCAAAACGTGTTCGAGCGTAAACTGTTCGTGATTCGTAAACGTATCGAGCATGCAGTACGTGCGCTGGAATTAACCGACAATGCAGCGTTCTATATGCCTTCATTGTCATCACGTACTATCGTGTACAAAGGTATGTTGCTGGCTAACGAAGTTGGTATTTACTACCAAGATCTAAACGATGAAAGCGTTGTTTCAGCGCTAGCATTAGTGCATCAGCGCTTCTCTACCAATACCTTCCCTGCTTGGGATTTAGCACATCCATTCCGCATGATTGCGCATAATGGTGAAATCAATACTGTGCAAGGTAACGTGAACTGGATGGCGGCACGTCACGAGGCAATGCGCTCAACCGTGATTGGCGAAGATTTAGAAAAATTATGGCCATTAATCGCTGAAGGTCAGTCTGACTCAGCCTGTTTTGATAACTGTTTAGAGTTATTAGTGGCGGGTGGCTATAGCTTGCCGCACGCGATGATGATGTTGATCCCAGAAGCATGGTCAGGCAATCCTTTGATGGATGAAGAGCGTCGTGCATTCTACGAATACCACGCAGCACTGATGGAGCCATGGGATGGCCCGGCTGCGGTTGCATTTACAGACGGCCGTATGGTTGGCGCTACGCTAGACCGTAATGGCTTGCGCCCAGCACGTTACTTGGTAACTGATGATGACATCGTGATGATGGCATCTGAAATGGGTGTGTTGACATTCCCGCAAGAGAAGATCGTTAAAAAATGGCGCTTACAGCCAGGCAAAATGTTGCTGATCGATATGGAGCAAGGTCGCATTATTGATGATGCTGAAGTGAAGCATCAGCTTGCTACAGCTAAACCATATAAACAATGGATTGAGAAATCACGCTACTTCTTGAGCGATATGCCAAAAGTACAAGGCGAGCTAGAACTTGCGGCTGATTTGTTAGATACACAACAGGCATTTGGTTACACTCAAGAAGATATCAAGTTTATCTTGCAGCCTATGATTCAAAGCGGTGAAGAGGGCTCAGGTTCTATGGGTAATGACGCTGCATTGCCAGTGTTGTCGGCTAAACCTAAAGTCTTATACAACTACTTTAAGCAATTGTTCGCACAAGTGACTAACCCTCCAATCGACCCGATTCGCGAAGAGTTAGTGATGTCATTGATTACATTTATCGGCCCAAAACCAAACTTGTTAGGTTTAGATGAAACTACGCCGCCAATGCGTTTAGAGGCAAGTCAGCCAGTGTTGATGCTGGATGAATTGGAGCAATTGAAAGCAATTGCTACCCTGACGCAAAACCAATATAAATCATTGGTATTAGACATCACTTACCCTGCAGCACAGGGTAAAGCTGGTATGGCAGCCGCGGTTGCCAGCATCACGAAAGCAGCGTCTGATGCTGTGCAAAATGGTTTTAATATCTTAATTTTATCTGACCGCAATGTAAGTGTAGATCGCGTGGCTATCCCTGCCCTATTGGCATGTTCTGCAACGCACGAGCATTTGGTAAAAGCAGGCTTAAGAACTAGCACTGGCTTGGTGGTTGATACCGGCTCAGCGCGTGAAGTGCATCATTTTGCATTGTTGGCAGGTTATGGTGCAGAGGCTGTCTGTCCATGGCTCACTTTTGAGACAATCAAAGACTTGGCGACCGATAGCTACACTGCAAACAAGAACTTTGTGAAAGCAGTTAGCAAAGGCTTGTACAAAGTTATGTCTAAAATGGGCATTTCTACCTATCAGTCTTACTGTGGCGCGCAGATTTTTGAAGCCATTGGTTTAAACAGTGAGTTTGTTGAACAGTACTTTACTGGCACTGTAACTAATATTGAAGGTATCGGCTTAGACCAAGTGACTGAAGAAGCCGTGCGCTTACATACCGCAGCTTTCGGTACCGATCCTGTGTTAGCAAATCATCTAGAAGCTGGCGGTGAGTATGCTTACCGTGTGCGTGGTGAAGAGCACACTTGGACACCAGAGTCAGTAGCCAAGTTGCAAAATGCAACACGTACTGGTAAATATGACACCTATAAAGAGTACGCTAAGTTAATTAACGATCAATCACGTCGTCACATGACACTACGTGGTCTGTTTGAAATCAAACCAGCCGCTGCAGCAATTTCGTTAGACTCTGTTGAGCCTGCGAAAGAAATCGTTAAACGTTTTGCAACAGGTGCGATGTCATTGGGTTCTATCTCAACCGAAGCGCATGCAACGTTAGCGATTGCGATGAATCGTATTGGCGGTAAATCTAATACCGGTGAAGGTGGTGAAGACGCTAAACGGTTTATCCCTGTGGCTAATGCAACCACCATGGCAGACGTGCTCGGCAGCAAGCTGATTGAAAGCAACATCAATCTAAAAGCTGGCGATTCAATGCGTTCTAGCATTAAGCAAGTGGCATCAGGCCGTTTTGGCGTGACAGCTGAGTACTTGGCAAATGCAGACCAAATCCAAATTAAAATGGCACAAGGTGCAAAACCGGGTGAAGGTGGTCAATTGCCTGGCCATAAAGTATCAGAGTACATCGCTAAATTGCGTTTCTCTGTGCCAGGTGTGGGCTTGATCTCACCTCCTCCGCACCATGACATTTATTCAATTGAAGATTTGGCACAGCTCATTCATGATTTGAAAAATGCCAACCCGAAAGCTTCTATTTCAGTGAAATTAGTATCTGAAACTGGTGTGGGTACGGTTGCTGCTGGTGTGGCAAAAGCAAAATCTGACCATATCGTGATCGCAGGTCATGATGGCGGTACCGGTGCATCGCCAATTTCTTCTATTAAGCACGCTGGTGCGCCGTGGGAGCTAGGTTTGTCTGAAACACAGCAAACCTTGGTATTAAACCAATTGCGCGGCCGTGTCGTGGTGCAGGTTGACGGTCAAATGAAGACTGGCCGTGACGTAGTGATCGGTGCCCTATTAGGTGCAGATGAGTTTGGTTTCGCGACAGCGCCGCTAGTGGTTGAGGGCTGTATCATGATGCGTAAGTGTCATTTGAATACTTGCCCAGTTGGCGTTGCTACACAAGATCCAGAATTGCGTAAACGCTTTACAGGTCAACCAGAGCACGTGGTGAACTACTTCTTCTTTGTCGCTGAAGAAGTGCGTGAATTAATGGCTTCTATGGGTATCGCTAAGTTTGACGACTTAATTGGCCGTCCAGACTTGTTGGATATGCAAGCAGGTATCGACCACTGGAAAATCAGCGGCTTAGATTTCAGTAAAGTGTTCCACCAACCAGACATGCCAGCTAGCGTGTCACGTAAAAACAATGACGTGCAAGACCACGGCTTGGTGAATGCACTGGATAACAAGTTAGTAGCACTAGCAGCACCTGCGCTAGAAAAAGGCGAGAAAGTTGTGTTGGATATTGCAATCACTAACACTAACCGTACTGTGGGTACTATGCTGTCAAATCAGGTAGCTACGCGCTACGGTAACGCTGGTTTACCGCACGATACTATCCATGTGAACTTCACTGGTACTTCTGGCCAAAGCTTCGCTGCATTCCTGGCTAAAGGCATTACTTTTGACCTCACAGGCGAAGGCAATGACTATGTAGGTAAAGGCCTATGTGGCGGCCGTATCGTGATTAAACCACCAAAAACATTCCGTGGTATTTCACACGAGAACATTATTGTGGGTAACACTGTGATGTTCGGTGCAACAACTGGTGAAAGTTATTTCAGCGGCGTAGCAGGTGAGCGTTTCTGTGTACGTAACTCAGGCGCTACAGCAGTAGTTGAAGGTGTTGGTAACCACGGTTGCGAATACATGACAGGCGGTACTGTGGTGGTGCTAGGTGTAACTGGCCAAAACTTTGCGGCTGGTATGAGCGGCGGCGTAGCTTATGTTTACGATGAAGATGGCTTATTTGCAAAACGTTGCAACATGGGCATGGTGTCTTTAGAGAAGGTTGAGCACGTTGACAACGTAGCGGCTGATGCGGTGCACCATTTGAATCAACCTGATGAAGTGACCTTGCTTGCTTTAATCAACAAGCATGCTGAATACACTGGTAGTGAGCGTGCTAAAGCGCTGCTTGCTGATTGGGATAATGCACGTGCTAAGTTTGTTAAAGTGATGCCAAACGAATATAAACGCGCCTTGATTGAATTGGCTGAAGATAAAGCGCTAGTAGCGGCCTAGAGTCGCTTTTAATATGAAACAAGTAAAGAGACTCTTTTGGGAAAAGGCCTTATAGTATGGGTAAAGTAACGGGATTTATGGAATTTGAACGTCTGTCAGAGGCAAATTTGCCTGTACAGGATCGCGTTAAGAATTACAAAGAATTTGTACTGCATTTAACAGATGACCAAGCTAAACAGCAAGGTGCACGCTGTATGGACTGTGGTATTCCATTTTGTACAACGGGTTGTCCGATCAACAATATCATTCCTGACTGGAATGATTTGGTGTATCACCAAGACTGGCGTAGCGCAATTGATGTACTACATTCAACCAATAACTTCCCAGAGTTCACAGGTCGTATCTGTCCTGCTCCGTGTGAGGCTGCATGTACGTTGAACATCAATGCGGATGCGGTTGGTATTAAATCAATTGAGCATGCGATTATTGAT
>Ga0208509_1000224_pt1 | contig 23244 bp, 16 predicted proteins | sample LakWasMeta7_HOW4_2_FD_183857 | JGI IMG/M metagenome (GOLD analysis project Ga0208509, IMG submission 183857) | Freshwater sediment methanotrophic microbial communities from Lake Washington under simulated oxygen tension - Sediment Metagenome... | ecosystem: Environmental > Aquatic > Freshwater >...
ATCAACCCTAGGTTGACGTCTTCCTTCGCGGGGCTGAATTCCGCCTTGGGGATCAATGTCGCCGCGCTGGTATTGCAGCTCTTGCATGGCGATCCGGTCATTCGGCGCGCCGCGAATCAAACGGTAAGCGTTCAAATCCAATAGGAAACCCATGGCAAATGAAATAATCGGCTGGGACATCGGCGGCGCGCATGTCAAAGCTGCCGTCTTGAACGGGCGAGGCGAATTGGCCTCGATTACGCAAAAGCCGTGCCCGTTGTGGCTGGGGCTCGATAAACTCAGGTCGGCGGTGGCGGCGGTGATGGGCGAATTGCCGCCCGCGCCTTATCGTCATGCGATCACGATGACCGGCGAGCTGGTCGATCTGTTTGCGGGCCGCGATGACGGCGTCAAGACGATCATCGCGGTGATGAGCGAACTTTTGCCGGGTGCCGATCTTTTGATTTATGGCGGCAAGCTGGGCTTTCTGAAGGCGCCCGAGGTCGATCACAAGCATTATGCCGCGATAGCGTCCGCCAACTGGCTGGCCAGCGCAAGTTATGCCGCGCAGCAACTCGGCAGCGGCCTGTTCATCGACATCGGCAGCACCACGACCGATATTTTGCCGTTCGATCGGGGCCGGGTCATCGCCGAGGGTTATACCGACTATGAGCGGCTGGTGGCTCAGGAGCTGATCTACACCGGCATCGTCAGGTCGGCGGTGATGGCGATTGCGGACAGCGTCGAAGACCAGGGCCGGGAAGTCGGGTTGATGGCAGAATATTTCGCGACGATGGCCGATGTGTACCGGCTGACCGGCGAGTTGAACGAGGCGCACGACCAGGCCGACACGGCCGACGGCGCCGAAAAAACGGTGCTCGCGAGCGCCAAGCGGCTGTCGCGGATGATCGGTTGCGATTTCGATCCCAAAGATCTGCCGCGCTGGCAAGGATTGGCCGAAAATCTGCGGCAGAAGCAATTGGATAAGATTCAACGCGGCATTCAAAAACAATTGGCGCGCGGCGGGCTTGACGCGGCGAGTCCGTTCGTCGGCGCGGGCGTGGGGCGCTTTCTGATCAGGCGGCTGGCCGACACGCTCGGGCATCCTTATCTCGATTTCTCGGCCTTGTTCCCGGCCGTGCTCGATGCAAACGGCATGACCGCCGCCGATTGCGCGCCGGCGGCCGCGGTCGCCTGTTTATCCCAAGCGGCTTGACGGCTTGGGATTCGCTCGAAATTAACTTCCCGAAACCTGCCCCCATCGTTCCCTCGTTCTGCGTCCCGAACCGTTCCCACGGTCCGGGACGCAGAGCGTCCTAATCCCGGTTTCCACGCAGAGCGTGGGAACCATGAGTGAAATCGCACTTCCTGTCCATGCAAAATGTGTCATTTCACACGGTTTTTGCAGAATTAGGCCATTTTTCCCCTGTTTTCCGCTGCGCATGCTGTCCGATTGCGCGAATTGCCTGCCTTGCCGCTACAAAAGTGCGTCATTTCACACAGTTTCGCAGCTTGAATAGGTTAAATCCCATATTTTTTATATATGATTTTTAATTCTTATATTATAAATCTGTAATAAACAAGGGGTTAAAAAGTTGGCACAGGTATTGCTTATATCATGTCACCAGACTGGTTGATTCTTTCCACGGAGGGGGATTGCCTGGACGGCAAAGTATAGGAATTACGGGGCATGGGGGAAGGGCTTCCCCTCCGTTGGCGGCGGATGGACGAGATCCGCCGCCAACGACTTAGTTAATGGTACCGCTAAAACACCAACATTAACCTTTAATGAGGAGAAACCCTTCATGAAATATTATAACAATGTCAAGGCCCAAGCAGGTATGACCTTGATCGAATTGACCGTCGTGCTGTTGATTCTGATCGGCTTGGCGGGCTTGCTGATTCCCTACGTCGGCAGCTTCGTGCAAAAAACCCATGACAGCACCAACAGCAGCAACCTGGCGAATCTGAACAATGCGTTCGTTCGCTATGTGACTGAAAACAACCGTCTACCGCAACATATGGATACATTGGCAAATGATGCAGCGGGGGCGGCAGGTATAGGCGTCTGTGCTGCAAATAATACCGCGGCTGATGTTTACTGCGGTTTATTGGATAGAAACGTATTTGAAGCGGTTACGTATACAAAGGCTGCTGCTGGATCAACTGCATCTGCTAACGACATTTCTTATAATTCATTGGTTGCTTCAAAAATTGGTATGGCAATCAATAACCTGACCACTGCGCCAAATAAAACCTTTGGTTCATATTCAGACGCTACCGCAGACATGATTATGCTTGACAATGGCATGATGGGCACAGATTTCACAGGCGTTAGAGTCATTGGTATGGAAAATGCCACTGGCAATGGTAGCGTTGGCAATACCGATGCAGACATTCAAGCGCATTTAGCAGCCGCTTTAGGTAAAGCACCAATGGATTACGATCCAGGCTGTTACGATTATGTCGCCTTCGGCTTGGGCGATGCGAACGGCTTGGTGACTAAAACCATCGCCTCCTCACCGGTTCACTATCCTGAAGACGCGACCAAAGGGCCGGTCGATTACTACAACCACTATATCGCCATCGTTCAAGTCGATAAATCAAATGGTGACACTAGCACATACAGTGCAATGGGTAAAAAATGCTCATCAATCACTGAAGCTGCTAAATTCTTGGGTGTGGCGATGAACGTACCTGCTTATCCCAATAGCCATTTGTTTGGTACTAACGCTTCTTTGGGTTACGCCTACGAGAACCAACTGGCGGGTAAATAATCCTTACCTGACTGCGTGATCTGATCGGTGTGAACGCATGCTGCGGTTTGCATCGACAGGCCAACGATGCAACGTCGCCGGGCCTCACGCAAGCCAAAGGTGGGCGGTCCGCCAGGGCTGTCCACCTTTCTCGAAGGAACGAAACCTGGCTGCCGGTCACGTCATCGGTAGTCGGCTCGACCCGTTCGAAGATAATCCAAGAACCACCACGAAGCCGCGACGATTCGGTAAAAATGCTTCGCGCCTTCGTGGTGGCTTTTTAAACAAACCTATCGGCTCTTCATTCTCCCGTGAAGTTTTCCAACATCAATAAACGTCCGCCGCATACCCTGCTGTTCGTGACCGAATCCCTAACCTTCCGTGCCGATGCGGACCGCAAGGGCATTTTGCAGGGCGAAGTCGAAACGATAGAGCAGGGCAGTAAAACGGCCGCGCATCTGGCAAAGGCGTTTGCCAAGATCGCGGACAGCACCGGGCCCTTGGGGCGAACGGTGTGGATTTTGTTCATGCGCCTGCCGGCGTTCTTGATCAGCGTGCCGACGATGCAGGTGCGGGATGTCGAACCGGCGCTGTTGGCCCAGGCCTTGCAGTTCGAGGCGGAAGGCATCACCGGCATGTCCGCGCTGGAGACGAAGGTCGCGTTCGGCTTTTTGCAGGCCGAAAACGAGATGTCGGACTATTGGTTCGCGCAGATCGAACAACTGGCCTGGGACGATCTGCAAAAGGCGGTCAAACAGCGCAAATGCCAGCTCGGCGGGGTATTGAATCCGGGGGCGCTGCCGCTGGCGCTGTCCGATCCCGATGCGGACGAATGGCTGCGCCTGGAGGCCTGGTCGAACCAGCTGATCGCGCTGCATCGGAGCGAATCAAGGGTTAGCTTGCAGGTTTTCAGTTATGACAGTCCGCACTGGCGCAGCGAACTGAAGCAATGGCTCGGCGATCAGGAGGCGGTCAAGGTCAGCGAAACCCTGCTGAACAACCGGATCGAAATGCTGCCGCCTACCGGGCGGGTGCTGTCGCTGCACAATGAAAGCGACATGACCGCCTGGTTCGGCTTGTGGGCCGAGTGCCTGATCCGGCGGCGCGGCGAAGGCGCGGCGGTGCTGCGGCCTGTGAGCCAGGTGAACATGGACGTGGTCTGGATGGCAGGGTCAGGCATCGCCGCGCTGCTGCTGTGCGGATTGCATGCGGGCTGGTTTGTGCATCAGCAACGCTATTTTGAAAGCGAAACGCAGCGGCTGACGCGGGTCGAGAAAGAGATGGTCGCGCTACGCAAGCAGATCACCGAAAGCAGCGAGCAGAAGGACAAACTCGAAAAAAGGTTTAGCCAGTCGAACGCCGATGCCGATTCCGTTCCGGGCACGATCAGGAAATTGCAACAGCGGCCGGCATTGCTGTTGCAGGCGCTGGCCGAAATGCGCGACGAACGCTTGATCATCGAGACACTGAGCAGCCAGGGCGACGAGGTCGCGATAGAAGGCGTGACCCTCGAACCGCACATCGGCAATCAACTGGCCGGCGCCCTGGGAGAGAGCCTCGGCGATTTGAACTGGAAGCTGGATTTGCCGGCCAAGAAGAACATGGCGCTGTTCGACGGCGAGCCTGGGCCCTGGTCGTTTACGTTGAAGCTGGCCGATCAGGGCATGCCGGGTTTTGCGCAGCCGGAAGTCAAGAAGTCGAAGACATAAAAGGAGAGGTCATGCAGATTGCGAAGGAACTGAACGCCGCGCTCAGCGACGACAAACTGCGCGAGCAATGGCTGAAGCGGGTGCTGCCGGGGCTGGTGATCACGGTGATCTATTTCGTGTTTGTCAGCAACATTCTGACCGGCAAGGCCGACAAGGCCGAAAACGAATACAAGGCGATCATCGGCAAGGGCATCTCCGAGCAAGCGCCGCCCGGCATGCAGCAGCAAATCGGCCAGTTGCAGAGCCAATTGGCCGAACTGAAACTCAAGGACAAGGCCTTGCAGGACAGCCTGGCCGGCAAGGCGGGCTTTCTGTTCGGCAAGAACGACGAGATCGAGACGGTCGACCGCATTTCGCTGCTGATGCAGAAGCATCACCTGCAAATCAGCGACGAGAAAACCCTGAACGACCGCAAGATCAGCGAATTGCCGCGCTCGGCCGCGGATTTGAAAAAGTGGCTCAACGATTCGCTGAAAGGCGACGAAACGGTCAGGATTCACCGGATCGAATTTGTCGGCGCCTATCCCGATGTCTATGCGGCGCTGCGCGATTTGGCGCTGGGAGACTACAAGGTGCTGCCGGTGTTCGTGTCGATGAAGGATGTGCAGGGCAGCCAGGCCGGTTCGACCGGGCTAAAGGCCTGGACCCTGGATTTGTGGATTTAACGGGCAACAATAACAAGAATTAAGACCTATGCAGATGAGCAACATTTCAGCCGTGCCGCGTCAGCAAGAACGGCGGTCTCACGAACGTTTGCCGGCGCCGGTTTGGCGGGCGACGGTATTTCGCGGCGACAGCATCCTGTTCAACCAAATCGATGTGCATAACAGTGCTTCCGGCGGCGCGGAACTGGCCGCCACGGGCGCGTTCATGCCGGTGGCGACGGATGACACCCTGATCGTCAGCATGGAGTCGCAGTTGCAGCGCTTTACCCGCCAGGTCAGGGTTTGTTGGGTCGAGCAGCGCGGCGAGGCTATCCGTTTCGGCGTGGCCTATCTCGATCATACCGGCTTCGATCCCGCGCGGCACCGGCTCGCCATCGACGAGGTACGGGTATGTCCCGCCTGTGTGCAAAAACTGCCGGGCAACATTGCGCTGCGGCAAAAAGCGCTGCCGTTTTTATTGGCGGACAACGTCACCCATATCGCCTGCGCCGCGCCTGTCAGCCATGCGACCGCCAAATTGCTCGAACGCTTCGTCAAGACCGAACTGAAGTTTTGGCAGGCCGACGAGGCCGCGCTCGAGAAAAAGCTGAAGCAGATCTACGGCAATCAAACGGTCGGCATTCAGGCGCTGCCGAGCACGGTGACCGGCGACGGCGGCCGGCAGAGCGCGGTCAATCTCGGCGACGATCTGCTGTTCGCGGCCTATATGCGGCAGGCCTCGGACATTCATATCGACCCCCATTACGACGGCGCGGTGATTCGTTTCCGTACCGACGGCCAACTCGAAACCTACAACAAGATCAACACCCCGGTTTATACCGAGCTGGTCAGCCGTCTGAAGGTGATGGCGAGCCTGGACATCGCCGAGAAGCGATCGCCGCAGGACGGACGCTTTGCGCATCAGTTCGAAAACGGCGGCCGGCGTATCGACGTGCGCGTCGCGACCTTGCCGACCAAATACGGCGAACGCGTCACGATGCGGCTTTTGGCGGTGCAGACGGCGTCGCTGACCCTGGACCGGCTCGGTTTCGAGAAGACTCAGCAGGAAAAGATCGAACGCTTTCTGCTGCGCACCCAGGGCATGATGATCATGACCGGGCCGACCGGCAGCGGCAAGACGACCACGCTGTATGCGGCGATCCGGATGCTTTTGGCCGAGCGCAGCGTCAACATCATCACGATCGAGGACCCGATCGAATACGAGATCGCCGGCGTCGCGCAATGCGAGGTCGACGACGGCAACCGGCTCAGCTTCGCGAAGGCGCTGCGCAGCATCTTGCGGCATGACCCTGACGTGGTGATGATCGGCGAGATCCGCGACAAGGAAACCGCCGACATCGCGATCAAGGCCGCGCTGACAGGGCACATGGTGCTCGGCACCCTGCACACCAATTCGGCGGCGGCGACCGTGACCCGCTTGCTGGACATGGGCGTCGAGCCTTATCTGGTCGCCGCGGCGCTCAGGCTGGCGGTCGCGCAGCGGCTGTTGCGGCGTCTGTGCAGGCATTGCCGTATCGCCCGTCCGATGACCGAGCTGGAGGCGATCAGCATCGGCCGGCCGCAATTGGCCGGCCGCCGCATTTACGATGCCTGCGGCTGTATTTATTGCGGCAACAAGGGGTTTTCTGGACGGATCGGTTTATACGAAATGCTGGAGCTGAACGAAGAATGGGCGCGCGACATTACCCAGGGCGAAGGCGAAATCCAGTTGGTGCGCAACATGCGCGAGGCTGGCGTCAAGAGTTTGATCGACGATGCGGTCGACAAGCTGCTGGCCGGCGATACCGCGCTGTCCGAAGTGATACAGATTGCGTCGTCGTGGTAAACGGATGAGTCGAATGGAATACACCCATGCAGCACCCTCGCCCGAGGGAGCGGACTGATTATGGCGGTTTTCAGTTATGTCGCCCGCGACCGCAGCGGGCAGCAGCGCGCCGACGCGATCGAGAGCCCGTCCCGAGAGGCGGCCACGGCGGCGTTGCGCGCGCAGGGCTTGCTGCCGCTCAAGATCGTCGAGGTCGCGGCGAAGGCCGAAGGCGGCCTCGAATTCAGCCTGAATCCGTTCGCTTACCGATCCATCCGCAGCAAGGACATCGAACACGAGTTTCATCAAATCGCGGTGATGCTGCGCAGCGGTATCAGCCTGCTCGATGCGCTGAATCTGACCGCCCGCCATGCGCGCATCGGCGCCCGCAAAACCTGGCAGCAACTGGCGCGGCGCATTCAGCAAGGCTCGTCGTTCCATGAGGCGCTGCAAGAGCATCCGGTGTTCAGCGAGTTCACGATCCAGTTGATTCGCGTCGGCGAGCAAACCGGTTATCTGCACACGGTGATGGATCAGGCTTCGCTCGAAATGAAGGCCAGCCGCAAAGTGAAAGGCAAGATTCTGAAGGCGCTGCGCTATCCGAGCTTTACGCTGCTGATGGCGATCGGCATCGTGATTTTCATGTTGACCAGCCTGGTGCCGGAAATCAAGAAACTGCTGAAAATCATGGGCAAGCCGATGCCGCCGATCACCCAGGCTTTGATCGACACGTCCGACTGGGTGCTCGCGAACGGTCCCGTCATGCTGGCTGTGGCGCTGGCTGCCGCGGCGGTATTCGTCGTTCTGTACCATGTGCCGGCGGCGCGCTGGTGGATCGACAGGTTGTCGCTACGCCTGCCGGTGTTCGGCGATGTGCTGCGGCTGTCCGGCACGGTGCTTTTCGCAAGGGCGATGGGGCTGCTCCTGCGCAGCGGCGTGGTGATCGTCGAGGCGCTCGAAACGATGGAAAAGCTGCATGCGAACAAATATCTGGCCAGCCGGGTCGCGCTGGCGCGGGAGCGGGTCCTGCAAGGCTCTTCGCTGGCCGAACCGCTGGACATGCCTTTTACGTATATGCCGCTGCTGCTGCAAATGATCAGGATCGGCGAGAGCTCGGGCACGCTGGACGACATATTGCTCGAAATGACCGAATATCACGACGAGCTGTTGCAGCAACGGATCGATACCCTGACCGGCATGATCGCGCCGGTGATGACGATCTTCGTCGGCGGCGTGGTCGGTTTCGTCTATGCCGCGTTTCTGGTCGCGATGTTCGCCGGCGCGGGGGGCAGCCCGAAATGAAGCGGCGCGCGTTAGCGATGGTATTGGCGGCGCTCGCTCAGGCCGCGTTCGCGGAGCCTTCGAAACCCGCACAGGCTCCGCGCCTGACGGCCGGGAACATCGACCAGAAGACCGAGATCCTGCGGAATCCCGGGCTTGCGGTCGACAATGCGAAGGCGGTGCTGAGCGGGGAGGCGGCCGCGCCGAAGCCGTCCGTTCCTTCGCTGGAGAACAGCCCGAAAAGGATCGGCGATCCGACGCAAATGACCGGCAGTTTCAGCCAGGCATTGAGCCGCATTCACGGCAAGCCGGGCGCGTCAGGCGGCAGAACTGCGCCTGAGCAACCTACGATGCCGCAGATCGAGCTGACCGCGAAGGTATACCTTCAAGGCAGCAAGGCGGTCATGCTGAAGATCGGGGACAAAAGCCATTTGCTGAAGGAAGGCGGCAAATTTTCGGTTCTGGATAAAAACACGCTGCATGAGATACAGGTGGACCGTATCGAAAACAATGGCGTAACGATTAGCGTGATGCCGCCCGGGCAGAAGTTGATATTGGAATGATGTTGAAACACGACGGTTTGATGAATTCATTTTTTTCGAAAACGGTTTGGCTGCCCGCTTGCTTGACGATCGCGATTTTACAGGCGGCCTCCGCCCAGGCGGCGCCGCGCGGCCAGGTGCGCGAAGCCTACGGCATCGACTCGCGGATCGAGCAGCTCGATTTCAGGGATGTCGTGCTCGGCGATGCGCTAAAAATCCTTTCCGATCAGTCCGGGCTGAACATTCTGGCTTCGAAGGAAGCAGCCTCGATTTCGGTCACGATGTATTTGAAACGGGTCACCTCGATGGAGGTGATCGATGCGCTCGCGAAGACCTATAACCTGTGGTACCAGCGCGATCCCGAGACGAATATCGTGCGCATCTATACGGTCAAGGAATACCGGCTGGAGGAGGTCGAATTCAAGAAGGAAGAAACCGAAATCTTTACCTTGAAAAATGCCAAGAACGCGCTCGATCTGGCCGAGACGGTTCAGAATTTATTTTCCGGGCGGGTGATGCTGAGTTACGGCAAAAACCAGACCGAAATCATGACCGACTTATCGCAGCGATTTCAGCGTTTCAACATGATAGACGGACGTTCGACGCTGTCTTCGGGAAGAGGCAGCGGCGGCGGAGGGGGCAACAATAACAGCAATGGGGGCGGCGGAGCCAATAACATCAACGCCGGCAGCGGCGGGGTTTTGGGCAATCAAGTCGGCATCAGCGCGAGAGGCCAATCGGGCTTATCGAATCGCGAAATCGAGATGGACGAGCAGTTGCGGGCCAGCACCCAGCTATTGCGTAAATTTTCGGAGGATAAGGGTAATGGCGCAGCCGGGCTGATTACCGGCGATTTGAATGACAGCAAGGATCTTTTGAGGAACGAAATTCATCGTCAGGCGCCGATCTATGTCGGCGTGATCAAGCATCAGAATCGGGTGCTGGTGCGGACCCGCGATCAGGATGCGATGGACGAAATCCGTCGTCTGCACAAACAACTCGATACCGAAAGTTCGATGCTGATGATGGAAGTCAAGGTGTTGTCGGTCGATTTGTCCGACGGCTATAACTCGCTGTTCGATTTCAAGGTTAAGTCGGGCGATGTGGGCGTTTCGACCCTGAATGCGACGCAAACGATAGGGGCGACCGAGGCCATGGATAGCGCGATAAGAACCGCCGCAAGCGTATTCGATCCGGCGCTGCTGGCGACCGTGGTCAGCAATAATTTCGAAGCCCGGCTGCAATTGCTCGAAAAAGAAGGCCGGGTCACCGAATTGGCGACGCCGATGCTGCTGACGACCAATCAGGAAGTCAGCCGGGTGTTCGTCGGCGAGGAGCGGCCGATCATCAGCGGTTATTCGTCCTCCGCGACGACCGGCACGACCGGGTCGCTGGCCGGTACGGTGCTGTCGACGCCGATCCTGGTGCCGGAGACCGACTTGCGTGCGATCGGCACGACCTTGCTGTTGACGCCCAACATCAATGCCGACCGTACGGTCAGCATTCAACTGCTGGTCGAGCAATCGACCCTGTCGGCCGGCAAGGGCTCGATTCCGGTCCAAATCGGTAACACCTTGCAGGATGCGAACATCGATCTGGTACAGGAGAGGACCTTCAGCGGCACGGTCGTCGCGAAAGACCAGACCGCGGTCGCGGTCGGCGGCCTGATCGAGGAAGCGGCGGCGAACAACGAAAAGAAAGTGCCGATCCTGGGCGACATTCCGGGGCTGGGCTTCTTTTTTCGGGAAGACGCGCAGTCACGAGCGCGCAAGGAGCTGGTGATCATCATCAAGCCGCACATCATGGCGACGCCGGTCGAGGCAGAGCCGACCAGCCGGGCTTTCCTGCATCAGAATAGCGTGCATCCGAACGCGGTGGATGCGGACAACATGGATGTTTATTCCAACCCGGACAGAAGCCAAAAAGGCTACGTCCTGGAGCAGCCTTATAAGGAATATTATGGTCAGGACGGCTTCGATCGGTATCGGGGCAAGGGCGATTCGCAAGAATTTCCGGAAAATCAAGCGGCCGAGTCGACAGAACAGATCTACATGGCGCTGACGCGTTATGCGGCAGAAAATGTGCGCCTAGTTCCGGGTCAACGCCCTGAGCATGCGCGCATCAAGGCGCAAGCGCTGCCGCTGCACGCGCCGGTCTCGTTGCTGGCGGACAAGAGGGTCAGCTTGTTGCCGGTGGATGCTTGGCGGCAGGGCGGGATTTACGTGACGGCCCTGGAGGCGCGCAATGTTTCGGAACAAAAATTGGAAGTCGACCAGCGCCAGTTGAAAGGGCGATGGCTTGCCGCCACGCTGGAAGGAAGCGTGTTATATCCTCAAGGCGATATGGGCGATTCCACCTATCTCTATTTGATTTCGGCCGAACCGTTTGAAGACGTTGTCAGAAAAATACCCCCGGAGGCGGGCACATGAGCGTGCTGAGATTAGGCCATTTACTCGCTGGATTGGGTTTGCAGTGCTTGGCGTGGCATGCGGCGGCGCAGCCTTTGCCCGAACTGCATATGCATGTGTTTGAACAAGCCCCTGCGGTTCCGTCACCGGCGTCGTCTTCGGAAAACCGGCGCTTTCAGATGCTGGTATTTCAAACGAATGCCGCGCCGAGGCAAACGGGCCATGCGGCGGCGCCTGTCTTGGAACGGTATCCGAGACGCGCGCCGAGGCGTAAGGCGGCCAATGACTTTACCGTCATGGTCGCCACCGACATCGGTTATCAGCAGGAACGGTTGAGCTGGGCCGTGGCCTCGCCATTGGGCAGCGGCGATCCTTTAACGCAGGTCAAATGGGACGGTATCGACATGGTACGCCTGAAAGGGCGTTTCGACATGGCATCGCCGCGCGGTGCGGTGCTTAGAACCGAGGCAGGTTATGCCTGGGCGCTCAGCGGCAACGGCGCGCAAATCAGTCCCGGTCTTCCTGCTACTGGCGGCGCGGCGGATGACAGTCATGCCTGGCATGCTTCGGCCGGCTTGGGCTACCGCTTGCGTTTTGGCGATCCGTCGAGGCTCGGGGCTTCGGTGACGCCGCTGGCGGGATATGCTTTCCATGGCCAGCATTTTACCTTGCAGGGCGTTGAAGAGAATAGCTATGACACCGAATGGAGTGGCCCTTGGACCGGCCTGGACGCCTCCTTGAATTGGCTGGAGGATCATGAACTGTTTGCCTCCGCCCAATACCATTGGGCAAGTTATCGCGGCACGGGGCACTGGGGGCAACTGACCGAGGCCCGGCATCCCGACAGTTTCGAGCACCGCGCGGATGCTACCGGCATCTACGGCTCGGTCGGTTATCGTTACCGCTCGCCGCTCGCCGCGCGCCTGGGGGCTCAGCCTGAGCATGGATTATCAGGAATGGCAGGCCGATTCCGGCGAGGAAAGTTTTTACCTGGCCTCTGGGGATGTCATCCATTCCAAGCTGAGCGACATATTGCTCGATGCCCTGGCGATCAATCTGGGCATCGACTGGAGATTTTAACAGGCTTTGGTAGGAGATTAGGATGCAACTCAATCGATTCATCGCAATGGGCCTCATTTGGGGGGCAAGCTTCTCGGCCGCCGCAGCAGCCGCGCCGAAGAACATGAGCGCTCACCTGAACGCTTTACAAACCGAATACCGGGCTCATATTTTATCCCGGAAAGGCCAGGCATTTATTTCGTCCGATCGGTCGGTCCAGCTGTTTAAGAATCAATATGTCGCGGTCGATATTTCCTTAAAGAAAAAGCTCAAAACGGCTCAAATCAACAAGCTTAAAAAGCGGTTGAAGAAGCTGGGACTGTCTCAGATCACGGAGTACAAACAAACATTATCGGGGATCATCCCGATCGCTAAGCTGTCTTCGCTGCCCAAGCAGAAAGAAATCAGCTGGATAAGCTCGAGTAAAGCCACGCGGCGCGGATTCGGCGCGCCGGGAGGCGCGGCGTATAACGCCGCCGACGCGGCCATGTTTACCGATATGATCAGAAAACAATACCAGGTCGACGGCAGCGGCATCACGATCGGGGTGTTATCCGACAGTTACGATTGCCTCGGAGGCGCCGGCACAGACGTCAACAGCGGCGATTTGCCCGATGATGTGCGGGTACTGAAAGAATATCCCTTTTGCGAGGACGACGCCAGCGATGAAGGCCGGGCGATGATGCAGTTGATCCACGACATCGCGCCAGGCGCCAAATTACTGTTTTATACGGCCTTCGTGAGTCCCACCGACTTCGCTCACGGCATACAGGCCTTGGCCGATGCCGGCGCCAACGTTATCGTCGATGATGTGGGGTATTTGACCATGCCGTTTTTCCAGGCCGATCCTATCGCGCAATCGGTGAATGAAGTGAAGGCGCGGGGCGTGAGTTATTTTTCCGCCGCCGGCAACAACGCCCGTCTTTCTTACGAAAAGGCCTATACCGAAGGCTATGGGCCGTTTTCTTCCGATCGCGCGCATGATTTTGGCAAGGCCGCCGGCGGTTCTTCGGATTTTTATCAAAAGATTACCCTGCCGCCGAATCAAAACATCCGGATTACCTTGCAATGGGACGATCCGGCCGAAATCGCCGGCGGTGAAGGCGCCAAAACCGACCTGGACATATTTTTGCTGGACCAGTTCAAGCGCCGGATCATCACCAGCAGTCAGGACAACAATATCGGCCACAATCCCATCGAGTTTATCGGTATCAATCATGATTCGGATGCGCTGGATTATTACCTCTATATCAGCCACCGGGCAGGACCTGCGCCCAAGCACATCAAATACGTGATTTTTGGGCCCACGGCGCCTTGGCCCGAGGTGTCCACCGATCGAGTGATCGAGTTGAATGTTGCGATCAACAACGCTATTCCGAGCATCGTGATGCCGGATGGGACGGCGTTGAAAGGTGGGAAGGCGGTGATTGTCCTTAGAGAGGATATTAAGGAAGTCGGTACAGCGGATTTGCCTATTTTGGTGGGGGCGAACGGCAAGCCCTTGATCAAAGTGGGAGACAGAGTCGAAGAAATCGGTCCGGGTACCGGCTATCCCCTCTGGTTTATTCCGGATGGCTATGCCGCGGCGCTGGGCCCTACGGGCATCGAGCTTTATCGGGAAAAGGAAAAGTTCATCCCCGTCTCGATCGACCAGTACGCCACCTATAGCAGCACCATTTTCGGGCATCCCAATGCCGAAGGCGCGATGGCGGTCGGCGCCATGCCTTACCAGCAAACGCCCTGGTTTGGCGAGCCGATTACGCAAGGCAAAATCGAGAGCTTTTCATCGGCCGGCGGTACGCCGATCTTGTTCGATCAAGCCGGCATTCGCCTGACAGAACCGGTCACCCGCCTCAAGCCGGATATTGTCGCGCCGGACGATACCGATACCACTTTCTTCGGCAGCGATACCGATTTGAACGGCTTGCCCAACTTTCAGGGCACGTCGGCGGCCGCGCCGCATGCGGCGGCGATGGCGGCCCTGTTGTTGAGCGCTTACCCTTATTTGACGCCGGATCAAGTTTACGGCGCGATGAGGCAAGGCAGTCTTGATTTGCAGGATCCTGCCCAGGCCGAAGAGGGTGAGCCCCTCTATGATGACTGCGGCATCCATAGTGTGCCGGATTTCGCTACCGGCTGCGGGTTGGTTCAGGCCGACCTGGTGTTCGACAATGTAAAGATGGCGGGCGACGGCGTGTTTTTGACGGTTAGTCCGATGGAGCCGAATATCAAGGCCGGCGTGGAGGTGAATTATCTGTTTCGCTTCAGCAACTTCGGTCGCTCGGATCTGCGAAACGTGCGCCTGCATCCCGTGGATTTGCCGGATCATTTGCTGTTGCAGGGTATGTCGGGCTGTCTGGGCGACGGCGCATTCCCTGATGACTGCCGCATTGGCGATGTCGCGGCCGGAGAGTCCAAAACCGTCATCTTGACGGCGACCGCGACCAATAACCCGACCGGCGAGCTGTACATGGATGTCGAAACCCTGTCCGACACGGACGCCGACTTATCCCAGGCCCATTTGCAGACAAGTATTCCCATGCATATCGGCATGGGCGACTTGAATCATGATGGCTGCGTGGACAAGACCGATTGGGGCTTGCTCTTCGGGCGCTTCCGCGCCGGTGGTTCGGCTTTGAAAGAATACGATCTGAACGGCGATGGCAAACTGGGCATAGCCGACTTGAGCATGCTGGAGCAGGCGTATTCCAACCCGCCGAGCGGCGATGCATGCCGATAGCGGATGTGGCTGTCGCGGTCAGAACAGGCGTGGATGAGCGATGATTAATCGACTTTTCAACATCAAACGGCAAACGGGTTTTTCGCTGGTCGAATTGACCGTGGTCTTGCTCATCATCACGCTGCTGACCAGCGTCGCGGTGCGCGAAACCAGCGAACTGGCGTTTCAGACGCGGTATGAGCAAACCAAGGAAAGGCTGGAGATGATCCGTCAGGCGATACTCGGCAATCCCAAGTTGATCGCCAACGGGCAGCAGGCGGTGAGCGGGTTTGTGGCGGACATGGGGCGGTTGCCGCGCAATATCAGAGAGTTGATTCAAAGATGGGGCGATTGCAACATTGATAAAGGTGATAGAAGTCAAGCCGAATGCGCTGCTCTGAGCGGCACATGGACGGATTCCGCATGGAGCAGCGATGCTGTTGCCGACATCGATCCGGAAACCGGTTTGCGGTACGGCTGGAACGGGCCTTATCTGAGCATATCCGGCAATCCGGCCGACAGCGACGCACTGACCGATGGTTGGGGTACGACATCGGATAATCTTGTTTATGGTTGGCGTTTCGAACAAGGATTGAATCCGGCGATGCTGGGTGATGCTAATACCGCTAACGATCAAACAGACCCTGAAGGAGTTGTTAGGCTTGTGATACAGAGCCTGGGTAGAGATCAAGCCACGAATAACTTGCCTACTGGTAATTATATTGATGATTATCCACCAAACCTAATCCCTAACGATGCGGGTAAATATTACCCCAATCCTCTGATAGAGAAAGGAGATTGGTTGATTGATATATCAGCCGGACTTACGGTCATCATCAATCGCCCCAGTATTACTCCCCCCCACAATCATTGCACCAAGCCAAGTTACATAACTAAGACTGCTTGCGAGGCTAATGGCGGTGTTTGGTTGTGGGGGTGTAGCCAAGGAGCTGAATCTTACAATAGTGTTTGTCCCTCTTCCTCCTGGGCTCCTTGCAGTAAGTCCGCCTACACAGCTAAGAATACTTGCGAAAGCAATGGCGGTCTTTGGTTTGGTGATGGAAAAGGATGTGATAACTCTTCGCGTACAACTAAAGCAGAATGTACGTCCCCCTCAAAGTGGAAGAATTGCAGTGACAGTACATATACGGTTCGCACAGACTGCGAAGCCAATGATGGAATTTGGTTCGGTGAATATTGTACGAATCCGAGTTATACAACCAAAACTGCGTGCGAATCAAATGGCAAAGTATGGCAAAGCGATGAAGGGTATGGCTGCAATCCCTATAGTGCCGATAAAGCGACGTGCACAGGAACATGGACCAATTTCGAAAGAGGCTTATGCATGAAAATTTATTTCCGTTCAGGGGCATCAATAGATGTTTCAACGGGTCACGCAGTTCTTTTGGAAGACGGAAGTCGTGGGACTATAACTTTTAGAGATTTTAGTAGAACGGCCATACCCTTAGGTGACGTCAAGTTAGGTATTTATTATAAACACGGTACGCAATGCACAGACGTAATGTATCCAGAAGATAGCCGGACACTGATCCATGCGGTTTTTCAACCGAAAACAGGTACGCCGGTGATCAATTGGTAAATCGAAACATGAAAACAGAAACTAACCATTGGTTGTCAGCAAGATAGAATGGGTAGAGCATAACGAAACCCATAACGAGGCTTCGAGTCGCTATCAGTAACGACTCCATGCGTTGAACTGTCTCTGGCATTCATGCAGTCGTGCCCCTCCGAGGATAATGACTTGAGTTTTTTTCATGGTTCCCTCGCTCTGCGTGGGAACGATCAGGCTGCATTTCAGGAAGTTATTTTTTGTCACTCCTTGCCTGATCACCACGGCTACTGAATATCGGCAAAAGCCGTCTTGGGATGCCAAATGGTTGATGCGAGTCACCGGGTTGTAGAAGCGGATATTCAGAAGGTTTTGAGGTTTTTAAAATGAAAAGAGACCGATATTTCTTGCAACGCGGATTGACGTTGATCGAGTTGACCGTGGTGCTGTTGATCATGACGGCATTGGCCGGAACCGTGCTGCCTTATGTCGGGGGGATTGGGCACTCGGCGATGTGCCAGACGGCCGATGCGACATTGCGCGCGGTCAGGGATGCGATCATGGGCGGCGGGGCGGGGCAGGGTTTTTATGGCGACAATTTAGGTACGTTGCCCGCCGTCGAGAAAGGCGGCAATACATTCTCGTTGCATTTTTTGTTCTCCGATCGCGATGTCGAGGCGGCCGCGGCAAGCTGGCTTCCGTATAACGTAAAGACTGCCGTCGGCTGGCGCGGGCCTTATTTGACGACCGGGGCCTCGTTGGATGCGGCGACGGTTGCCGCGCTCGATCCGAGTTTCTCGGCTGTTTTCGATGCCGCCAATGCGGCGACCGATGCCTTCGTGCATATCGACATGCGTGCTTACGATGGAGCCGACGAGGATACGGCGCCCACTGGCGCGGAGGCGGCACATTTGATCCATGTGCTGGATGCCTGGCATCGTCCTATTGTGCTGCAAGTGCCATATTACGATGACGATGGCGAAGGTCCCGATACGGCCGATTATCATCCCGAATATGCGCGTTTGGTTTCCGCGGGTCCCGGTGGCGGCATAGAACCTCAGGCGGCGGCGATCGACACCAAGATACAGGATCAGGGCGCCGGCAATCGCGGCGACGACAGGGTGTTGTTTTTAAGCCTCCCAGACCCCAAGCCGGGCGGCAATGTGCCATGCGATCAGAGCTGAGACGCATGGCTGCTGTCGATCTTCATTTTTAAAGACAAAGGATAAACGGATGCGCGAAAGTTTGAACGACCTGTTGGCTGCCGCCAACCAAATTATCCTCGGCAAGGATAAACAAATCCGTTTGGCCGTGTGCTGCCTGCTCGCGAAGGGTCATTTGCTGATCGAGGACGTGCCGGGCGTCGGCAAGACGACTTTGGCGCATATGCTGGCGAGGCTGTTCGGCCTGGATTATCGGCGTATTCAATTCACCAGCGACATTTTGCCCGCCGACATCGTCGGGTCGACGGTGTTCTCGGCCGATCAACAGCATTTTGCGTTTCATCACGGCCCAATCTTCAAGCAGATGATTTTGGCCGATGAAATCAACCGCGCGTCGCCGAGAGCTCAAAGCGCATTGCTGGAAGCGATGGAAGAACGGCAGGTGACGGTCGACGGAGCGACCCATGTTTTGCCGGAACCGTTTTTCGTGATCGCGACGCAAAATCCGGCGCATCATATCGGCACGTTTCCGTTGCCCGAATCGCAATTGGACCGGTTTTTGATGCGTATCGAGCTTGGCTATCCGGATCGCGGCGCGGAGCGCGAGTTGTTGAGCGGGCAAACGCGCAAGCACTTGCTGGATGCCTTGCCGGTGTCGATGCCGGCTGAAACCTTGCAGGAACTCCAACGGGATATACCCAACGTGCATGCCGCGCCTGCATTACTCGATTATGTGCAGGACATCGTCGAGTTTACGCGGCAATCCGAACATTATCCTTGCGGTCTGTCGCCGCGTGCCGGACTGGCCCTGTTGACCGCGGCCAAGTCCTGGGCGTTTCTGGACGGGCGCGATGCGGTGCTGCCGGAGGACGTGCAGGCGGTATTGGCGGCGGTGGCGGGACATCGTCTTTGTCCCGGCGCGGGCGCTTCCGGACTGAATGTCGCGCCGATCTTCAATAACGTGCCGGCGATTTGGGGACATGGCCGGCAGCCGTTTGCGGCCGCCTTCGGTTAGATCTGGCGCACGGGAGCGATGCACCATGACGGCGACGGCTGCGCAGCGATTCAACCTGAACCGATTTTTCAAAAAACCGCCGCTCCCGAAGGGGCCTGTCGAACTGACGCAGCGGCGCGTGTCGATCTCGCCGACCCGGCGCGGCATCGGCTTTGCGTCGGTCATTCTGTTGCTGTTGTTGACCGCCTTCATCTATAACAACAATCTGCTTTATCTCCTGGCTTTTTTATTGCTGAGCCTGTTGGTGGTTTCGATCCTGCACGCCTATCAGGCATTGGCCGGTTTGAGCGTGCAGGCAAGGGTGCCGCCGCCGGTGTTCGCCGGCGATACCGCGCTGTTGCCGCTGACCGTGAGCAATCGGAGCGGGGGGGCGCGCCTGGCGGTACGCGCGGCAATCAACGATGCGCTCGAATTCGATGTCGCGGCGCATCGGCAAAAGACCGTGACGCTGCCGGTGGCCGCGCGCAAGCGCGGTTGGCAGGCGATCGGCAGGATTACGCTGGACAGTCGTTATCCGCTTGGCTTGTTCCGCGCCTGGGCCGATCTGTGTTTCGACCGACAGGTGCTGGTCTACCCGAAACTGGCCGAGGTTGCCTTGCCTTTCTGCGGAGGACAAACCGCGCCGGGGCAAGAGGCCTTCCTGCCGAGCGGGCACGACGATTTTGCCGGCATTCGACCCTATCAGGCCGGCGATTCGCTGCGGATGATTCACTGGAAGGCCTATGCGAAAGGGCAGGGGCTGTTCAGTAAACAGTTTTCCGCGGAGTCCGGCAGGCGCGAATTGTGGCTCGATTTCAGCAAGACAAACGCGGGTGAGACTGAGGAAAGGCTAGGCCAGTTGTGCCGTTGGGTGATCGATGCGGAAAAGACCGGACTGCGCTATGGCGTGTTGCTTCCGGGCCGGCAAATTGCGCCCGGCCGGGGACCTAAGCATCGGGCGGTTTGCCTTGAAGCGTTGGCGTTGTTTTAGTCAAGTTGTATGACTTAATCGATGATTACAGAATTGCATTCCCGTCATTTGATCTTGTTGCTGGCCTCGGTCGGTCTGGCTGCTCTGCCGCATTTCACCCATCTGCCGCTCGTGCTGATCCTCTGGTTTTTGTGGCTGTTCGGTTGGCGCCTGTTTGGCGTCTGGCGTCCTGATTTATTGCCAAAAAGGGCAGTGCATCTGGTGCTGATCGCGGCCGGCGTCGCCTTGTTATACGCGCAGTTTGACGGGCATTGGGGAGCGGCCAAGGGTGCGGCTGTGTTTGTGGTCGCGGTATCGATCAAACTGTTTGAACTGAACAAAGCACGCGATGCCTATCTGGTCTGCTATCTGACGTTGATTCTGGTCGGGGCCGAGTCAGAACCTGCTCACCGCTATTTATGCGTTAGCCGTGTGCTGGGGGACGCTGGCGTCCCTGGTTGCGGTCAGCAGCGGCAATGCCGGCAACGCGATGGCGTTGCGCGTCGCGGGCAGACTGTTGGCTCAGGCTCTGCCGGTCACCGCGCTCATGTTCGCGTTGTTTCCACGCGTCGAGGCGCCGGCCTGGCATTGGCTGGATCAGCAAAAGCAGGCTCGAACCGGACTCGGCGACAGGCTGGAGCCGGGCGCGATCAGCGATTTGGCGCTGTCGCCGGAGCTGGCGTTCCGTGTCAAATTCAGCGGCGAGATTCCGCCTCAAAATCAGCTCTATTGGCGCGGCCCGGTGTTTTCGTTTACCGACGGCAGCGCCTGGGCGATGTCAAAGAGCGACTATGTGCTGCGCTACCAGGACCGGATGCGGTTCCGCGGCAAGCCCTACCGCTATACGGTATTGCTGGAGCCGCAAGACCGCAATTGGGTCTATGCGCTGGATATGCCGGCAGACTATGATGCGTCGCTGCGCCGCAATGCCAACTACCAATTGATCAGCCGCGCCAAGGCGGGCGAGGCGGCTGAATTAGACATCGTTTCATATCCCGAATACAACACCGGTTACCTGACCAAAACCGAATATCGGGAAAACCTGCAATTACCGGACTCGCCTTCCGCGCGGGTGATCGATCTGGTCAGACGGCTGCGGGGATTCGACGGCAAGCCGGAAGCCTATATTGACCGGGTCTTGGATTATTTTCGCCGGCAACATTTCAATTACAGCCTGCATCCGCCGTTGATGCAGGACCATTTCATCGACACCTTCTTGTTCGACGCGCGCACCGGCTTTTGCAATCACTATGCCGCCGCCTTTGTCTATTTGATGCGGATTGCCGGCATTCCATCCCGGATCGTAACTGGTTATCAGGGCGGAACATACAATCCGGTCGGCAAGTTTCTGGAGGTCCGGCAGGCCAATGCGCATGCCTGGGCCGAGGTATGGTTGCAAGGCCGGGGCTGGACCCGCATCGATCCGACGACCGCGATAGCGCCCGACCGAGTCGAGCGGGAAGTCAATGTCGCAAGACAGGTCGAGACCGACGCGGTCAGTCTGACAAGCCCCGAAACGGCCCGATCCGAGGCGGGTTTGCTTGCGTTGAGGCAGGTGCTGAACAGTGTTGATTATCATTGGCAGCGCTGGATCGTCCGTTACGGTACTGAAAACCAATCGCTGTTGTGGTCGAGGCTGGGCGTCGACAGTTTGTTCAAGAGTCTGCTCTGGTTGGTTGCTGCGATCGGGCTGACACTGTCGATTTTCGGCATCGGAATGCTCATAAGCCGGCACCCGGTGGAAGATCCCGAGGTCAGGCTGTACAGGAGTTTCTGCCGCAGAATGGCCAAGAAGGGGATTCGAATTCGTCCTGGAGAAGGCCCGCATGATTTTGCGTTGCGCGCGAAGGCGCAGAAACCCGAGATGGCTCGTCTGATCGACGAAGTGACGCGGCTTTTCGTCCAACTGCGCTACGGTCGATCTTCTTCCGAAGCAGACATCGGGCAACTGAAAAAACGGATAAAGGCCATTTCCCGATCGATGCCCTCTCAATTTCCGCAAGGCATGGCTCGTTACAGAAAATAAGCTACATTTGTGTTGGACTGCGCGGTTTTTTGCTAAACTCGATGCAGTAAACCATTTTCAGCAGGGAGCGCTGTGGACGAGAGCATCATGTTAAAAAACACACCGGTATCGAACCAAGAGGCACTGAACGCATTTTTGCAGTTGTGTCATAAAAAGAAATATCCCGCCAAGGCGACTGTGATCCGGCCCGGCGATGTCGGCGATCGGCTGTATTTCATTATCGAAGGCTCGGTCAGTATTTGCGCCGAAGATGAAGACGGCAATCAGGAGATCATCCTGGCCTATCTGAATAAAAATGAGTTCATCGGCGAGGTCGGCGTTTTTAAAGGCACCGAGGTGCGCAAAGTCAGCGTAAAAACGCGTAGCCCGTGCCATTTGGCCGAGATCGGCTATGACCGCTTCAAGCAAGTGTTGAAAAAGGAACTGCTGGACTATGCGGCCGACCTGCTTTATCTGTTGGGCGATCAATTGGCGTCGCGCTTATTGATGACCAGTCGCAAGTTTTGCGATCTGGCTTTCATGGATGTGGAAGGAAGGATCGCGCGGACTTTGCTCGATCTGAGCAAGCAGCCCGATGCGATTACGCATCCGGACGGGATGCAATTGCATATTACCCGCCAGGAAATCGGCCGCTTGGTCGGTTGTTCAAGGGAAATGGCCGGACGCGTGTTGAAGGAGCTGGAGGAAAAGGAATTGATCAGCGCGCACGGCAAGACGATCGTGGTGTTCGGGACCCGGTAAGCCGGGCGCCGAGAGTCCACCTCTCGCTGCATTTATATCAACCCGGCGGCAATAGCTTGCCGGGATTCAATATCCCGTGCGGATCGAATTGCCGTTTGATCGCGCGCATCAGTTCGAGCACCTTCTTCATCCGTTCGAGCGACAAGACCAGTCAGCCCTGACGCGGAACGATCGCGCCGACGGTGTTGGTACCGCGCCCGCGCGCGGTCAACGGAACCCGGTATTGGTTGCAGGCCGCTTATCCACGGCCGCGGCGCAGCCTGATCAGCCTCCGAAGATTTGGTAGTCGATCAGGTCGCATAGGCAGTGCGTGATCATCAGGTGGGTTTCGAGGACATGCGCGGCGGAATTCGACGGCACGCGCAGCTCCAGGTCGTTTTCGCGCAGCAGCGGCGCAATGCTGCCGCCGTCCTCGCCGGTCAGCGCGATCACTGCAATATCCTTGTCATGCGCGCTGTTGACCGCTTTCAGTGTATTCGCGGAGTGGCCGCCGATCGTATAAACCACCAGGATGTCGCCGCTGTGTCCGAGCGCCCTGAGCGGCTTAGCGAAAACGTCGTCGTATTGCATGTCGTTCGCGATCGCGGTCAGCATGGTCATGCCGGTGCCGAGCGCAATGGCCGGCAGCGAGGGGCGGTCGCGTTCATAACGATTGACCAGCGAGGCGGCCAGCAGCTGTGCGTTGTTGGCCGAGCCGCCGTTGCCACAGGCCAGGATTTTATTGTCGTTGAGCAGCGCGTGCACGAGGCGTTGCGAGGCGAAGCCGATCAGTTCGGACAGATTGAGCATCGCTTCCTGCTGGGTATGGATGCTGTTCGTGAAATGGTTGATGACGCGTTCTTGTAAACTCATGTGCGG
>Ga0208509_1000231_pt1 | contig 22693 bp, 19 predicted proteins | sample LakWasMeta7_HOW4_2_FD_183857 | JGI IMG/M metagenome (GOLD analysis project Ga0208509, IMG submission 183857) | Freshwater sediment methanotrophic microbial communities from Lake Washington under simulated oxygen tension - Sediment Metagenome... | ecosystem: Environmental > Aquatic > Freshwater >...
TATTGCGGGGCCTGAAAGGTGGAGTGATGGAGCGGAATTTTGAAGCGAATGCCGGATAAACGCTAAAATAGGCGACAATTCACAAAATGAACCGAATTTTTTGCTTAACACATAACGGAATTCAATGACAATCACTACACGTTTCGCTCCCAGTCCTACCGGTTATTTGCACATCGGCGGCGCCCGCACCGCACTGTTTTCCTGGCTTTACGCGCGCAAGCACGGCGGCGATTTCATCTTGCGCATCGAAGATACCGATCTCGAACGCTCGACGCAGGAGTCGGTCAACGCGATTTTAGAAGGCATGACCTGGCTGGGTCTCGAATACGACAAGGGGCCGTTTTACCAAACGCACCATTTCGATCGCTACAAGGAAGTCATTCAGCAGCTGCTCGCGCAGGGCGATGCCTATTATTGTTGCTGCAGCAAGGAAGAGCTGGAAGCGGTGCGCAACGAGCAAATGGCCAATAAGGAAAAACCGCGCTACAACGGCAAGTGCCGCGAGGCGGGGCACAAAGGCGACGATGGTCGCGACTATGTGGTCCGTTTCAAAAATCCTGTGGACGGCGTGGTCACGATCAACGATCTGGTCAAAGGCGACATCGCGGTCGCGAACAAGGAACTGGATGACCTGGTGATCGCGCGAACTGACGGTTCGCCGATCTATAATCTGACCGTCGTGGTCGACGACATGGACATGAAGGTCACGCATGTAATTCGCGGTGATGACCATATCAACAATACCCCCCGGCAGATGAACATTTTGCGTGCCCTGGGCGCTCCGGTGCCGTTGTATGCGCATTTGCCGATGATACTCGGTGCGGATGGCGCGCGGCTGTCCAAACGTCACGGCGCGGTCAGCGTGATGCAGTTCCGCGACGAGGGTTATCTGCCGGAAGCGTTGCTGAACTATTTGGTGCGCCTGGGCTGGTCGCACGGCGATCAGGAAGTGTTCTCGATCGATGAAATGGTCGAATATTTCGCGTTGGAAAACGTGAATGTCTCCGCATCGACCTTCAACACGAAGAAGCTGTTGTGGCTGAATCACCAATATATCATGAACAGCGATCCGGCGCATGTCGCGCGGCATTTGAGCTGGCATATCGGCCAGTTGGGCATCGATCCTTCGGAAGGGCCGGACCTGGTCGAGGTCGTGAAGGCGCAGCGGGAGCGCAGCCAGACCTTGGTCGAGATGGCCCGGGCTAGTGCGTTTTTCTACCGCGAGTTTGATGCGTACGATGAAAAGGCGGTCAAAAAGAACTTCACCGCCGAAGCCGCGGAGGTGTTGGCTGCCTTGCATCAGCAATTCGCAAAGGTCGAGGACTGGCAAGGGGAGGTGCTGCATCAGGTGATTGTCGATCTGGCCGAAGCGCAAGCGTTGAACATGGGCAAGGTGGCGCAGCCGTTGCGTGTGGCGGTAACCGGCACGGCCGTATCGCCGGCAATCGACGTGACCTTGACTTTGCTCGGCAAGGATAAGACCCTGACCAGAATACAAAAAGCGATCGATTACATAAAAAGTTTAAATTAATGCTGGACAAGGTTTGTGAATCCTGTATAATGGGCTTTCTCAACTGATGATGTTGGGGCCATAGCTCAGCTGGGAGAGCGCTTGCATGGCATGCAAGAGGTCAGCGGTTCGATCCCGCTTGGCTCCACCAAATCAGATGATTGACACTTATTCTGTCCCCATCGTCTAGCGGCCTAGGACACTGCCCTTTCACGGCGGTAACAGGGGTTCGAACCCCCTTGGGGACGCCACTAGTCAAGTCAACGTTTAGGTTGATTTTAGATAGAGAATAAGTAAAGGCCAAAGGTATGCCAGGATTTATTAGATCGGCATGCCGGACAGACCAGATTCTGTCCCCATCGTCTAGCGGCCTAGGACACTGCCCTTTCACGGCGGTAACAGGGGTTCGAACCCCCTTGGGGACGCCATACTCGAAGGGCTATCCGAAAGGATAGCCCTTTTTTATTGCCTCGCGTTTTTGGGCGACTTTATTTCTATTCATCCGCTGACTCTCTCGGCTTTTTACTGCGATAAATTTGATCGACCAGATCTTTAAACCAGTAGGGCCGTGCGATCAGCACATACAGCACCAAGGTTTCCAATATCGGCAGTGGCGTCACATGCAGGATGAAGAGCCCGGTTAACGCAATAAAACATAACACCAGTCTAAAAGAGATGGAATCTTTAAATGTGCTCATGATAAATAGGGGTTGCTTTATTTGAGATCATTCGCGTCGTTTTGATTGCCGCGGCCGCTATGATTGTATATCTCCAGCACCGCGTTAATGAACCATTGAGGCCGGAAAATTAGAATATACAGCATGATAAAACCCAGGATAGGAAAGGGTAAAGTATCCAGTAACATGACCAACAAAAGAACGATCATCCATTTGATTCTGGCAAAGGTGGCGTTATGACTCATATTCGCAAAAGCTCAAGATGGCTCGGATGCCATAACATACCCCAATTCGATCGAATTAAACAGAGCAAGTTCGGAACAGCCGATTAATGGTCGTTTCTTTCCAGGCGGTCGAGCAGAATTGCAATCAGCATATCGTTCATCACATTCACCCCGGAGCGGCAGCGGGCAATGATCCAGTCGATCGTGGTGATCAGCGGCACCGCAGTAACGACCAGCGCTTCCGGCAGGCCGGCGGTGCTGAGTACCAGTGGCAGGGCGATCAAACCGGCTTCCGGGATGCCCGAAATACCGACGCCGACCATGATGGCGGCGGCGACGATGATCAATTGCTGCGCCAGCGTCAGATCGAAGCCGATCGCTTGCGCCAGGAACAGCGCCGCCATCGCTTCGTACAGGATGATGCCGTCATTGTTCAAATTGGTGCCGATGCAGACCGACAAGCGCGCCGACCGGCTCGAAATGCCCATGCTTCCGGTCAGGCAGCGCAGGGTGACCGGCATCGTCGCGAGGCTGCTGTTGGTCGATAGACCGGTCAGGATCGCATCGGCGCCTTCTCCGAAATAACGTTTGACCGGCATCTTGCCGCCCCACTTCGCCATGCAGGGATAATAGACGAGCGCATGCAGCAGCAGGCCGGTCAGCATGGCGGCCAAAAATACCGCAACCAGCGCAAAAACGTCTAGCCCCGATTTGCCGACCACTTGCGCGACCACGCCGAAAACCGCGAAAGGAATCGCCTTGACGACCCAGAGCAGCATCTGAATCAGCAAGTGATAACAGACGCCGATCAGTTTTTCGAGCAGGTGCAGGCCGGATTGATCCTGGTCCGCGTTTTGCTGTTTGAACCGGCGGATCGCAGCGCCGGCCAGCAAGGCCAGTAAAATGATCGCAATTACGTTGTTTTTGACAAACGGCTCCAGCAAACTTTCGGGAATGGTGCCGATGATGTTTTTCAGCGGGTCGAGCGACAGATTTTCCGGCATCGATTTGGCGGTAATCGCGGTTGCGCCGGCATGAAGCTGGGAGGTCATCGCCGTCAGTTTGCCTTCCCAAGCGCGGCCGGGGTGCAGGACGTTCATCAAGGTCAAGCCGATCATGATCGCCACAGCCAGATTCATCGAGCATAAAGCCAGGAGCCGGCGGCCGTGCTTGAATGAAAGGTCGGTATTGATCATCGCTTCCAGGATCGCGAAGAAGACCAGTGGTGTCGCTAGGGCTTTTAACAGACGGATTACCAACTGGCCTAATTGACCCAGCGTCGCGTTGCTCAATAAGCCGAAGCCATAATTTTCGGTCCCGAAAAGGAGGCCCAGCGTGGCGCCGAAAACGACGCCGATAATCACCTGAACATATAAGGGCAATGCAGAGAGGCTGAATTTATGCATAAGTTGCTACTTGAGCTTATAATTTTGGGATCGGAATTGCTTCGGGGCAGTGTAACACTCTGTCTAATGCAACGATAAGCGCTTTGCGATCCAAGCCGTACGCATGTGTTGCCATTTTGTTGCGGCCTGTTTGGGTGTAACATATCCGGAATCTTCAATACGCGGAGAAAAGCCATGAGTTCCTGCTGCCATGATCCCACCGAACCGCCTAGAGCCGACCCCCGCGATGTGCTGAGGGAACAGGAGCATTACGATAATCTGGTCCGCGATCTTTTCACCGGCGACCCTGAAAGAATCCTGCTGCGATTGCTGAACGAATCCAATGCTTATCTCAGGGAACTGGCGGCGCTTCGGGCGCATTATCCCGCCGTGCGATTGCAGGCGATCGCCTTATTGAATGACAAAAGTTTGGAGACGCTGGAGCGCATCGTTGAAAAGGAGCCGGATTCAGCTTTCGGCGCGGCGGCTCGGCAACGGCTCGAGCAATTGCAATAATCCGGCATTCCATTCGAAAAACTTCGGGAGACAAGCGAATGAAAGCATGGCAAATACTAGTACTAGGCCCGTTGCTGTTGATGTGTGGCGTGGTTTGGGGCTACGGCAGCAGCAGTAGCTCAAAAGCCTGCGCCAAACCCGGCTTCAGTCAATTCTATCCGGCAGACAAGGCGAACGTTCCGCCAAACGCCAAGTTTTCCTTTTTAGCTTCGCCCAATACCCGGCCGGGCACGATTCGAGTGGTCGTCAAAGATCTGCCCGCAGCGATTGCGGTCAAACCGGTGGCGCAGGGCTATCAGGTCGAAGGAACGCTGCCTGCCGCATTGCATGGGACTTTTGCGCGGATCAATATCGATGCGGAAGGGGCAAATCAGTGCAAGGGCAGCGGCGGCTGGTTAGTCAACATCGGCGAGTGATCAGATGAACATCAAACATAAACACGGCGCGAAAAAAATCGGCAAGGAAGCGTACAAAGCCACGCTGACGCAATTGCAGATCGAACTGGTCAAGCTGCAAAAGCACATCATCAAGCATGACGAGAAAGTCTTGATCATCTTCGAGGGTCGGGATGCCGGCGGCAAGGACGGCTCGATCAAACGCATCATTCAGCATCTGAGTCCGCGCGAAACCCGCGTGGTGGCGTTAGGCAAGCCTTCCGACCGGGACAAGAGCAGCTGGTATTTTCAACGCTATGCCCCGCATCTGCCGGCGGCGCAGGAGATGGTGCTGTTCAACCGCAGCTGGTATAACCGCGCGGGCGTGGAGCGCGTGATGGGGTATTGCAGCGACCAGGAATATCACGAGTTTCTCGAAACCGTACCGGATTTTGAATTGATGCTGGTGCGCTCGGGGATCAAACTGTTGAAATATTATCTGGACATCAGCCGCGAAGAACAAAAGCGGCGTCTCGATGACCGTGAACGGGACCCGCTAAAACAATGGAAGACCAGTCCGGTCGATCTGGAAGCGGTCAAGCATTGGGACGACTACAGCCTCGCCCGCAATATCATGTTCGCGAGAACGCATCATTTGGATGCGCCCTGGACCGTGGTGCGCGCCGACAACAAAAAAGTCGCCCGGATCAATATCATCAAGGACATTTTGTTTCGTCTCGTGTACAAGGACAAGGACGAAGCCTTGGTGCTTCCCGATGCCGACATCGTGTTCAATTATGCGGAAAGTTATCTCACAAACGGCATGATTGCGCCGTAATCCGCAGGCAAGGGGCTGCCTTTTTACGCCTCGCAAATGGTTTAAGCACAAACAAGCTGGCAGGTTGTTTGTGCTTATATATGCGGCTTACCTTGAATGTAAGTCAAAATTACATATCGGCTTTAAATTAAAATAAAATTAATAGAATATTTGGGTATTGGTAACCCTATCACAAAAACAAGGGCGCAATTCTGCAATACTGACGAGGAAGTTTAAATTGGCTCCATGTCATGCCTTTGGCAATATGGGCCGATTTTATATCGCCATAGTGGAGGGCACTCACCATGCGCCAGATCAACTTTTATCTGTCCGTAGCTATCACGTTAGTTTTGCTGATTGCATTGACCGAAGTCGCTATCGCAAAACCGGCTTCCCGCCACGATCCGAGAACCCAAACCGGTCCGCATTCGGCCAGGATGTACGGCAAAGGTGCTCCTTTCCAGGTCAAAGATTTGCCGGCCCGAAGCCATCTGCGCCACGCGCTTGAAAGGCTTTCAAGAGTGGGAAAAATTAAAGCAATGAGGCGTCTGCACGAGTTTTCCTTTCCGGAAGCCGATATCCAGTTTTTAGAGGTTGATCAGGAGGGGGGCGTATTTTACAGCGATACCGAAACGCCAGCGCCGGTAACCGGCAGTTCCTCTGCGGGTACCTCGGATACACTTGCTTTGCCGCCGGTCGACGTATTCAAGCTGCATAGCCTTCCCGGTGCGGCCAAAAAGGTATTTCTGGATTTTGACGGCCAGGTGATCAGCGGCACGGCCTGGAATTCGACCCACTCAACTTTAAACGCATTGCCATTCGACATCGACGGCGATCCGAATTCATTCAACAGCGAAGAGTTGAACCGCATTCACGAAATCTGGCATCGGGTTGCCGAGGATTATGCGCCTTTCTCTATCGATGTGACGACCGAAGAGCCGTCGACTTTCGGCCCTTCGGTCGGGAGGGTTTTGTTTACCCAGAGCACCGATGCATCGGGTCTCGCGATGCCTTCCCAATATTCCGGCGGCGTGGCTTATATCAATGTTTTCGGCGGCAGCAAATACGCCAGTTATTATTCGCCCGCGCTGGTCTATTACAACAATCTGAGTTCAGGTTATGCGCCTTATGTGGCCGAAGCGGGAGCGCACGAATTCGGGCATAACCTGGGCTTATCGCACGATGGGACCAGCGATGTGGGGTATTATTCAGGCCTCGGCAGCGGCCATTCGTCCTGGGGGCCGATCATGGGCCTCGATTACTACACCAATGTGACGCAATGGAGCAAGGGTGAATATCCTGACGCCAATAACACGCAGGATGACATCAGCATCATCGCGAATAAACTGACGTTTAGAGCCGACGACCACGGCAATGCGTTAGGGACTGCCAGTGTGCTCGCCGTAGAAAGCGATGGCAGCATTCTGGCGACAAACCCCCAAAACGATCCGGGAAACAGCGATACCTTCAACAAAGGTATCATTGAAAAACAGGGCGATATCGATGTTTTTGCTTTCGATGCCGATGGGGGTACCGTCAATATCACCATTACGCCTGCTTGGGCCGCATTCACCCGATCCGGTGATACGAATGATCAATCGCGCGGCGCCAATCTCGATGTCAAGGCGACGCTCTATGACGCATCGGGTAATGTTGTGACCGACAGCGATCCGCTTGAGGATACCAACGCCGTGATCAGCGCTTCCGTGAACGCTGGGCGGTATTATCTCGCAATCACCGGTGTGGGCAATTCATCGACACCGTATTCCAGTTACGGCAGCGAAGGCGAGTTTTTCATTACCGGGGCAGTGCCGCCGCCTTCCTTCGTCGCCGACACCACGCAGCCGTCGCCAGATCCGAGCTGGCAAAGTGCGCCAAGTGCGCAAAGTGAAAGCAGTATTGCGATGGCATCGACACTTGCAACCGATGCTTCCGGCGTGGTCGAGTATCGGTTCATCTGTGTTGCAGGCGGTAATGGGTGCGTCAATAGCGCCTGGCAAACCAGTCCAAATTATGTGATTGGCGGTTTGGCCGCCGGTACAAGCTATACCTTTCAAGTCGTAGCCCGTGATGCCGCCGGCAATCAAACGCCTGCATCATCGATGGCCAGCGCTACAACGTTGACGGTCACTTCGAACAATCCGGTCAATGAGACGCCGATTGCATTGCCGGATAGTGATTCGGTGCGCTTAAAAAGATCTGTCAGCATCAACGTGCTGGGTAACGATAGCGATGCCGATGGCGATAATTTGACGATCATTTCTTCAGAAAAAGGCTCGATCGTCAATGGCAAGAGCATATCCTATAAAGGCATCATCCTTGGGATCGACACCTTCACTTATACCGTCAGCGATGGTAAGGGAGGCACTGCATCAGCGACCGTAACCGTCACAGTCAGCAAATAGGTCAATGCATAGATTGCGGAAATAAAATTGCCTGTTATCAGGCCGCGAACTTATGTACGCTATCAGAGTCGATAGCCTAGCATTTGAACGTTGCATCATCTGATGGGGATTTCCATGGCCAATCATCAACCGAGTACCGCGTCTATCATTACCCTGTTTTTACAATGGCTGGACCGCAATGTGCTCGATCTGGGCAGACAGATGCGCATCAGTTATTTGCCTCCCTTGATGGTTTATCTGGCGGCGGGCGTTGCCGGGCTTACGGGCATCGTCGGGACTTTTTTCGTGAAGGAGTCTCTCGGCTTATCTGCCGAATTTTTGGCCGCTTTGGGGTTTTGGGCGATGCTGCCTTGGGCTTTTAAGATGCCGATGGGGCATCTGGTCGATTTGTTATGGCGCTATAAGGCCGGTCTGGTCTATTTGGGCGCGGCGCTGGTCGCCACCAGTTTGTTGATCATGATCAACCTGCTGGGCGATATTGAATACATGCGGCATTTATGGCCGGTCGAAAGCTGGTTTGTGTTATCGGCATTATTGGCTCCGATCGGTTACGTGATTCAGGATATCGTGGCCGATGCGATGACCGTGGAGGCTGTGCCGCGTTTCGATGACGAAGGCCGGCCGCTTCCCGAAGCGCAAATTCTGGCCGCCCATACCACGATGCAAACCTTGGGCCGGGTCGCGATCATCGGCGGCAGCCTGCTCGTGGCCGGTGTCAATGTGGTGTTTTTCCGCGGTGTCGAAACGATGGGCGCAGCCGAGAAAGCCGCGGTTTATCTGTCGATATACCGCTGGGCGCTTTGGATTCCCGTGATCTCGGTTCTGGGCGTCGCGTTGTCGTCTTATTTGCGCTCGCAGCAGGAATGGCGACTCGCCGCGCAAGGCTTCGAGTTTGAGGATATTGAACGGATGACCGCAGCCGGCGCGCATGAGGCGCCTGAGGTCAATTGGCCGCTGTTGGGTGGCGGGTTAGGATTTGCGTTGTTCGCGGCGGTGATGGGCTTGGGCGGCTTCTCGAACAGCGAAGAGATTGTTTTCATCGGCTCGCTGGCCATCGTGCTGTTTTTGATGTGGCGGTTGACGATGGATCTCGACGTCAAAACCCGAAAGCAATTGTATGGCACCGCCTTCGTGATCTTCGCGTTTCGCGCGGTGCCGACCACCGGCGCGGGCGAAACCTGGTGGATGATCGACGACCTCGGCTTCGATCAGCAGTTTATCTCGAAATTGTCGCTGATTTCGAGCGCGTTGACCCTGGTGGGCATGTTTGTGTTTCGCCGCTTCATGGCCGAGCGGCCGATTACCTATATCATCGCGGCGCTGACTATCGCGCTGACCGTGCTTTATCTGCCCAATATCGCGCTCTATTATGGGCTGCATCACTGGACGGCGGCGCTGACCGGCGGCGTCGTCGATGCCCGCTTCATCGCGCTGGTCGATACCGCGCTCGAATCGCCCTTGGGGCAGATCGCGATGATTCCGATGTTGGCCTGGATCGCCCATTCGGCGCCGAAACAGCTGAAGGCGACTTATTTCGCGGTGATGGCGGCGTTCGTGAATCTGGCGCTGTCCTTGTCGCAACTGTTGACCAAATGGCTGAATCAAGGCTTTGAGATCACGCGTGAGGTTCGCGATGCGGCGACCGGCCAGATCGTGACGCCCGCCGATTACAGCGAACTCGGCTGGCTCCTGATCGTGGTGATGGGGCTGAACCTGATGATGCCGGTCGCGGCGATCGTGTTCGCGAAACGCACTTTGCTAAGGGAACAGGGCTAAGCCTGGCCTTCCGGCAAAAAGCCGCCGGCCTGCATGCTCCATAAACGATAGTAATCGCCTTGCAGCGCGAGTAATTGATCATGCGTGCCGTCCTCGACGATGCGGCCCCGATCGAAGACCAGGATGCGGTCTAGATAGGCGATCGTCGATAGCCGGTGCGCGACCGCGATCACGGTCTTCTGGCCCATCAGCCGGGTCAGATTTTCCTGGATCGTTTTTTCGGTGATCGAATCGAGGCTCGACGTGGCCTCGTCCAGGATCAGGATCGGGGCATCCTTCAGGATCACGCGCGCAATCGCGATCCTCTGCCTTTGGCCGCCGGACAGTTTGACGCCGCGCTCGCCGACCAGCGCATCGTAGCCTTCGGACATCGCCTGAATGAAGTCGTCGGCATGCGCGAACGCGGCGGCGCCGGCGATTTCTTCTTCGCTTGCATCGAGCCTGCCGTAACCGATGTTTTCCCTCAGGCTGCGGTGAAACAGAGTCGGATCCTGCGGAATCAGGCTGACCTGCTCATGCAGCGATTCCTGCGTTACTTCGGCGATGTCGGCGTCGTCGATGAAAATTTTGCCCTGCTGCGGCTCGAAATTACGCAAGATCAGGCTGACGAAAGTCGATTTGCCAGATCCCGAAAAACCGACCAGTCCGACGCGCTGGCCGGGCTCGATCACCACATTCAGGTCCTTGAAAACCGGTTGCTCCGGATCATAGCCGAAGGTGACGTTCCGGAATTCGATGCGTCCTTCGGTCACTTTCAGCGCTTTCGCGTCCGGCGCGTCGATGATCTCGTGCGGCTGGACGATCGTCTCGACGCCGTTCGCGATATTGCCGACATATTCGAAAAACTCCAGAAAATGGCGCGACAGATTGCGCGCGTCGCCGATGATGATCAGCGCCAGGCCGACGCTCATCGTAAAATCGCCGACCCCGATCAGGCCGCCTTGCCAGAGCGTCAGCGCATAATAAATCGTGCCCAGTTTCAACACGGCGGCGGAGATGAACTGAAACCAGCGCACCCGCTCCATGTACCAGAAAGTCCGGCGCGCGGCGTTCAGTTCTGTGTCCAAGAAACCTTGCAGGTAATCGCGTTCGAATTTTTGGCGCGCAAACAGCTTGGCGTTCAGGCTGTTGGTGACCGAATCGACGATCTTGCCGTTGGTCATGCTGCGAATGCCGGCATAGCTTTGCGCATAAGGCCGGCAGCGTGTGGCCAGCCAGAACGAGATCGCGACATACAGAAAGACCCAGGCGGTGACGCACAGGCCGAGGCCCTGATGTACGCCCAGCAGCAAGCCGGCGGATACGCTGAAGGTGACCGTGATCGGCCAGAAATCGCACAGCACCGCCCAGGTCGTGTGATTCACGCTGAGCGCGGTTTCGCTGATCCGGTGCGCGAGCGCGCCGGCGAAATGGCTGCTGAAATAGCGCGCCGAATGGCATTGCAGATAGCTGAACAAGGCACGCGTCGTGCGCTGGCGCAGACGGGGACCGATCGTGATCAAGACCGCGCCGCTGGCCCGGCTGCACAGAATTTCGGCGATATTCAATCCGGCCAGGAGCAGCAAGGGGCCTCGCAATGCGTCTAGCGCGGTCCGGGCATCGGGGAGACCGTGCGCTACGCCTTCCATGATCGCCTTGATCGCATAAGGCACCAGGATGCTGCCGGCCGCCTGGCCGGTCTCGAAGAGGAACATCAGGAAAATCCAGCCCTTGAAACTGGACAGGCAGTACAGGATGAAGTGGATCGTGCCGGTGGGCAAGGGCGGCGCTTCGGCGGCTCGGCGCGGTGCCTGGGCGGATAAGGTGTTAGACATCAATAACAGGCTTAGAGCAGGGTAAAGGTTAATTATACCTGCCCGCCGATTTCGATTGTCGGAATAATCGCGGTTTGACGATGATCAATCAAGGGCCTTTCAGGCGTTCGCGCAGCGCCGGTAAAAAATCCGGCCCGATGTCCAATTTAATCGGACTGCTTTTGAAAACGATTTTATAGACGTTATTTTCGCCGATGCGCGGTTCTAGGCGGCGCGCATGCTGCAAATTAATCAGATTGCGCCGGTGAATTTGGAAAAATCCGCGCATTTTCCATTCCTTCAGCGTTCCGTCGATGCCGTCCAGTTCGTCTCCATTGACCAGGCCGATTTTGACCGTGTTGATGCCGTTGTTTTTCTGAACGTAAAGCACTTCACCGGGATCGAGGTATTCGGTGCAGAAAAGCTTTTCACCCGAAGGGTCGTCGATACGATGGCGGACCGCGAGGCGTTCCGATTGGGGTTTGGCGCTCGGGAAGTTCTTCCGTACCCAGTCGAGCGTTCGGTCTATCGCGGCATTGTCAACCGGCTTGATCAGATAGTTGACCGGGAAGGACTGGAAGGCTTCGATCGCATGCTCCCGGTAGCCGGTCACGAAAACAATCCAGGGCTTTTTTTGCAGGCGCTGCAAGTTCAGCGCAAAATCGAGGCCCGCGCGCCGGCTTTCGGTCTGGATGTCGATGTCGAGAAAAATGCCTTCGATCGCATCGTCGGCCTGGATCAGCTCCCAGGCTTTGATGCTGCTGTCGACCGTGCCGATCACCTCGATATCGAGATGCCGGCTGTGCAGCATCGCGGCCAATTCGTCGCGTGCCAAGGCCTCATCATCCACGATGATCACGCGTCGTTTCGTTACCATGGATGACTCCTTTTCGGCAGTATCAAGGTAATTTCTGTTCCCATTTTTTCCTGGCTCGTTATGTCTATTTTAGCGGCGCCATCGTAGGCGATTTTCAACGTCTCTTGCAATTGAAAAAGGCCGTTGCCGCTGCCCCGATCCGAATTGACCGGTTGTTTGCCCAGCAACTCCAGGCGGTTAGGCGCGATGCCGCGGCCGTCATCCTCGATGCTTAATGCCAGTTGCTTGCCGAGATCGGCGCCGGCGATCCGCAGGCTCAATACGCCGGAATGGCCTCGTCCGTGCAGCAGCGCATTTTCGGCGAGCGTCAGCAAGCTGCGCGGCGGAATCTGGCAGTCCAGCAACGAGGAGGGGATATCTTGTTCAAAGTGGAAGGCGCCTGGGAAGCGCAGATGCTGGAAATCGAGATAGTTTTCCAGTTGCGCCAGTTCCTGGCTTAGGCTGATCGAATTGGCTCTTGCAATCTGCCGGGTATCGTCGAGAAAACGCGCCAGTTTAACCACATAATCGGAGGCTTGCTCGGGGTCTCGGCGGATCAGCGCCTTAATCGCGTTCAACGTATTATTGATGAAATGCGGTTCGATCTGTGCATGCAATGCTCTCAGTTCGGCTTGCTGCGCCTGCGTTTTCAGCCGGTCGCGTTCCATGTCCTGCATCACCGAGTGAAACAACAGACAACCCAGGCAATTGACCACGGTTTCCGGGATGATCGTTTCCCTAATCGTCGCAATGGCCAGAAAGTGCGGGTCGCTTAGCGAAACGATCAGATATTTTTGCACCACCGTGCCGACCAGGACCGTCGCCAGAGTGCCTTGGCTGGTATTGATATGCGGCCAAACCTGCTTTGCCAAACCGGCGCCCAAGCCGAGCATTACGGTCGAAATGCCGCTCGCAACGCCTACGAAGCCGCCGAGCAGCCAGCGTTCGCCGCCCGCGATCAGACCGGCGCCGAAGCCGGTCCAGGGGCCTCCGAACAGGCCGGCGGACAATACCAGCATGTCGCGGAAGCTGAGGATGGCCTGTAACTGTTGCAGGCCTTCCGGTTGCCTGGAGAGATATTCGGTTACCGCGCCGTGCCGGCTGATGTCCAGCACGATGCCGTTATGGGTGCCGACGATCGCCAAGACGCCGAAATAGAGCGCCGCGACTAGCCGATGCCGCCAAGACTTGTCAACGCCACGCATCGCCTGCTTGAACCATGTCTGCTGGATCGCCAGATAAGTTACTACGATGACTACGCAGGCGCGCTGCAACAGTTCAGGCGTATTGGACAGCCAATGGAAGAAGATGTCGAACGGCAGATAATTCACTGGAGAAGAGGATGTATTATTAGCGTTAGGTTCATATTAGCAAGTTTATTCAATTGATGTGTGGTTTTTATCCGGTAAAACCGGTATTTCGTCGAATATTTTAGGTCATTTGCGAGTGCTAGCGTGACGTGGCGTCAATTTGGGTGGATGATTGGGTTGACGCAGGATAACAAAAATGCGTTTTTGGGGAGTGGCAAATTTCTCAAGCAGGATTAAATCGCCTTAGATTCTTACGTTTCAATCAATCCGGTTTAATTGCTTGGCAAAACCGTGGGCGTCCATGTTAGCAATAAAGCCTAGCAGCAAGACCATGGCTCAGGCGATTTCAGTTCGAAACTAAGAATGCTGTGTGGAATAATTAGAACCGTTAGCGTTTGCGCAATTTTTTTCACCAACAAGGAGACATCAGTTATGACAAATAGAAATCACCTAAAATTGGCCTGCTTGTTGCTTTGGGCAACAATCCATCTGTCCGGCTGTTCCGTATCGGGGCCTGCATTCAAACCTGTCGATCCGATACCGGAAGGCAAGGGCGTGGTTTATATCTATCGGCAACCCGGATTTGCCGGCGGTGGCGTCTACGGGACGGTGACCGCCAATAATACGCCGATCACCAAAATCAAGAACGGCGGCTATTTTCCCTATGTCGCAAATCCGGGACCCGTCCACTTTGAGGTCAGTACCGAAGCGACCAACGAAGCCGATGTGACCGTCGAAGCAGGAAAGGAAAAATATTTGAAGACGACGGTCGGGATAGGATTTTTTGTCGGCCATTTAAAATTTTCGGAAGTATCGCCTCAGATTGGCAAAGCGGAAATCGGCGAGTGCAAATTATTGGATGCGATTGAACCATGAAAGGATTAATGCTGAGAGCCATTGTATTCCTTATGATGCAGTGGCTGCTTTCTGGGTGCGTTTCGCAACTCTACAAGCCCGGAGCACCCGAGAATCCATTAAACCGGCTTGCGTTGGGACAATCCTATGGGGATATGGTAAGAATTATGGGAGAACCCGATCACGGTACGAGCGAAGACCGTATGGGCATCGAAACGCTGCTGTTGTTCATCCCGGTGTGGGGCTTTGTGGAATGGATCGGCGACTTTAATCCGAGCATGATGCAAATTTATCGTTACGACCAATGGGGTGTTGTGACGGTCGACAACAACCATATTATCCGCGTCGAAGCCAAATAACTCGCTTGTAGCCCATTAGACTGCTTTGGCGTCGAACAGAATTTATGATATGGCATAGAAAATAAGTACTCAGTCTCCAATAAGACCAAATTATTCACTTCGTAAGCATTTTGAAAGGAACATGAAATTGAAAACAAAATTAATTGCAGGATTAACAGCAATATCCTCGGCCTTGGCTGTATTATCAATGTGTTCGGCGATGGCGGAAGGCGATTTCTTGCCCAACGCGAAGTTCGTGAACAGACTCAAAGTCGTTGATGCGAAAAATAAAACAGTTGGATTTTTAACCGGCAGCGGGTGGCTGACGTTCAAAGCAGATAACCGTTTGTTTAATGTCAGCGTGGATAAAAACGGTTTACATGGCGGCACGGCGTTATATTTTAAAACGGATGACTGCACGGATACGCCTTTTATTGGGCCTATTGGGAGCATTGCTTTGGGTCTCGAAGACGGCAGAGGGGCGTTTTACGAACGTGCGGCATTGCGAAAAGAGAATTCCGGATATACGGTCTATTATCAGAATGATCAATTATCTGGAGAGGAATTAAACGAATCTTTTCACTCCTATATCGTTGACGGTGGCCTAATTCCCGGCCCTATTTCAGGCGATGTAACACCTGGCGAATGTCAATCGATAGATTGGAACAATTCGGAAATGTTTCCATTTTTGCTGCGCCCAGCCAAAACAGTCGCGAAACTTCCTTTTATCCCGCCTTTCTCTTTGAAATAGGCAATCTGTAGGTCAGGGGGGCATACGCTCCCTGACCATTGTGCGATGGCTAGTTATGCGGTATCGCCACGATGTAGGCACTCTGGCCCGATTTGACGTGGATCGGGTATGTGCTTTGCCTCAAATCGACTTACAATAGACGGCTTCAAACCCATCACGAGGATTCTGTCTTGTCGGATCACAAGCCCTATAAAGTCATGTTCAGCGCCGGCGAAGCGTCGGGCGAACAGCATGCCGCCCATCTGTTCATCGAAATGAAAAAACTCCAGCCCGGCATTCGCGGCATCGGCATGGGCGGCGCGAAGATGGCCGGGGCGGGGATCGACGTGCGTTACGATTCATCGCAAATCGCGGTGATCGGCGTGGTCGAGGTGATCAAACACTATGCCGAAATCCGCCGCGCGCTGAAGTTGATGCAGTCGCTGCTGGCGGCCGAGCGTCCCGATTTGCTGATCTGCGTCGATTACAAGGAATTCAATTTTAAGCTGGCGACTTACGCGAAACGGATTGGTATCAAGGTGCTGTTTTATGTCAGTCCGCAGGTATGGGCTTGGCGTCCGGGAAGGGTCAAACAGTATGGCCGCGTGATCGACATGATGGCGGTGATCTTTCCGTTCGAAACGGCGTATTACGAGGCCGAGAACGTGCCGGTGCGCTATGTCGGCCATCCCTCGGTCGACAGGGTCCGTCCGCGCTACAGCAAGAGCGAGGATTTGCTGCGCTTCGGCTTGCATGCGGAAAACCCCGTCGTCGGTCTGCTGCCGGGCAGCCGCAGCGGTGAAATCAAACGCATGCTGCCGGTGATGCTGGAGGCGGCAACATTGCTTGCGGAGCGTGTGCCGGGGGTGCAGTTTATCCTGCCGCAAGCCGGATCGATTGCCGACGCTGTGCTGCAAAGCTATCTGCAAGCCTCGAAGGCAAAGATCACGGTGATCAAGGATCAACCGTACGACGTGGTGCAATGCTGCGACGCGGTCATGACGACCTCGGGCACCGCAACGCTCGAAGTCGCCTTGCTGACCGTGCCGATGGTCGTTTGCTACAAGCTATCGCCGCCGACCTACTGGCTGGGCCGACTGCTGGTCAAGACGCCGTTCATCGGTCTGCCGAACATTGTGGCAGGCAAAGGCATTGTGAAAGAACTGATTCAACACGAGGCCAGCCCCGAAAATCTGGCCGCCGAGATCGGTCTTATTCTGACCGACACGGATTATGCGTCGCAAATGCGCGAGCATCTGCAAGGCGTCAAGGAGAGATTGGGGCTGGGCGGAGGTTCGAAAAACATGGCTGCGCTGGCGCTGGAGATGCTGGCGTCGGCGCCTAAAAATTGATATTGAAATTGGTCAGCCAGATGTGATTGGCGCCATCAGGCGCGCCGAAGTTGTTCACGAATTGAAACTGATAGCCGGTATCGATATTGATCTTCGGCGTAATCTTGTAGCCGACGCCGACATAGCTCCGGTTCTGGTTGATGCCTGGCTGCACCGAATGGGCCAGTCGGCCGCTGTTGAACGAATTGAAATACACGAACAACTCGTCAGCCGCGATCAGATAAGTCTTGGTTTCGGGCAGCGTGTAGACAAAACGGAAGCGGTGGCGCATCCGGAAGGCGGTATCCTCGTCCGCAAAAAAACGCTCCTCCAGGCGGAAGCGGTATTGAAAATTCAATTGCGGCGTCCAATTGTCGATCCATTGCACCTGCTGCATGAAGTCATTGGTGGCCAGGTCGAAGTCGGTGTCCTTGCCGTATTCGCCCTGCCAGGTGTAACCGAGCCAGAATTGCAGCTTGTCGGTCAGTTTGTAGCCCAGCAGGGGCCTGACGATGATCTGGCTGAATTCGCCGTTGTCGTTCTTCGTGCGCGGCGCCAGCTCCAGAAACGCCAGATACTTGCTGCCGCCGAAGTCGGTCTGGTAGGTGTTGCTGAGCCACATGCCCCAGTCATCTTTCACGGGGGCTGCTAGGGCAATTCCGGAGAATGAAATCAAACCACTACACAGTAACGTGGGTGTGAGTAAGTGTTTCCGCATAACGATATTGTATTGGCTAAATTTATGACGGTTTCGAGGAACGGTAATTCCTGAAATCAATGTCAGGAAAGATGTTATCCATGATTTCGAGCGCGGTCAGATAGCGCTCGTCGAGCTTGCCCTTGCGCAGGCTGTCGTATAAATAATTGAAGCGGGCCAGATGGTCGGTGATGCGTTTGTTCGCGTATTCTGTCGTGGTCCCCGATTTCATGATGAAGGGCCAGTCGGAGGACTGCGCGAGCAACAGCGAGCGGAGCGCCTGATTGAACGCTCTTTCCTGCAAGGGATTCAGCGAGACGCCTTCAAGTTCGGCGACGAAGTCTTCGAGCTGCCGGGCGGCCTGGTGCAGGAAGGGATAGATCCAGTCGTTCGTCTCGTTGATCCAGTAGCTCGAATAGCCGTGCGCGCCCCAGGTCGAGGCGGAAGGCGTCGCGACTTGCGGCGACGGGACTTGGGTTAAATAGTCCCCGCAACTGACCGTCCGGATGCAGTTTGACTTTTCGCTCGCGATACGCAGCACCTGTTCGAGCCAGTCAGGGCCCTCGAACCACCAATGGCCGAACAATTCGGCATCATACGGAGCGACGACATGAGGCGGCCGGTCCATGCGGCCTGCCAGCGCGTCGATCTGCTGCTGGCGTTTGTGGATGAAGTCGCGCGCATGCAGTTCCGCTTTCGCCCGCGCGGCTTTCGGGTTGTAGACTTGCTTCGGCTGGTCTTCGCCGGTTACCCGGTAATATTTGATGCCGGTGTTCGCGCGGATGTGCCCGTCCAGAATATACGGGCCGATGGTGTCCAGGTCCAGATCGAAACCGATGTCGCGGTAATATTCGCGGTAATCGAAATCGCCGGGGTAGCCCTGTTTGGAACTCCAGACCTGCTCCGACGATTCGGGGTCGCGCGCGAACGCGGCAACGCCATTCTCGCAGGCCAGGGGCGCATAGACGCCGTTGACCGGCGGCTGGCTGGCGTTCGACAGGCTGTGCGCATCGACGAAAAAATACGCGATGCCGGCGTCCTTCAGGAAGGCTTCGAGTCCCGGATAATACCCGCATTCGGGCAGCCAGAATCCTCTCGGCGCGCTGCCGAGATGGGCGCGGAAGGTGTCGACGCCGACATTGATTTGGTTGCGCACCGCGGCCTCGCTGACGCTGAGCAGGGGCAGAAAACCGTGCGTCGCGGCGGTCGTGATCAGTTCGAGCTTGCCCTGCGCCTGGTGCTTGGCGAACGCGCCGAGCAAATCGCCGAGGTACTGGTTTTGATAGACGGCCAGCGCATGGCGGTAAAAGCGGCGGTACAGGCGTGCCAGTTTATTGAATTCCGGCGCTTTCCGGGTCCTGACGATTTCCTTTTCGGACAGCTCGATCAGTTGGTTCAGGCGCTTCAGGTAGCGGCTCTGCAACAGCTCGTCGCGCAGCATCGAAATCAACGGCGGCGACAGCGACAAGGTCAAACGGTAATCGATTTGGTCGTCTTCGAGCCGGTCGAGCATGCCGATCAGCGGGATATAGCATTCGGTCATCGCCTCGAACAGCCAGTTTTCTTCGAAAAAACTCGGGTGTTCGGGATGGCGCACGAAAGGCAGGTGCGCATGCAGGACGATGCTGAGGAAGCCTTTTTCCATCGGCCGTCTCAGAGTCCGAGTCCCGAGGCGTGCCTGGACAGTGTATTTTGCTCGACGAGCGCTGCGGCTTCGGGAACCAGTTCCGCATCGATCCTGTTGTTTTGAAAAATGCTCATAAGTTCGCCATAAAATTTTGCAGATTCGCGGGCTAAGGCCGCAGGATCGCTAGGATGCAGTTTGATCGACCAGCCTTCCGGAAAATACGCGCCTTCCTGCTGAGCCGCGGCCAGGATGCCTTGTAGTTGGTGAACGGCAAGGGCCGGCTCCTTGGCGGCCGCACTTTGCATCGCCGGATGCTCTAGCGCAAGCCGTTTCCTGTCCGGCGCGGTCGGTACATGCACCCTATTCGAGTGCGCGAGCACATCGAGGCTGTGGTCCGGATTCACCTTGCCCAAGGCGGCAGAATAGCTCGTATCATCGATCGGCAGGCGCACTTTTTTTCGATTCGTGGGGCTGTCGGCGGGAATGTCGAACCAGATGTTCGAGCGGGTGATTTCCTCCGCCGCATCCGGCCGCCAGTAAATACGCAAAGTCAACGGCGGCTGTACATTCTTCTGATCAGGGGCAAGCGGCGCGGCGCCTGTATTCCAGTAGGCATACAGGTGGTGGGGATCGACCGGCAGCAACAGCAGCTCCGGAACACTGTTGGCCGTTTTCGGCGCGAAACGCCGGCTGATGTCCTGGCCAATCGTCTGCAATTCCCGCTGGCTGAAGCCCCCGATTTGCGGCGGCTCGGCTAAAGCGGCGGCTGGCGGGGGGGTATTCACATTGGCCGGTTGCCAATAGTCTACGGTGGCCGGCGCTGCCTTATCCGGAGAGAACTTAAGGCTGATCTCCGCGCTGATCGTGAGCATCTCATCCCGAGTCAGCTCGATGGGAGAGCGCGGTACCACATCTTCTAAAGTCATCAACATGAATAAGACGGTAGGTATACTTTACCGCGATTTTCTTTGCCGCGGCCGGCGAAATGGTCCATTTTCGGCCCTGTCCGGCGGGCACGCCCGCTGCAAAGGCAAAATTGTTGCCGCCAGTATAATCAATTTGGCGCGGCTAGCCAATTGATCCGGTCAAGACGCCATTTTCAACATGCCCATGCCGTTCGGTTTTTTGACGATCTGCAGGCGCGCCTTGAAGCGTTTCTGCACGCTTTCGACATGCGAGATCACGCCGACCGTTTTACCGTGCTGTGTATGCAGGCTTTCGAGCGTGCTGATCACGCTGAACAGGGTGTCGGCGTCGAGGCTGCCGAAGCCTTCGTCGAGGAACAAGGAATCGACCGATTTGCCGTTGCTGGCCAGTTCGGAAAGCCCCAATGCCAGGGCCAGGCTGACCACGAAGCTCTCGCCGCCGGACAGGCTCCGCGGCAGGCGGCGCGCGTTGCCCTGTAAGGTATCCTCGATCTCCAGCGCGAGGCCTTTCTCGCTCGGCATTTTGCGCAGGTAATAACGGCCGCTGAGTTTTTCGAGCAAGGCATTGGTTTTGCCGAGCAATTGGTCGGCGATTTTGTCTTGCACACGGCGGCGGAACGCCATGCCGTTTTCGGCATGGATCAACCGCTGTTCTTCGGTCAATGCCTTCACGAGCGCTTCCTGCTCTTCGTATTGAGCGTGTACCGCATCGTATTTGCTGTGCAGACGTTCCTGCTCCTTCAGCAAGTTTTCCAGATGCCGCACTTCGAAATGCGCGATTTCGAGTTTCTGCGAGACGTCGTGTACCTGGGCTCCGATGTCGTCGAGCGACAGCTCGGTGTCTTTTTCAAGCGTCGCGGCCACCAGTTGCTGCCGGTTGCTTTCGAGCCTCGCCGACGTTTCAGCGGCCCTCTGGGCCAAAAAGGCGGCTTTCTGTTCCAGTTCGGGACGGGACGCCTGCTGCGCCAGAGTCTCCTTGACTTCTTCGACGCCCGAGAAATTGGCTTCGCGCATTTTGGCCTGGAGGTTTTTCTCCAGCAAGGTCGTTTGCGCCTGCTTTTCGGCAAGCCGTATGCGCTCGGCCGCAATCAGCTTCTGTTTATCGAGCAGCGCCAAGTGCAGCGCGACGCTTTCTTCCTTTTGCAGCTTGCGGCTGAACCCGGCAAGCTTTTCTTCCAATTCTTTCAGTTCCTCGCGCAGCGCCTTGTCGCTGGCCGCCAGCGCGGTCAAGTCCTCCTCCAGGCCCTGTTTTCGAATCAACTGGCTGTGATAATCGTGCCGGCGGCGGCTGAGCTTGTCATAAAACAGCTCTTCCTTGCCTTTGCCGGGCATTTTTTCGCCGATCAGGGCCAGTTGTTGATCGACCTTGACCGCCAGTTCCTTTTCTTCCTGAACCGCCGCGGTCAACGCATTGGCGACTTCAAACGGATCCTGCGGCTGGTCTTCCCGTTCCGTTTCGAGTTTCTGATAGGTGGCGGTCAGTTGCTCGATCGCGGCGCTGCTTTTTATCAGCTGGGCCTTCAGTTTTTCGATGCCCTGAATCTTGTTCTTGTGCTTGCCGAGCAGAAAAGCGATTTCCTTGAATTGCTTGTCTTCCTCGTCATAGAGTTCGCCCATGCGCTTGATCTGGTCGATCTCGAGGTTTTGCCCGATATTCAGCCGGTTGCGGAGCGTGCCCCACTGCGCCTGGATTTGCCGCGCCTTTTGATTTGTCAGCGCATATTTTTCCGCCAGCCTGCGCGCATCTTCGACCTCGATTTCCAGCCGTTCGGCCCGCGCGGTTTCGGAGCGTATCCGCGCCTGCTGATCGACCAGCGCCTTCTCGGAACTGCCGATGGCGGGCTGCTGTTTCGCATAGGGGTGCTGCAACGCGCCGCACAAAGGGCAGGGCTTGCCGTCGATCAGATGATGGCGGTCGGCCTCCATCCGTTTCATCATGTTTTCGCGGTAAACCGCGCCTTCGAGGATCAGCTTGATGTTCTCGTCGCGTTTGATCGTTTCGCGCAGTTCCGCGAGTTCGGCCGCCAGCGCATCCGGATCGGGCGCCGCGCTCGGCGCTTTTCTGAACAGCCCGAACAGGCCGGAGCCGTTGCCGGCGAGCTTCCGGTACTGTATCGCCAGATCTTGCAATGCCTTGAACGACTTGACGCGCTCCTGCTGTTCGCGGTGCAATTCGGCAAGCTCATCGGGCGTTCTGCCTTGCAGCAGCGCGGTGACGGTACTTTCCTCGGCGGCGATTTGTTCCTGCAACCGGGCGACGTTCGCGGTTTCCTTGTCGATCGCGGCCTGCGTATTCCGCAGCCCCGCCGAAGCGTTCTTGGCCCAATCGTCGAATGCCTTTTGCTTTTGGCTCAGTTCCCTGATTTCTTCGCGCAGCTTTTTGAGTTTGATCGTCTCGGGGAAGTTATCGACCAGAGGCGCATCGGCGGCATGCTGTTCGAGCCAGGCGTCGACCTCCTGCAAGGCGGCTTTCTTTTCGACGCCTTGCGCGGCCACGGCCTGCAATTTGCCGGTTTGCATCGAACGCGCCAGATCGAGCTGGCTCA
>Ga0208509_1000233_pt1 | contig 22584 bp, 16 predicted proteins | sample LakWasMeta7_HOW4_2_FD_183857 | JGI IMG/M metagenome (GOLD analysis project Ga0208509, IMG submission 183857) | Freshwater sediment methanotrophic microbial communities from Lake Washington under simulated oxygen tension - Sediment Metagenome... | ecosystem: Environmental > Aquatic > Freshwater >...
CTTGCTAGCGGCATACAAGTCATGAACTATACCGAGCAGCCCTGCCCGGTCAAAGTCTGACAATTTAGATTTGATGTCGCTCCAGGAAGGCTTGGCTTTTTTGTCTATCTTGTTCATTTTAGAGGGGTGATAGCATCAGTAGATCATACGCCATGATCAAGCTGTAATTATTTTACCGGATCATTTGCATTCGACTGCATGGATGCAGGAGGTAGGGCAACGCAGGAGCAGTTGCCGAGTGTGTGGGCCTTGGCGCCCGGTGATGCCGATCTCAGTACTCGATGGCGTTTAATTAAAAGAGGATTTTTCGAGCACTTCCCAAAACCGAACGCCGATCTAAAGTACGTACAGCGACAGGAGAGCGTGGGATAGGGCAAAGCTTCCGCTCACGCGCCTTGCCTGCATCCCTGTAGGTAACGGCATTATTGGGAACATTTTATCCGCGATGATTCTGATGATGAACATCATGTAGATTACATACATGTGAACCCTCTGAAGCAGCCATGTCAATCGTGTGACTAGCCATATTCCACCTTTATCGATAGGTGGCGAAGGGTCTTTATCCACTCGATTGGACGATGTTAATTCTTCGGTTGCTGGCGATAAATAACATTCGTCCGATTACGCTACGCTAATCTACGTGCTGGACAATTGGCAAGAGTCGGCCAGGAGCCGACTGTCAAAATTGCCAACTGTATGGCTGGTCAATTTTGGAAAGTGGTCCTTCATAATGTTACGTTCTGCCGCACGCATTATTGAAACGCCTTAAAGAAAGCGCGCGTCGGCAAGAAGCGCTTGGTTACGCGGCCTTATGCATCCGCAGCCGGCTTTTCGTGCGAGGCGGCGAGAGCTTCCGGCACGAGGAGACCGAGCAAAGGGCCGGTCATCAGAGTCGTGACGAGCGCCATGAGGACCATCATCGTGAATATCGCTGGAGTAATGATGCCCAGATCGTAGCCGATATTGAGAGCGACGAGTTCGACGAGTCCTCGGGTATTCATCAGCGCCCCGATCGCGAGTGATTCGCGCCACGTTGAGCCCGACCAGCGCGCCGCTCCGGCGCTGCCGACGAACTTCCCGGTGATCGCCACAAGGATGATGACTGCGCAGAGAATCCACGATGTCCAATCGTTGAGCAGGTTGATTTGGGTCCGAAGGCCGCTGAGGGCGAAGAATAGGGGCAGCAGAATGATCGTACTGAAGTTCTCGAGGCGGATCGCGAGAGCCTCACGGAAGGCCGTTTTCTTGGGGATGACGATGCCCGCCAGAAAGGCTCCGAAGAGCGCGTGGATCCCGATGGCCTCCGTTATGAAAGCGGAGAAAAATACCGTGAACAAGACGGCCGCGATGGCCCCCTTTTCGCGAGCATTCTCGGTGGCGCGGCCCTCTATCCAGCGTTCCAGGAGGGGCCGGACCACAAAAAGCATCGCCGCGATATGCAGGCCGCAGAGCGCGGTCACGATCAGGGAGTTGGCGATTGTACCCTGCCGGGAGATCGCTGCTACCACGGCCAGCGCGCACCAGGCGGTCAAATCATCGACCGCTGCGCAGGTGAGCGCGACGGTCCCTAGAGGGGATCGGCTCAAACCTCGCTCGTGGAGCATTCTGGCCAGAACGGGGAACGCCGTGATGCTCATCGCGATGCCCATGAAAAGGCAGAATGGAGTGAAAGGCACCCCGACAGGCGCATAGCCTTTATAAAGGACAAGCGAGAGCAGCGAGCCAAGCAGGAAGGGCAAGATGATGCTCGCGTGAGATATCAGCACGGCTGAACGGACTTTTTTTGTCAGGACTTCGGTATCTAGCTCCATTCCGACGACGAACATGAAGACGATCAATCCGATCTGGCTCAATAGGCCCAGATTCACCAGGGAAGTCGCGGGGAACAGCAAGGCACCGGCGGCAGGCCAGAGCAAGCCCAGTACGGAGGGCCCCAGGAGTATCCCGCCGATGACTTCGCCGATCACCTCGGGCTGGCCGAATTTCCGCATGACTGTTGCGCAGCAGCGGGTGAAGGCGATAATGACCAAAATCTGAAGCAGCAAAACACCGAGCGGGCTGCGCAGATTCCTATAAAGCTCTGCACTCAAGCTGCTTGGAACTGCGGCCGCAACGGTCGTTGGAGTGGGAAGGCTCGGCTGTATAGCCGAGCCAACTAAGAGTATCAGCCACAGCGCCGCCCCGAAGAGGACCAAGCAAAGAGGATAAATGGCGAACCGGCTATCAAGGCGTTTAATTTGTCGATTCATATTCTTCTTTACACATTGGACCGTATAACAAGTCGTATATGGTTTCGGTCTATCATCCCTGATTGCCACTTTCTAGGCAATAAATTCTGGCCAGCAGTCGGCTATGTGGCGGCAAGCAGCCAAACATACGACTAACCGCCAGAGGCCGTTAAGGGTCGGTTTCTGCCTATCAATATGTAATCAACAATCCTTAAGGCTATATTTACAGAACTTGCGAGACATGTGACCGATAATTTTGGCAGACATTTTAAAAAACTGGCCGATACAAAACCATCAAATCAACAATCGTTCACTTATTGATGCTCTGCGGCCAGTAAAATTTACGACTTTATTATCACCAAACAGCTGTAACTTTAAAATAAAGAATCATACTAACTACCGGGAAAATCGAAAAAAGTCGAAAACAACTTAAAATAAAAACTAATACTACATTTAATAATCAATGATTTACAATCATAAATATGGCGAATCCAAAAGTAAATCGCAGCACATAAATTCTATGTATTGAATGAGCCCTGCTTACTGAGTGATTTTTTCTTTACCTGGGTTCAGTCTCATCGGGCTCTGCTGCTGGAGGTAGCCGAATTCCTTTTGTACAGCAAAAACGGCTTTTAACACTTTCCACTTATATACACTAGATTTTGCAGCTTTAGCTTGGAGACGAGACTGCGGCAAGCCGATGTCATCTTTACGCGCCGTCAGCAACTTGTTTTCCTTCATCCGGATCAGATAAATCGATCATCTTTCATCATAATGAAATAAACCGTACTTATAGTGATGTGTCGATAGGCGCTGTGCCGCCGAAATCATCCTGTTTGACCGTACCAATGAACCAGATGCCTTACAAAGGATTCATTCGCCCCCACCACTCCAAACTCCATACGCTGGCCAGGACGATCGATCTTTTCTTGATTATGGCCGCATTGTATGTGTCGTTAACAGTCTATGACGTTCCGCTCGATCGCGAATACTTGCCGCCTTGTCTGATAGGCTCCGCGCTGTTTATTTTTTTCGCCGAAAACAATGGGCTGTATCACGGCTGGCGAGGCTCTCCGATGTTTGACGAAGCGGCGCACATCCTGATTTCGTGGCTCGGCGCTTTTACTTTATTGATCAGCGGCCTCTACTTTTACAAACCGAACTACAGTTATTCGGCGCAGGTAATGGAGCTCTGGCTGCCGCTCGCGCCGTTCAGCATGATCCTGCTGCACACGATACAACGCGGCTGTTTATCCTATCTCAGAACCCATGGCATCAACACCCGGACCTACGCGATATTCGGCGCGAACCCGCTGGGCCTCCGGCTCAAAACCGGCTTATCGGCAATGCCCTGGCTGGGTTATGAATTTGTCGGTTTTTTTGATGAACGCGCAGAAAACGAAAACAGACGCCTCGGCCGCGAGCAGATCGGCGAATTGGCGGGCGGATTTGAAGGCATGCTTGAAAAAGCCAAAAATGGCGAAATCGATCATATCTACATTACCCTACCCTTGCGCGCGGAAAAGCGCATAAGCCTGTTTGTTCAACAACTGGCCGACAGCACCGTTTCGGTCAATATCGTGCCCGATTTTTTTACCTTTAACCTGATTCAGTCCAGATGGACCAATGTTCAAGGGATACCCATCGTCAGCGTTTTCGACACGCCGTTCGATGCGGTCGACGGCATCGTCAAACGGATCGAGGATCTGGCGTTGTGCACGATCATTCTGCCGCTCATCGCGCTACCGATGCTGCTGATCGCGATCGCGATCAAACTGACCTCGCCGGGACCTGTGATCTTCAGACAGTACCGCTATGGCATCAAAGGCGAAAAAATCGAAGTCTGGAAATTCCGTTCGATGACCGTTTGCGAGAACGGCGACAGCATCAAACAGGCGACGCAAAACGACAGCCGGATTACACCGTTCGGCGCCTTTCTGCGCCGAACCTCGCTGGACGAACTGCCGCAATTCATCAACGTGCTGCAAGGCGCGATGTCGGTCGTCGGCCCGCGCCCTCACGCCATTGCGCATAATGAATATTACCGCAAACAGATTCAGGGCTACATGCTGCGCCATAAAGTCAAACCGGGCATTACCGGCCAGGCGCAGATTAACGGCTGCCGCGGCGAAACCGACACGCTCGATAAGATGGAAGCCCGCATACATCACGATCTGGAATACATCAAACAATGGTCGCTGTGGCTGGACATCAAGATCGTCTTTCTGACCGTATTCAAAGGCTTTGTCGGCAAACAGGTTTATTGAGATGAACACTACTCGACATACCTCGCTCAGATCGTACGCAAAAAACAGACCGGCAATAATCCTGCTCGGTCTGATGACTGCCGGCTGGATCGCCCTATTGTTTGTCGAATCATCCAGGCCACCGGTAGCAATTATGGGCGGCGTTCAAGGACTCGACAAATTCGCGCACTTTTTCGCTTTCGGCGGATTGGATTTGCTGATTTACGCCCTAATTTTCCAGCTTCGCCTCAAAACTTCGTTAACGATCATCTCGCTACCGTTTTTTTTGACCGTCTTCATCGGTTACCTGGAGGAGGGATACCAGATGTTGGTACCCGGTCGATCCGGCAGCCTGCCGGACTTGTTGGCCGATAGCTGCGGAGCATTATTTGCGACGCTTCTGGCTAACTGCCTGACTCCTCTTTCGCAACCGGGCAGGATCGGCTGATCAAGGCATTTGAGCTCAAACAGACAAGACCTTGCATACATTCGTCTAGTCCGTTGAAGCCCCTAACTATGTAAAGAAGAAACGTATATGACCTCGCCGGCAGTAAGCATGTTCGCACTTAAATGAAATTTTCTTCACCGCTTTGATTGTTGATTTCCTAATTTGCAATGAACATTCTCATCTACACCTGTGTTGATCGATTACCACCATTGTCTTTAGTCGAATTAATAAAATAGTTTCATGCGATTTTATAAAAAAAATATCGATTTAAATGAATAAACCTTCAATTCTGCATAGCATAAAATGGAATTACTTTGGGGCCCTATTAAAAGGCCTCTCACAATTAGCCGTGCTTGGGGTTTTAGCTAGGCTTTTGAGTCCCGAAGAGTTTGGTTTAATGGCTTTGGCGCTGGTCGCCATCAAGTTTGGCAGTTATTTTTCCGACTTCGGTCTTGCCGCTGCAATACAGCAAAAAAAGGAAATACACGATTCAGATATCCAGACATCGTTTTGGTTCTCAGTCATTGCCGGGCTATTGTTATTTTTAATCACATTAACATTAGCCGAGCCATTGGCGTTTTTTTTCGATACACCCGAATTGGCGCCTGTCATAAAGTTGGTGGCTTTAAGTTTTTTATTGATAGGAGCGTCGGCGACTTCGTTGGGTTTATTGAAGCGCAGAATGCAATTCAAATACCTTTCTATTATGGAAACCACCATCTATCTTGTCAGCAACGGAATTATCGGAATTATGCTGGCATATTATGGCTATGGCGTTTATAGCCTGGCGATTGCATATTTAAGCCAATTACTCTTCACGTTACTGGGCGCCTATTTAAAAACACGGCATTCAATAAAAATAAATTTGAACATAGCAGATTACAAACACGTTCTAAATTTTGGCGGCGGCTACTCTATCGCCAGTTTTATGACATTTATCGGTTCCAACATCGATCACATTCTTATAGGAAAATTTTTTCCCGCAGCCGAGTTGGGCTTATGGAATAGAAGTAGAAACATCATATTCATGCCCACATACAGCTTACTGGTTTCGATAACCGGAGTGTTGCTGCCTGCCTACTCCAAGCATCAGCATGATAACCAGCGATTCAGCGAACTCTATCTTAAAAGCCTGACTATGACCGGATTCATTCTCATACCGATTGGCGGAGGCATGTTTTCAGCGGCTCCGCAATTAGTAGAAGTTTTATTGGGATCAAACTGGCGAACAGCCGTGCCTTTGGTACAGCTTTCCGCGTTGTTTGTACCTGTCGAATTGTTGGCCAGCGTCGCGGCTACCGCATGTAGCGCGCTTGGCGCTTTATCCTCACAAATCAGGCTTCAGACAATCCTGTTATTTATTTTTGTTCCAATCATGTTGTTTTTTGCCGTGCAACATCAACTTGATTTTATATTAATATCCTTGGCGGCATATTACTGGTTAAGATTTTTTATTTATATTTTCGTCATTAGCAATAAATTAAAAATAAAACTTACAACCCAACTCGAAATAATAGCTTCACAACTTATAGGCAGTGCGTGGGTGAGCGCTTTAATTTATCTTGCATCGCATCACTTTTCACATATCAATGGTTTTAAATTATTGCCGATAGAAATTGCAATTGGAGGTGCTGGTTTAGCCGCATTCTTGTTATTTGGGCCGGCTAAGAATTGCCGGAAAATTATTTATAATTTTCTTCAACATCGTCAGACGGATAATAAATTGATAGTTTTTGGTACATATATATTTAGAAAGGGATGTTAGGTATGAAAAAATTAAGGCTTTTGTATTTGCCTGTTGAACAACAAGAGGGCGAGCAACGCGCGCGACGGAAGATTTTACAGGACATGCACCAAGAAAACCGATTGGAAGCCTTGGAAATATTCTCATACCAGATTTATGGACGAAAATATGGCTGGAAAGCTATGACCCAAAAAATTTATGAAACAGCCTGCAATTTTCAAGCCGACGCCATTTACTGGCATGGATTATGGGAGGGTGATTTAGATAAGAACTACATGCAACAATTGCTTAATTTAAAAACACTTCCAACCCTTTGCCATGATAATGGCGATGCTTTTGGTAATTTCTGGGTTAATCCGCCTCCAAAATCATTAAAACAATTATCGCCTTACATGGATGTCTGTTTTAGCGTAGGAATGGGGCGGCAGGAAGTAATGACAAAAAACTTTGGCGCGAAAAAAGTATTTCTCCTGCCGAATGCATATGACGAAGTCAGCTTTCCCGACCAAGTTTTATTACCATTAGCCGGTCAGAAATTCGACTTGGTGATGATCGCCAATCGCTGGCGCTCTCGCCGTCCCTTTGCCTCCATGCCCGGCGTAAAAGCAAGAACCGACTTGGTAAATGTCTTAAATGAAGAATTTGGAGATCGTTTTGCATTGTACGGAAAAGGCTGGGATGGAATTCCTTGCGCACACGGGCCAATTGATTTTTTCAAACAATCCCAGGCCTTTCAACAATCAAAAGTTGCGATAGGACTGCCTAACTTTTTCGATATCGATTATTACGAATCCAACAGGCCGTTTAACACGATTGCAGCGGGAATCCCTTATGTATCGGGTTATTCACAGAAATTTGATCAGATATTAAAGGATGGCATTCATTGCCATTATTTTAAAACTCCGCAAGAAGCCGTTGACAAAGTTAAATGGCTGTTATCGCTGCCCGAACAGGAAATAATCGAAATGGGTCGGTATGCCGCCGAATACGTCAGAAAGAATCACACAGTCAGAAATCGTGTGGAAATTGTAATATCCACACTGGAAGGCATCTGGGCTCATAAGCATGCCAATGCGCCTTTTCCAGAGCCACCCACTTCTTTTTTTGCTCATTAAATCGGCTTGGACAACCTGATGTCGACATTAGCGAAAATTCTTTATGTTCACCACACTGCCGTAAATGGTGGTGCAACCATGAGTTTATTTTATCTATTGGAATATGTACGCAAGGAATACGATATTGTTGTGTATTTTATCGAAGATGGGTCCGCGGTAGATTTTTACAGGAATGCCGGAATTAAATGCGTGGTTGACGATACCTTGGGAAAACTGCCTCACTGCACGATAGAAAATCAATCTTTGAACCCTTTCAGTTTCAAGTTTTATCACGATCTAAAACCTTATTTTAAGCACTATCTCAAACTTAGGTCTAGCTATAAGAAAATGCGGGAAATTATAGCTATTGAACAACCCGACATTATGCACTTAAATTCCTCGGTTTTGATTGCGGAAGGTTTGGCCGCAAAATCAACTGGTGTGCCATTGGTCTGGCACATGCGCGACTTTCTGGAATACGGTAATTTCAGGCAACGCTATCAAGTATTAAGAAAAATCATATCGCGATGCAGCGACGTAGTCATAGGCTTGTGCGAATCGGAAATCAAGCGTATTTCGCCAGGTAATAAAGGTTTGGTCATACCTAATTTTGTCAATTTTGATAAATTCGATTTCCAAAAAGCCGAAAAGGTAAACTTACGGAATGAATTAGGCATTTCTGCTGACTCCAAAATCATTGCAATTCTAGGCTGGAATACGCCGGCCAAAGGCGCCCTGACCTTGATGCAGGCATTTGCCGAAATAAAAGATAAACATTTCGATACCGTTTTAGTGTTTTTCGGTGAAGGCCAGCAGCAAGCCAACCGAAGCAAGATTAAAAATGCCATTCGCTTCCTGGCGGGTAAAAAGAATCTTAGAGTCGAACTGCAAAAGGTAATTGACCAGAACATGCTGGCAAACCGGGTATTTTTCCCAGGCGCTATCTTCAACATAGCCGGTTACGTTGCCGAGGTCGATGTTATCGCAGCGCCTTTTACTGAGCCGCATTTCGCTAGGCCGATCCTTGAAGCTGGCGCGATGAAAACGCTAGTTGTAACCAGCGATATCGATGGAACCCGCGAAATGGTTTTGAATGGTAAAGCGGGTTACCTTGCAAAACCCGGCGATGAACACGACTGGGCGCGTCAGTTGGATTCGGCTTTATCAAACGATAATCAAGACAAAATCGAATTAATGTTTAATAACACGCTGCAAACCTATAATGCCGACATTAATGCCAGGAAAACCATCGCAATTTATCAATCCTTGCTGGGCAAGCTGAACTAATTTCAACATTGGTATCTTTAAAGGAAATCGAATGAGTTGGAAAACAACCCTATACCTAAAATTCTTTGAAATGAAATTGCTTAACCGTCTGGTTAAGCCGTTTGAATTGATTGAAGACATAAAAGCCAATCAGGCGCTCATGCCGTTGACAAGAAAATATCTGCCATGGACCGATTCGGCGTTGAGACCTGCCGCTGTGCAGATGATATTAAACGATATCGTCGTCAACAATAAACAGACTATCGTCGAATTGGGTGGCGGAATTTCCACCATTTATATTTGCCGTTTGCTTACCCAGTTACATGGAGACAGCATTAAACGGAAATTATATTGCATAGAACACGATGAAAAATGGGCGCAAATACTGAATCAAATATTGATTGATGAAAACATTTCAAAAGAGTTATTTGAAATAATACATTGCCCGCTTGAAGCCTATTCCGCCGATAACAAGAATCTCTGGTATGGCAAAAACCTGGCATTACAAGGATTGAGCAATATCGATTTATTGCTGGTTGATGGGCCGCCCGCTTACCGCAAGGAAATCGAAATGGCGCGCGAGCCTGCATTGCCGTTTTTCGAAAAAAAATTAATGGATACGGCGTCAGTTTATCTGGATGATATTAATCGAAGCGGCGAAAGGAAAATAGCGAGCAAATGGCATGAGCAATTTAATTACGCATTAACCTATTACAGGATTAAAGGCGGTTTTGCCCTGCTTAAAAAATCAAAACAAGCTTATAACATATAACGATACATTTTGGCTAATCGCCAGCTATTCAGCTTTGAATGATTGAAATCACATTTGTTCTCATCGCAGGATTTTGGATAATTCTATCGCCGACGCTTATCCCTTACCTGGCGTTGCTTTTTTTATTTGTGCAGGGTTTGGCACCAACAGTTGTAAATAATAGTCAATTACAATTAGCCGGTATTACTTTACATCCGCTTGACCCAGCTTATGCGGTGGCTATTATTTACGCGCTGATTTATTTTTTTAAAAACGCCGCCAACAATGCCTTTAGAGCCAATAATACGCCAGCCACACGCCGCACAGGGACTATTATCTTAATATATTTGTTTTTCTTTGTTGGCAAGGCTATTAATGCCTACTTTCAGGGCGTGCCGGTCGATGCCATTTTACGTTTTACCATGGTGAATACTCAAGCGCTTTATTTTTTTCTGCCTTTGGTTATTTACAAGGATTCAAGACAATATAAAAAACTGCTTTACTTCACGATATTTTTATCGCTGCTTTTTCCGTTAGGGCAACCCTTCTTGATTGCCTCGGATACCACTCAGCGGATATTAAAGGGACAAGGAACTTTCAGACTCGGCTATGGCGACGCCAGTATTCTGTTAGCACTCGGCGTACTGCCTTTTTATTGCTGGGAGCGTCGACGCTATCTGGCCTCCCTACCTTTGTCGGGGATTTTGATGCTGGCACACCGTTCCGCCTATTTAGGAATAGCGTTTGCGCTGATGGGACAGGCTTACCTGAGAGGTAAAAAGATAAAAACGCTGTTCCTGATGGGCCTTGCAGGAGTTGTCGTGATCGCGATGATGGCGCTCGTCTCCTCTTTAACCCATGTCGATGTGGTGGGCAAGACCTTAAATCGCGCCGGGGAAACCTTTAAAGCCACCGGCACGACAACAGCGCGCGCTGATGTGATATTCATTGCCATGGACGAGTTGCAGAAAAGGCCCATGACGGGCTTAAGTTACAGGGAGGCATATCATTTGCGCCAGCAAGCCGATAAAAATGTCATGGCGTTTAATATTATGACCCCCCACAATTTCGTTTTAAATTCAATCATGCAGAACGGGCTCATCGGTACGCTATTGCTGTTCATATTGATATACCGGGCATTGCTCTGGGCGCGCAAACTATCGCGAGCGGAACGGTTCAATTATCAAGGGTCCTACTTGTATGGCGCCATTGTGTTTTGCTTAGTCTTCGGCTTGATGAATAATACGCTGGAGGGTGTCGGTTATGTATTCTGGTTCTTATGCGGTTCCGTCTTCTGGTTTGTCAATCGTCAATCAACTCCCGCTCAATCATGAAAATATGGATATTAATTCCTGTCTTTAACAGGATCCAATTTACGCTTAATTGCCTTGCCACGCTTGAGCGGCAGACCTATACCGACTTTACCGTCGTTATCTGCGATCATGGCTCGACCGACGGCACCACTAAGCAAATATCGCGGCTGTATCCGGACGTGGTGTTGTTACCCGGAGACGAGTCTCTTTGGTGGACCGGCGCCATCAACCTGTGCGTCAACTATGCTCTTGAACATGCCAATGCCGATGACTGTCTGTTGACCCTGAATAATGATACGGAATTGCCGCCCAATTACCTGCAGCAATTAGTTAATTGCGGCAATCGCTATCCGGACAGCATTATCACTTCAGTGATACACGACATAAAAACCGGCGAGATGGTTGATATTGGCTACCGTCAAAACTGGCTGTTGGCAACATCCCATTCAGTTAACTTCGAAAATCATCACATGGAAGGGGATGACGACGTGATCGAGGTCACGCACGCCTCCGGCAGAGGTACCTTATTCCCTATTTCAGTTTTCAAGCAGTTGGGTGTCTTTGATGAAAAGCATCTGCCGCATTACTTTGCCGATTACGACTTCAGCTTCAAATCTGCGCGTGCCGGTTATCGCATATACGTCAGCAAGAATTGTAAAGTACTTTCGTATATCGAAGCAACCGGCATGACCAGTGTACTTTCCGGGTTTACGATCAAGAGCTTTCTAAATTATTTCACCGGCATGCGTTCGCCGGCCAACCTGAAAGCCCGCTGGTGGTTTGGCTGGAATAACTGCCCTAAGCCGATTTTACCAATCTACATGACGATCGATTTATTGCGTATTACCGGAAGTTATTTCAGACATTTTTTACTTTAAAGCAAATAATTTTTTAATTTGTATTCTCTCAAGAGTAATAAAAAATACATGCAAAAGTTGCTGACGTAATAAGGGCACCGCCCAACGTTCAAAACATCGATGGATTATCCAAGATAGCATTAGCATTAGCATTAGCATTAGCATTAGCACAACTATTGTAATAATAAAACCATTTTTTATGAAATTCATGTGGCGCATTAGAATAAATCCAATGACTTCATGAATCAGATAAAAAGGATATGTCATTGCGCCTGCCACAGGTAACCAATTCCACTGAATATTTACGAATCGTTTAGTTGTAATCACGAACATAAGACCATATATTGCCAATAAAATAACCGTGGAAATCTCAGCAGAGTTATCTCCGAACCGTTTTATAATATTTGGCAAAGCGATGACAAGCGATAAAATAATCGTCATCACTGATAGCCTTATGTATTTTTTACGATAAATAAAATAGAAACTTCCTCCAGCCGCAAAATAGAATCCGTAGGATGTAATAAACGCCTGTCGTAATACCCCGATGGCTGCTCCCATAAAATCGACCAGGCAAAGCAGAATCCAAGCAAATAATATCCAGGCATAAAACCTGTAAAGCCCTAAAGCTATCAATGCTGCAACAAGTAAATAAAAGCGCATCTCGATAACGATTGTCCAATATACCCCGTCAATAAACTCCTCACCCATTGGCCGCTGAAGGAATATCAAGTTAACCAGGAACTGCCTTAGCGTTACTATACGATATACCTCTCCTTCCCATAACAGAAAAGCCGTTGTTAGTATTAATGCCAACCAATAGGTAGGTAATATTCGTGCAATCCTCGATGCCATAAATTTGGAAAAGGTGCTTCCTTCTGCGCTGAGAGCAATGACAAAACCGCTGATCATGAAAAATAAATCTACCCCCATGCTTCCATAGCTTGTTACCTGGCTAAGCTCTGGGAATCTGAAAATGTTCCCATATTCCAAACTATATCGAGAGTTATCCAGTGCTTTACTCCAATAATGGTAGCTCACCACCATGAGTGCGGCGAGGAATCGATATCCATCAAGTAATGAAATATGGTTTGTTTTTGCTTGCACAACAGTTCCCTTGAAGATTATTTTTATAGAAATAATAATTATATTAAACCAATATCATCAGCTATCGATTCGAAGCCAATCAGATTTACAGGCGAATCCACACAAAAAGCCAGATGATTATTTTCATAGGTGAGACATGGGTCATCATTAATACTATTCTGTTCGATTCCAGTGACCATCCACTCCCCCCAATTAACCACGCCTTTTTTCTCCTGGTTATCTATAAGAAGGTAATCAACCTTAAATTGACCTCGGCTGTTCCACACCAGGTTATCACCTATTATCGTGGATTTGACCGGAATTTTATATTTCAAGCTGGCTATATTGGGTTTGGTCGCTAAAATAACGTTATGTTGTATCCGGTTCCCCTCCGGCCAGGTATCGCTTGCCATTGGCTTCGTCAGTTCGGGGTACCGGGCTTGCCAGATGCGATTTTTATAGGGCGATTGCTTCAGAAGTTTCCGGTTTTTATCCCAATCGAAACCCAGGAAGCGGTTGTCGATCCAAATAGCCGTTGCATCGGTTATAAACACATTGTTTTCCACGACATTATCGCGTCCGCCGCCAATTTGCAGTGACATGGAACCGGCGTTGTTAAAAATGTTGCCAAACACTTCAAATCCGCTAACGCCATCATCCAGGTACACGCCCCTGGCACCGTTAGGTGAACCGTATTTTATGATGCCTTTGTCGATATCCACCTGCTGCAAGCCATAGCCAAAAATATTGTGTAAGTTGTTAAAGCGAATTACATTACCCCGATATGACCAGTTTCTACCGCTATAAATGGCGCCGCAATCGGAAGCCTCTTCACACAAATGGTGTAATTCGTTTTTTTCGATTATATGGTCATTGCCTGCCAGTAAAATTCCATTGCTGGGCCCATGCTCTATCAGATTATGTTTGACGGTAATGCCAACGCCTTTTACCAAAACCGCCGCGGAATAATTTTTTATGTTGTTGGCAAAATAGGCAAAACGGTTGTTGCTGACAATATGGTTTGCCGGTTGCAATAATTTAGTGTCTCCACCTGATGCGATTATTCCGCCCTGTCCTAAATGATGGAAATAACCATTACTGACAGTTACATTCCCTCCACCATTGATTTCTATTGCCTTGGTTCCGCAATTTTTTATTTCCAATGCGTCAAACTCCATATTATTGGATTTATTAACTACAATGGCGCTTTGCGCGGCTGACTGGAATGTTAAATTGCGAAATTGCATATTCTTGGCGCCATAAATGGCAACAAGATTTTTCTGAGTCGAAATTTCGATATTTTCTGGATGGGGGCTGCCTTGCGGAGGAATAAACAGAACTTCCTCGTTTTTTTGATCATAATACCATTCACCTGGTGCATCCAGGCCTGATTTAAAGTTTTGCAGATAATAACGACGCCCACTTTGCAAACTAAAAACTGTATTTTTTGTTAAAGTAATTTCATTATTTTCGCTTATTGATTTAACCCCGACAAATTCGTCATACCAATCCATAGACCAGATGTTGACTTGCATTTTTTTTAAATCATCTTTGTTGAAATCATTTTCATTGAAAGGCACCGGCTCAAATGCGGTAAAACGAGAGCCTTTGCCCAGCGGCATTTTAATATGCGCCCAGTCCTGATTAGGCCAACGCGCCAAATGCATCCTTTCGCCGTCCACAAAAAGCTCAAAACCAGGTACGTCGCCGCCCTTTATTCGATATTTGCTTAATAATTTTAGTTTTCCGAGTTTAAAGCCATCCACCGGGCATACCCAAATTTTGTCAGATTTTATTGTACAGTTTTGCAACGGCTTACCACCGCTAATGGCGACAGTCGTACCGGGCTCACCTTGCCATTGGATGGCATTGTTAGCCGATCCAGAATCTCTTTTATCGAATTTCAAGGGATGATTGAGATGATATGTGCCGCCGGCTATGTTAATGCTCGTTGGTTGTGAAGCCGCTTTTGCTTTTTTTCGTGCCACCCTTTGGGCGTGTTGCAAGGTTTTAAAAGGCCCGTCTGATCGAGTGCCGTTGGCAAACTGGACAGTACCGCTCCATTTATCATTGCCGTCTGGCGCAACATAAAAAACAACGGCGCTGGCTGACGAATAATGAGCCAAACAAATGATAGAAAGCAGTAAGTAATTGAAAATTTTCATAGTTGATTCTGTTTTATAGCCGTAATGAAGTTTACATAATTTCTGTGTAAACTTTGTGAAAGCCTTGATTGAGAATCGGCTACCTGTTTAAACGCGTTATTTATTCCGTGCCGGCACCCAATGTACTGGCGACTTACCGCGTTCCAGTTTGCCGTAGCGTCGACCAGACGGACTGTATCGGCTTGATTGTGATCCTTTGCATATACGGCCTATCGTCAATGTTTACACACAGAGCGCGGAGAACCACATTTTCCTTATTTTATTCCCTCGCCCCATCCTTTCCTCTGAAGGAAAGAGTCCATGTTAAAAACTCTGTTTTTCACTGACATTAAGAACCATGTCAACGACTGCCAAGCCGCACAAGATCGCACGTATATCGATAGTCACCAATATTCCGGCACCCTACAGACTCCCAATATATCAACGTTTAGATGCGCAACTGGGTTCCGATAGCTTCCATGTGATTTTTTGCTCTGCGAGCGAAACAAACCGCGAATGGGCCGTTGAACCCTCCGGGTTTATCTACACCTCCCTCAAACAAAATTTTCTTACTTGGCGCGGGCGTTATATACATTGCAATCTGGATGTCATCAGGGTGCTTCGGCAATTGAATCCAGCTGTCGTGATCACGACAGGGTTCAATCCTACGCATCTTCTTGCTTTTGGCTACACGGTGTTTTATAACAAAATACATATTCCGATGACGGACGGCACATTGGCTTCGGAGCAAAGACTATCGGTAATCCATCGCATCATTCGCCACATCGTTTACAGACATTCAAAAGCATTTTTGGGTGCAAGCCTGGGCTCATTAAAACTCTATGCGAAGTATGGGATCGATAAGACTCAATGTTTCCAATCGCACCTGTGTGCCGATAATTCAGCCTTTCGGCCTTCCTCACAGCATCATGACCGGACTTTCGATTTGATGTTTTCAGGCCGTTTCGCTACGGAAAAAAATCCCATATTTGCGCTGGACGTCGCCGCCAAGGTCGCCAAAGCGTTAAACCGCAAAGTGTCGGTATTAATGCTGGGTTCCGGACCGTTGCTTGAGTCGGCAAGAAAACACGCGGAAAGCCTTTCAGCGGATATAGAAGTTATATTCCCCGGGTTTGTACAACAGACCGAATTGCCTGAATTTTATCGCTCGGCAAAAGTGTTTTTGTTTCCTTCGTCCTGGGATCCTTGGGGCGTGGTTGCCAACGAAGCCTGCGCCGCCGGTCAAGCGATTATCGTCAGCCCTCATGCCGGCGTCGCTAACGAGTTGGTTCTTCATGGTCAAAATGGCTATGTGTTGGAACTTGATTTGGCATTATGGGTTAAACATGCCGCTGATTTGCTGAATAATCAGGCTTTACTCGAACAGTTCTCGCAGGACAGCACGTTGAAAGTCCAGACATATAACTATGATGCCGCCGCCCAAGGCATCATGGATGCGGTTCTGGCAACCGGAGCCCCATGATGAAAATCTTGTTTGTCCATAACCGTTATCAGCAGGCCGGCGGCGAAGATAAGGTGGTTGCCGCGGAAGTCGAATTGCTGCGAAACCACGGGCACGATGCACGGTTATGGAGCGTAGACAATAAAGATATGCCGGGTGGTTTGGGAGGAAAGGTCAAAACGGCATTATCGACCGCCTATTCATCTGCCAGTCGGGCTCTTGCCCGCGACAAGCTGCGCAGCTTTAAGCCCGATGTGGCGCATGTACATAATTTTTTCCCGCAAATCAGCCCGTCGATTTACGATGCCTGTCTGGATGAGGGCGTGCCGGTGGTGCAGACTCTGCACAACTACCGGCTGATTTGTCCTGGCGCGATGCTGATGCGGCAAGGCAAAATTTGCGAACAATGTATTTCCGGTTCGCCCTATCAGGCGGCCTGGTATGGCTGTTATCGGGGCTCAAAGCTGGGCAGTCTGGTAGTGGCGAACATGGTGGCGCAGCATCGCGAGCTAGGGACTTGGCAGCATAAGGTCAACCGTTTTATAGCGTTGACTGGATTTGCCAAAAGCAAATTCGTCGAGGCCGGATTCCCAGCCGATAAAATCGCGGTTAAAGCTAATTTTGTTCGCGACCCTTTGCAGGAATGGCCCCGCCCTGTTCCGACATCACCTGGTTTTGCGTTGTTCGTTGGCCGCATCAGCGAAGAAAAAGGCATCAAGACCTTGCTGCAAGCCTGGTCGGCAATGGACGATCAAACCTTATTAAAGGTGGCGGGCGCCGGGCCGCTTGAGGCTTTGGTTCGAGGTAAAAACAATATCGCAGCATTGGGGCGACAAAATCCGGACGAAATCAGCCGATTGATGCAGCAGGCCGCTTTTCTGGTATTGCCATCCGAGTGGTATGAGGGCTTTCCGTTGGTATTGATCGAGGCTTTCGCCCATGGATTGCCGGTTCTTGCATCAAGACTAGGCAGCATGGCCGACATTATCCGGGACGGCGAAAACGGCTTGCTTTTCGCTCCTGGCGATGCCACAGATTTAGTCGGCAAGGCGAAATGGCTGCTGGAAAACCCGCAACAGACGCAAAAGATCGGTGAAAATGCCCGGCGCACTTTTCAAGCACACTATACGGCGGAACGGAATTATGCGCAGTTGATGGCGATTTATGATGATGCCCAAAAGCATTGTTTATCGTAGGTCCGCTAACTAGGGGCTGCTCCATCCTCCAATTTTCCGGTAGTTATCCAGCACCAATGCTTCATAGCCGGCCTCGAACAAGGCCGGACATATGACTGCCGATTTATCCGGCTCCCTCGGTAACCAAGATCAATTTTCACCTCTCATACCCTTCATTATTGAACCAATCCCATATCAGCCGGTAAAGGCATGAAGCCAATATCATCGACCGGAGAGCCTGGACAGGTTGTCATTTCTTTGCGACTGATTGTCACGCAGGGATCGGCGAAGAGGCTGCCTTGCTCGATTCCCTCCGCTTTCCATTGCGTCCAAGAAGCTCCGCCCACCTTCTTATTCAGTTCCAGCACCTCATAATCGATTGCGAATTTACCAGTGGCTGACCAGAGCAAATTATTTGTAATCCTGGTGGAGTCCCTGGGCACATGGTAGCGCAAGGATAATCCGCCCGGATGGGTTGAAACGATGATATTGCGCTCTATTCGATTCCCTTCAGGCCAATTTCTATGGGGCATCGAAGCGGCCAATTCCGGATATTTTCGTTGCCATAATGAGGTCTTGTAAGGCGAATCATCAAGATTTTTTTGATTTTGCTCCCAATCATAAGTCGGCCAGCGGGCATCCAGCCAAATGGCATACTCTCCGGTATTAAAGTAATTATTGGTTATTTGGTTGTCCCGTCCGCCGCCCACTTGCAGGGCCATGGAGCCGGCATTTTCAAAAATGTTGCCGTTGACATCAAAACCGCTGGCCCCGTCATCCAGGTAAACCCCACGGGCACCGCCAGGTGATTTATAGGTCACATGGTTGTTGACGGCGTCCGCTCCTTGCATTCCGTAACCGATAATGTCGTGAATGTAATTGTTTCTAATCACATTACCTCGCCATGACCAGTTCCGCCCTGAATAGATAGCGCCGCAATCCGATGCTTGCAAACAAAAATGATGCAGCTCGTTTTTTTCAATCAAATGTTCATTTCCGGTCAGCAAAATGGCAGTTCCTGCCCCCTGCTCCAACAAATTATGCGATACCGTAACCCCGACGCCGTTGATTTCGACGCCCGCCGAGTAAGTCAATATCGTCGTGCCCATGTGATGGATATGGTTATTGTAAATCACATGTCCGGACGTTTGCAGCGGCTTGCGGTCGCCGCCTGCAACGATGACGCCATGCGCGCCGGTGTGATGAATTTCGCTGTTGCGCAACTCGACATTTTGACCGTTTTTAATTTCTATTCCGATGCCGCCAATGTTGTTTACCTCGAGTTGCTCCATCACAAGATCATGGCCATTTTTTATGGTGATTGCGGTCCCCGTACTGTGCTGAAACCGGATATTTTTGAAGGTAACATTCTTCACGCCATCGGCGACCAAAATATTGGGCAAGGAAGATACCGTAACCGATTGGGGAACCATGCCCTCGGGGGGAATGAAGGTCACAATGTTGGCCTCCCGATCGTAGCTCCATTCGCCTGGCGCGTTCAATAGCGCAGGCAGATTTTGGATATAAAACCGCCTGCCGCTTTCCAACTTATAGTTGGTCGGCGCCGAGAGTTTGATCCTATTGGCCGTCCGATCGATCGCATCAACCCCAAGGTATTGGTCATACCAGTCATTACCCGCAAAAATATGCACCTGCGCGGCTTTGATATCGCCGGCCAGCACCGGCAATACCTCCATGGTTGAAAATTGCGTGTTTTCGTCGACCGGCAACTTGATATGCGCCCAACCCTGATCAGGCCAGCGGGCCAATTGCAATTTTTGATCATTTATAAACAATTCGAATCTCGGCGCATCCCCCTTTATCCGCCCACTCTCAAAAAGTGCGCGGCTGACAGGCGGTTCTGTCAGTGGGCAAACCCAAAACCTGGCTTCACGCTTTGTACAAATCAGCGGTATGCCGCCGCTGACCATGACTTGCCCGCCGGCTTCGCCTTGCCACACTATTTCCCTGCCCGGCAAACCGGAATCCACCAAATTATAGTGAAGTGGGCGCGCCAACCGATAACGCCCGGCCGCTATGTTCACGGTGATTTTGTCATCGAAGCGGCCTGATTGTTTGAGATGCCTGATGGCGAGTTGAGCCCTCTCAAGTGTTTTAAAAGGACCGTCGGTTCGCTCTGCATTCGGCTGCCTCAAAGCGCCTGACCAGGCATCGTTACCCGTAGGATTTACATAATATTCTGCCGCCATGCTCGCGTGAGCCAGACACAAGCCTGCAAAGAAATAAACACTGACGCACGGCTTCATAATGATTTGTTCCTGATGGCGGTTTTGGCCTTGCTTATCTTCGGGAAAGAATTCAGAGTGAATATCATCCCTTAAACCTCGAGAACATGCCATATGATCTCAGGGCATGTCACGAAAATGTTATGGATCGTTAACCATCCCGTCACAGAAATGTAACCCTACGGCGTCAAACTTTGCCCACTCGCAAGTAAATAATAAGATTCTTTATGAGGAACCCATGCCAGGAATCGATCTTCGCTCCAGTCTGAAGGTATCGCTTTCCACAAGCGACGCCCCAAGGACCGGTGCGCGCCGGATTTACCCGCCTGACGCTGCGGCAACTCAATTCAGCGGAACTGTGCTGCACCTTAACATGCTCGTTCCTGCCGTTGTGGAGCATTCAGAAGGAACTCCGGCAGTACCGGCGAAAAACTTGCAAATCAACTCGCTGGCCCATGCCGGCGTCGTCATGCCGAACGACAAACCCTTGCCCGGAAATCGGCAAATCAAAAACACGCTTGAGGCGATACATAAGCCTGACCCGACTGCACCTGCCGGACAATATCCAGCAGAGCTGGACATTCTTGGCTTAAAATTTCCTCTGCTCGATTACGCGTCCACCCTGGAGTTGTTCAAGCAATGGATCGCGGCTCGCGAGCCTCATCAAGTCTGTATTGCCAATGTGCATACGGTAATCACCAGCCTCACCGACAGTCAACTCAAAAGTATCAATAACCATTCATTAATCACAATGGATGGCTTGCCGCTGGTTTGGTACGCGCGCGCCGTGCATCAAGCGAAGATAAAGGAACGCGTTTGCGGCCCTGAACTGATGCTCCGCTGTCTGGATCAAGGCCGCGCGCGCGGATGGAAGCATTTTTTTCTCGGCGGCAAAGAAAGCGTCTTAGCCGACCTGGTCAACACGATGCAGTCGCATTATCCTGGCGTCGAGATTGTCGGCTGGCATTCGCCACCTTTCCGGGCTTTGTCTGCCGAAGAAGATGCGCAGCTGGTTGCATTAATCAATCAACATCAACCCGATTTTCTTTGGGTGGCCCTAGGGGCGCCCAAGCAGGAAAAGTGGATTGCCGACCACTTAGCGGTCCTCGATGTCCCAGTGCAAGCCGGGGTGGGCGCCGCATTCGATTTTCACTCCGGACATGTGCCAAGAGCGCCGGTCTGGATGCAAAATGCAGGCCTTGAATGGCTGTACAGAATGCTGCAGGACAGGCGTTTAATCAGACGCTATTTGATGACCAATCCGATCTTTTTAACCCTATTTTTGCGAGATTTCATCGCAAAAAGTCTGTACAAGATCATCACCCCTACCGAGACCAAGTTTAAAGCCTAATAGCCCCATTCATTATCCGCAGCGACATTTGGCGCCAATCTCTACGACACGTTCTTGCAGCAAACAGGTAATTTTGAGTGGCTTAATTACATAAGCCAAATTCAGCTTTTTAGTGGTCAGGTGTCTATTGCCCTGCATGGGAGAATCGGCGATTCATTACCCTGGCAGATAGGCCGACATTACAGGTAAAAGCTCATTCATAAAAGCTTGCAAGCGCTGATCCGCTTTTTCCTCATCCTCGGACTTTTCCACACTGGTCACCAGCCTGACTAACGAACCGTCAGTACGATTCAGGGCAATGGCGTCGTAAAATAAATACCATTTCACCAGGTATTCATTGGTCAGCGCCCGAGACCGTTGCTGAAACCAATAGTAAACCAATTGCTTGTTGTCGCCTTTCAGAATCACCGCGCGATTGACTTCGAGCGGTTTTCCATAAAGCTTTATATTCGGGAGCTCACGTTGCCCGAATTCGGTAACTTTCCAGCCGTCGGCGGGCATGCAGCCTTTCGGAGAATGCACCGAAACCCCTGTGCGTTGAGACTGGTAATAAGCGCTGTACAGATTGATGGTACTTGCGGAATCCGGCTGTGTATAGTTGATAATGAGATAATCGGTAAATTTCAATTCGTTCAGATAGAATTGAGTAAGATAGTCATTGCGCCCCTGCCATTTCCCAATTTGCAAAGGGAAACTCAAAAATGGCTTGCGCGCCGGAATGATGCCCTCCCGCTCCCGAATAAAATGTGACGCCGTGGCGGTACTGCTAAGCAGCAATAACAGCACGAAGAACGATGGATTGACGATGATTTGAGGGTTTTCCTTGATGGCGCATCCTGTCCATTCGCGGGGAATTAAAACCAACTCGGTCCATGCCGTGTTTTTTCCGCTCAGCCTGGCAAACAGCCACATTTCGAGGAATAGCAGAGCCATGCACAGCATGAAAACAGCCCAGCCTTCAAAATCATGCACAAAGCCCTCGGCCATCTCGGTACCCCAGTTATCAACCAGGACGCCTATCACGCCAATGCGGAAGCTGTTCATCAAAATCGTCAACAATGCCGAAGATAGGAAAATCAGCGATTTTTGCCAAACAGGTCCCTTAAACAAATAAGCGCAGAGAAAAGACAGACTGGCCAACGGAAACAAGTAACGGAGCCCGCTACAGGCATCGAC
>Ga0208509_1000236_pt1 | contig 22456 bp, 18 predicted proteins | sample LakWasMeta7_HOW4_2_FD_183857 | JGI IMG/M metagenome (GOLD analysis project Ga0208509, IMG submission 183857) | Freshwater sediment methanotrophic microbial communities from Lake Washington under simulated oxygen tension - Sediment Metagenome... | ecosystem: Environmental > Aquatic > Freshwater >...
AGCATCTTGGTAATTTGATGGGCGATCTCGGCCGTCTGTTGTTTTTTTAAGGCGTTTCTCTCAATTCCGGTCATGATGGCAAGGTCTCTGCGAATTGTTATATTCATTTAACTACAGGCGTTAAATAATCAAGGGTTGGCGCAGATATTAAACAGGCAGGTGTTTTAAATAAAACGATATATTTAGATAGATATATCTAAAAATGTGAATAACAAGGAGGTGCCGGATCAATTGCTATTGCAATCGCGGGGATGCCGTTTCAAACGTTTTTGAACTATGGGGGATTTTCAGGCAATGGCTCACGCATTTCGGCAGTCGCTGCGTGTTTGCGAAGATATGGGGTGATCTCGTTCAGTTAACTATTCAGCGAAACCGGAGGCTGGCGCTGAATAGTTACTTCGATGGATCGACAGGGTAGCCCACAGGACTCAGCACAAACGTGAGCTATTTAATGATGTAAGCTGCTTTTGTGCTGAGTCTGGCCCAAAGGCCGGTCACTTTATAACGGACTGTTAATGTGCTTTGCGCGCCGGCCTGAGCGGGTCGGCGCCAATGGTGCCGATCAGCGAATTGAGATAATCGGCACTTTGAACGTATTTCAGTTTTGCCTCGGCTTCCAACAAGCGGGTGTTAATGTCTATGATTTCAAGATCATCATGATAACGACTTTCCCCAGTTAAGGCCTGCAGACTTTTTAGATGGCGTTGCCAGAGGGCAATATCGCGTTGCTGCTTGACTTCCAGGCGTTCACGGTACCAGTCTGAAGCCAGCAAGGCTTTACGAGTAAACAGGGCCCGAATGTCGGGATGGTGTGCATCCTTACCCTGATAACTGCCGCTGGCCATGATGTGCAGCAATGCCTGCAAGGGCGGGCAGGCATCATCGACAGAACCGTCATCCAGGTATTGTTGTGCAACGTGCTGCTGTGTCTCTACGATGTTGTTGATGCCGTCGACAAACACGTCCAGATCCTGCCTTTCAGGTTGGAGTATGTCGGCCGTGAAGACGGCGGCCGGATTATCGAATATTTTGCCCAGGAAATCATGCACGAAGTGTTCGGTAATGCGGTAGCCCAGGCGGCTGGCCAGGATTTTTTTATGCTGGTGGTCAAAATCACGCAACGGCTCCATATAACCATGCGCGATCAGGAAATCCGGGTGCCGTTCTTCGACGGTCAGTCGGGTCCAGATTTCCGGAATTAGCAGGCTGATATCGTGGTTGATACGCATATCGGGCCCTATAAAACCGGCCGAACTGGAAAAGCCCGGATAGCCGGTCAGAATAAAGGATACCAGGGCATTGTTGAGATCCGGGGTGGTGCGCAAGGCATTGAAAGGGCCTTTAGTTAATGCGCCTTCACTGCCGGCGCCGGTGGTTGATGGCGATTTGCCGGTCAGGGAGCAGATGAAATCCATGAACAGCTCCGGCAGTTCCTGATAATGAATCGGGTTGTATACGGCCAATGACCGAATGCCCGGTTCGGGCGGGTTGTTGCGGCGGCCGCACAGCACTGCATCGACCGGATGACAGACCGGTTGATCCAGGGGGATTTTGCGGTGGAAACGGGCGCCTATCTCGGCAATATATTTACGTTCAGGCTGGATCAGGTCTGCGCGAGTTTCAAGATAGCGCGGGTTTTTGGACGGCTGGCCGTCAACCAAGCGAGGATGCGCGGACGATGCTACATAACCGGCGTTGCTTTGACGGGCGTCAGTCAGCAATTTGTGCATCGGCGGGGTAAATTTGCTAAAGGACAGCACATCTTCGACAACTTTTTCCAGGCTGTCGCCTGTCAAGGGTTCGAAGTTGGCCAGAAAGTTACCCGGCAGACTCATGTTGTATTCTGTCTGCTTGTCGTAGCCCGGAATAATGGCATCATCGGGCCGCTGAAAAAGGCGATACTCGCAATTGCTGACCAGTTTCAAGCTGTCATTGCCGATATTGTCTGCGCAATAAGCGCCGATCAAGCGGGTGGGCACCACTACGGATGCGCTGATGTCATCTTCCATCTGGATTTTTTCAGCAGCGATAAAATCCTGCCGAACCTTGAAGGTGCGCCAGCGCCCATTCAGGTCAAAACCCACGCGCAAATAAGAGGCGATGATCTTGCGGTCATCCAGCTTGAGTTCATGGCCGGGCGCGCCATCGACGATGTCGACGGTCATGTGGTCGCGCCAGGCATCGCCCCATTCATGACGATAAAAGCGTTTGATTAAAAACACCAGCGCCAGGATATAGGACGGAATGGATGCCAGCCAGGCCTTGTATTCGTCGGTGTGGCTTGAAGATGGCGTCAGCAATTTGATGACCGAACCCAAACTGCGCTCTGAACTCAGCAGCTTGCGTTCGGGAGCGTGATCTTCACTCTCATGGCCGGGTTTGAAACGGCCGCGGTAATCCTTGTCAAAAATTTTCTGCACCCAGTCCAGGTCATGCTTCAACTCATGCACAAACAGCGGGTTATAGATGACGGCATCTTCGATGGATTTGGAGATTTCAGATTTGCCGCCGCCGGATACGGTGCTGGGTTTATGGCAGAAGGTGCCTTCCGCTGAGGTGCCGACCAGACGCCAGGACGGGGCGCCCGGGTGTTTTGCCATTTCAATCTTGTAGCCATTGGGCTGAATATAGGTTTTATTCGGTTGCAGCCGGATGCTGTGGTCTTCGCCGCCTTTTTTCCAGCTGATGGTCTGGGTATTGATGCTCATGCGCAACTGTTGCGGCACATAAATGATGTCTGGAAAGCGCTTGTCAATGGCATAGCCCTCAGGCGTGACATCCATGATATCGCCATAACGGGACACCATTTCCTGAAAACTATAGCCGGCAACCCGGGCCGGATCTCCGGCGCCGTACTCATCGCCAAGATTACTGCGCTGAAACGCCAAAGCGCCGCCAGCGTGTTCTTCTTCGGCAAGTCCGAAAAGATTGGCCGCATAACTGATCTGGCTTTTTACTTCTTTTTTACAATAGCCGTAGTAGTTGTCCGCCAGGATGGTCACTATTACGCCGCGCTCATCGCGCGCGGTAATCTTGAAGGCCTGCCCGTCGTTGTACAGATCTTCGCTCTGCTGCCAGCACATGCCGTCTCGTCGTTGCCGTGGGCTGGCGTCGTCATAGTGCGGCAGGCCGGCCTGTTTTTTGGTCAGGCGCACCAGGTGCGGCGCTAAAATCACGCAGCCGCTATGGCCTGTCCAATGCAATACATCGAGCGCGGCATCGTACTCGGGTAGGGCAGGGTTGCCGCCATTGCCAAATATACTTTCCACAAAATCCAGGTTGCTGACCAGGCTGCCCGGCGCAAAAAACCGGATTTCCATGGTTTTTTCTGCCTCCACGCCAGGAATTTCGGGGCAAACAATTGGGCGCATCAGCAGCGAGACAAACATTTTTGCCGGCGTCGGCTCATTGGCGCAAAAAGGCAGGGTCAGCAAATCCTCGGGCGGATTGAGCGCTTGTTGCAATAAATAGGCGAAGGTTTGTTTCGGTACTTCCTTTTTATCGCCAGGAACAGGCAAACCGCCCGCGGCAATGTGGAAGGAGCCTTTTGTCGTGCGGCGGTCGCTGGCGGGATTGTGCAAAACACCCTGTTTGATTCGGTAACTAGAGACAAACTCGGAGTGAAATTCATCTTTTCCGATAGGCAATGACAGCTCACGCGCCACTCCGTGACGATCCAGTTCAAAGGTCATGGTGGGCAGTCGAGGCATTTTGTCCAGCTTCAGATCGGCGCAATAGGCATTTAAAAAATCCTGAATGCGTTGATCCGGCGGATAATGGTGCGATGCCAGTTCACGGCTTTTTTCCAGATAGCTGCGCAACATATCCTGCGCCGTTAACAAAATATCCGCCGTTTCGTCGCTAAAACAGGTGGGCTGGCCGCAGGAAGCTAATTTGAAATTAATATACAGATGCAGCTTCTGCCGCTCCTGTTGTGGATTTTGTTCAGGCTTGTTTAAACCTAAGGATTGAATTTGATCCATGAAAGTTGCCCTGTGATTTTGTCATGCGAAGCGGATTGAATTGACCTGAGATTGGCAATTTGAGTGCCGTACCATCCGAAAGATTGTAGCATGATAGCGTTTGCGGGCATTTCAAAACAATAGCGATTTCGCAATGCCTGGCTGCGTTGAAATTTGTGCTGCCAGGCGCACCAAATTAAAGCGTGAGCGTGTCAAAGTCGATCATGCCGGCACAATATCCGCCACCATGCCGGATCAAATATATCGATCTTGCCCAGTCCCAGCTGCATGAATGCTGTCGGTCAAGCCGCTTAAAACCGTTCTAGTCGTGATAGGCATTAAATTTGCTCGATACGCTTTAGATGAGCTTTTTAGGTATTAGCGCATGTCCGGGATGAGTGATCTCAAAGTGATCGGGAAATATGAGGGGTATCAATTCGGTATAGTTTTACCCGGCGCACGATTACGCGGTTTATTGAACCATCGCCACAAGCCAACCGATAAAGAGTCGAGCAATCAATCTGTCTCTTAAAATAGCGCTTTATGCTAATCTATCAGTGCTTTATGGCCCAGTGTTTAGCGCATGGCTTCGACTGATTTTTCTTTCAATTTAACTTCCAATCCAGATAACATGACCCAAAAATACACGCCATTAAAAGACCACGACACCCCCATCAAAGTATTATTTACCGGTTACCTTTGCACCGTGGGCATAGGCTATCTGTTTGCCCTGGTTCAGATATTGTTTACCCATGGCATGGCCGACGGGAAATTCGGTTTATCCATCGATGATATTGTTTACAGCTATTATGGCAACCGTTCAGGTACCGTACTGGAGCAGAAACTGAATGGTTCCATGAAAGAAAACGCCTCGGAACAGGAGCGTTTTGAAATCATGAAGTGGGTCAGGGATGGCGCCGAACTGTCCGACTATAAATCGTCAGGCGTTGAAAAAATAATCGAGACTCGTTGTGTCATGTGCCATAACAAAGAGGCCTCGATTCCTGACTTTAGCAGTTTTGAGGGCTTGAAATCAGTAACCGCCCAGGATGAAGGCGCTACGTTTGCGTCATTAACAAGGGTTTCACATATCCATTTGTTCGGCATCAGCTTTATTTTTATGTTCGTCGGCATCATTTTCAGTTTTTCGGAAACGACCACGACCAAATACAAATGCATTGCCATCGGTATGCCTTATGCGTTTCTGATTGCGGACATCCTATCCTGGTGGCTGACCAAGATTCATCCTATGTTCGCCTGGCTGGTCATCCTGGCGGGTACCGGCATGGGTGCCTCATTCATGTTCATGTGGGCCACATCCCTTCTGGAAATGTGGCTGTTTAAACCGGTTTTCATCAATGGTCCGGGACTCCGTGTTCAGCAATGGCTTGATGAGAAAACCAAGCTTGATGAGATCCTGCCGGCTTTAAAAAAGGCGGCGGCCTGGCTGACCCAGCTTTGGTTAAAGCATGCCTGGCCCTTTATCAAGGAGCGATTAAAAAAATAATTTCGTTAAGCATCTATTAAGGAATCGGTCGATAGAATGCAGCCCAAAGAATTAAGACTGAAGTTAATTTTGTAAGTACTCAAGCTTTGGCTAAATCAACATTTTAGAGGACACCATGAAAAAATTATTTATTCTGATGCAATTGACTCTGGCTGCCGTGGCTTATTCGTCCTACGCGTCCGCAGATCATGGTCACGGTTATGGTCATCGGCACCACCACCATCACCATCACGGTCATTATCGTCCACACTATTATGAAGAAGAGGTCGTTTATTACGCGCCGCCGCCGGTAGTGCACCATTATTATCCACAGCCGCAGGTGAACTATTATCCTGCGCCTCAACCGTCTTATGATCAGCGTTCCGGTTCAGGCCTGGTTGGCGGGATGCTGGGCAGCGCTTTCGGCTATGAAATAGGTCGTGGCGATCCTGTTGCAGCCGGCTTGGGCGCCGCCGCCGGTTCTTATATGGGCAATCGCTACTAAACCAGCAGTCAAATCGAGTGATCTGAGCGCGTTGAGCTCAGCGTTTTCTTCATTCCCGGTCATCAGGGAATGCATGTCACCAGCAGCTCTGCTTGATAGCAAGCAGAGCTTTCAAGATAAGACCGAGGCATTGCCTCGAATCCAAACGAGCCGTATTTTTGGCTTAACTGAAGAAAAACAAGACGATCAACTGTGCGGCCATAATTCGCAGAATCATGACCAGGGGATAAACCGTGGCATAGGCGATAGAAACGGCCGGAGAAGAACTGAAGTTATTGGCAAATGCCAAGGCCGGCGGATCGGTCATGCTGCCGGCCAGTAAGCCGCAAAGTGACAAGTAGTTGACCTGGTAATAAGCCTTCGCGATAAACGCGACAATCAATAGCGGCAGCAGGGTAATCAGCACCGAGCAGGCCATCCAGTAGAAACCATCACCATTGATCAGGGTTGCTACAAACTGGTCGCCGGAATGCAGGCCGACACAGGCTAAAAACAACACAATACCGATATCTTTCAAAATGATGTTGGAGCTTTTCGGCAAGTGCCAGGTCATGGTGCCCCAGCTGGCGACCCGGCTGAGGATAATCGCGACGATGAGGGGGCCGCCGGCAAGACCTAACTTAATGGCGGAAGGAATGCCGGGCAGATAGAACGGCCAACTGCCAAGCAATACCCCAAGGGCTATACCGATAAAGATGGGCACGATTTGAGGGTGACTTAGGGTTTCCAGTGAGTTACCCAGTACTGCCTCGATCCTGTCCATGGCTTCTTTGCCGCCGATCACATACAGCTCGTCGCCAAAATGGACATGGACAGAGTTGGAGGGTGTAAATTCCACGTCCGGACGCTGAATCCGGGAAATGGTTACCGAATACAAAGTTCTCAGTTCGCCGACCGACTTGCCGACGGCGTCTTTATTGGTCACCACGATGCGTTTGGCCAGCAGGTTTTGCGGGAAATCCTTCAGATTAAATTTGGAATCGGTGCCGATCAGTATTTTTAACTGTTCCAGTTTTTCAGGGTCGCCCACCAGGCGGATGCTGTCACCCAGAAATAAGTGGCTGTCAGCGCTTGCGAGGCTCACCTGATCATTATGGAGAATGCGGGTAACCACGACGTCCATGGCTTCAAAAAACGGGATATGGGCAATGCTTAAATTGTTTAAGTTAGGATTCTCGACGGTGAGGTCTTTCCATACCGGGCGATGGGCGTTTTGTTGCTGTATACGGTTAAAGCTTTCAGTTTCAGCCTCGATATTAACTTTAAAGAATCGCTTAACCAGCAGCATCGATAAAATAATGCCTATGATGCCGAACGGATAAGCAACCGCATAGCCTAAACCGGGTAGTTTTAACACCGGATTATCGCCGTCGGCAAAACCGCGCAGCGCTTCCTGAGCAGCAGCCAGCGAGGGTGTGTTGGTGGTTGCGCCAGAAAACAGACCGACCGCAACAGGCACCTCAATATGACCGAAAAAGCTGATGCCCAGGGTTATCAGTGCGCCCAGCACGACAATGCCTGCAGCCATGATATTCAGCTGCACCCCATAACGGAAAAAGGAATTGACGAAACTGGGGCCAACTTGAAGACCGATCGCGTAAACAAAAAGAATCAGGCCGAATTCCCTTAAAAAATGCATGATCTCGGCATCAATGGTGATGCCGAAATGGCCGAAAGCCAGGCCTGCAAACAAAACGCCGGCAATGCCCAGCTGAATGCCAAATAAGGACAGCCTCCCCAATGCCAAGCCCGTCGAAATGACCAGGCTCAGCACTAATAAAGTATGGGATACGGATTCCCCGGTAATAAGTTGAATGAGCCAATTCATGCAATGAGGTTTTGATGTTAGTTAATGGACAAACGGGATAAGGCAATGGACGAAGGTTGCTACGCCCCGCGAAAAAACTGAACTGACTTTTTATTGCTCAGCGTTACCTTTCGATGCATTGTTGAACGATGCCGGACACCTGCAGGAACCAAAACCAGCTTGTTGAGATCATGGATAATGTTCCATATCTTCCAATTCGATATTGAGCGCCTTGGTTGAAATCAATAATTCACCTATCGATGTCAGCAGAGATAAGATAATAAACAGCATGCTGATGCCGAAAGCGACAGTGCCGTATTCTTGCAAGCCGAAGAAAATCAAGCCCATGGTAATTATACAGCCGATGATGCCGGTTACCGCTAGCAATTGCATGGCGATGATGAAGCGGATGCGTTGCCTTAAGCTTTCAATCTGTTTTTTGTTGATAGGGCTTTTTGTTTTGTTGAACAGGTTGTGCTGCTCTCGAATGCGATTGGCTATAGCCAGAAATCGGTTGGCATAAGCCAGAAACAAAACCGAAATAGCGGGGAATAACAAAGCCGGGGTTGTGATGCTGATACTCATGTCTTTTTTTCCTTATGGCCATTCGGCGGCGATATCAACCAGCAGGATGCGTTCTTGATCAAGCCGGATGGAGAGTGTTTTACAAAGCACACCGGTATTAAAATCCCGGTATCTTTCAGAAGTGATCAGGGGGCGACCGTCCTTTACAAATTCAAGTGCCAGCAATTCATAAAAATAGGGTCGCCATGACCAGTTAAATCCAGTGTGTTTATCATCAGCTAACCATTTTCCTTTGCTGGCACTATAGCTCGGGGATATCTGGTCACCTTTATTGTTGCATAGATAAAATCTTAATATACCGCTGTTTTCAAAGGGTTGAGTGGGCACAGCCGTCGGATTGAAGCCGGTGCTCAATGACTGCCGTAACTTATTGAGCAAATCTTTGATTTTGCCGGTATAGATGAACTTTTCCTGGTGTTTGCTTAAGGATTTCTGCAGGTATTTGCTTCTTAAAGATTCGATAAGGTGTTGGTAATGAGCAGGATTCTTGAATTCGGCTTCAGCGGCAGAGAACAGGTATCCCTGCATATACTGAGCCCCGCAGCTTAAGCTAAAAAAGAATTCATCTTCGGTCTCCACGCCTTCGCAAACGATGCGGCAACCGGAGCGTTCCGCCAGGCGGGTCAATAGATGCACAACATCATTGGCAATGCCGCCTTTGGAGGCCTGTTTGAACAGGCTAATATCCAGTTTAATGATGTCTGGATGGATGGCCATGACTCTTTCCAGTTGGGAAAATCCGGCGCCGAAATCATCAATCGCTACTTTTAATCCATGCTGGCGATATACATCCACAACCTTGATCAGTTTATTCAGATCGCCTTTTGCCTCAGTGATTTCTATGATCACGCGGTTTCTGTCGATGTTGAGTTCATCAAGCATCTGCAAAGTCGGTAGTACGTTCAGATCCAGAACATGGTCAAGCCAGACGGTCGAGATGTTGAGGGTCAAATAGGCGTTGGGACTAATGCGGAGAAATTTTTCGAGAGCTCGGCGCCTGACTCCGCGATCCCATAGAATGAGTTGTTGGACGGGAATATCCCGGGATGAAAATAATTCACCCGCCGAAACAACGCGTCCGTTATGGTATTGCCGCGCTAAGGCCTCGTAGCCGACGATAGTCCCGCTGGACGCGCAGATTATCGGCTGAAAATAAGGAAATAGCTCGATTTCCTCAATGGAATCAAGGGGAATGGTCACAAGTAATCCTGCTGTTTTTTTCGTCTGCTTTGCTTTTCAAGGGGCTGCGTACACGGATGTTCAAAAATAAGAACGCACTCAGTGCTCATATTATTATGCATGAGTTGTACCATTTGATGAAAACAGTTGGATTATACGGAGGGTAACTTGAAACGCGTTTCAGACGCAGGCTAGTCTTGCGGTGGTCTGATCAATGCACCGGAAGGGTGATTGTGTGAGTCGTGTTGGTGCTTTGGACAAGTTTGCAGTTGATCTGCGGACTGGGAAGAGAATGGATTTTTGCAGCTAATGGTAAAGCCGGGCGGAAGCTCCGCCCGGCGTACCTTTCTAGCTTACTTATTTTTGTTACGTTCGTTGACTTCTTTAATCACTTCATCAGCCACGTTTTTAGGGCATGGCATGTAATGTGAGAATTCCATCGAGAACTGACCGCGACCAGAAGTCATGGTGCGCAAGTCGCCGATATAACCGAACATATCGCTCAGCGGCACGTCAGCTTTGATACGCACCCCGGTAACACCGGCATCTTGCGATTTAATCATGCCGCGGCGACGGTTCAAGTCACCGATCACATCACCAACGTTCGCTTCAGGTGAAAACACGTCCACTTTCATAATCGGTTCCAATAATTGCGGAGCCGCTTTAGGAATGGACTGACGATACGCTGCGCGAGCGGCGATTTCGAAAGCGATAGCTGACGAGTCAACCGCGTGGAAACCACCGTCGGTCAGGTTTACTTTGAAATCCAAGCATGGGAAACCTGCCAACACGCCTTTGTCGATACTGGCTTTGAAGCCTTTTTCAACAGCTGGCCAGTATTCGCGCGGTACGTTACCACCGGTTACAGTCGATTCGAACACAAAACCGCTGCCTGGCTCGCCCGGTTCGATGATGTAGTTGATTTTCGCGTACTGACCCGAACCACCGGATTGTTTCTTGTGGGTGTATTCGTCTTCAACGCGTTTGGTGATGGTTTCGCGGTAAGCCACCTGTGGCTTGCCGACGTTCACTTCAACGCCATGAGTACGTTTCAGGATGTCCACTTTAATATCCAAGTGCAACTCGCCCATACCTTTGATGATGGTTTCGCCGCTTTCCTCGTCGGTTTCAACGCGGAATGAAGGGTCTTCCTGTATCATCTTACCCAAGGCAATGCCCATTTTCTCGTTGCTGCCTTTGTCTTTAGGCGAAATGGCGATAGAGATAACGGGATCAGGGAATACCATCGGCTCCAGAGTGGCCGGTTTATCAGGATCGCACAAAGTATGTCCGGTCTGAACGTTTTTCAAGCCGATCAGCGCGACGATATCGCCGGCTTGTGCCGTTTCAATTTCGGTACGGTTATCGGCGTGCATTTCCACCATACGTCCGACCCGTTCGGTTTTGCCGGTATAAGTATTCAACAAGGTATCGCCTTTTTTCAGACGGCCTGAGTAGATCCGGATGAAGTTCAAAGCGCCAAAGCGGTCATCCATGATTTTAAAGACCAATGCGCGTAGCGGACGGCTGGCATCAACGATCGCGTGTTCGCCGGTCGGAGTGCCTTCCAGGTCGACTTCCGGTTGTGGATTGACTTCAGTTGGGCTGGGCAGATAATCAACAACGCCGTCCAGTACTAATTGTACGCCTTTGTTTTTGAACGAAGAACCGCCGTAAGTCGGGAAGAAATCCATCTTAATGGTGCCCTTGCGGATGCAGCGCTTGATCTCCTCAATGCTCGGCTCTTCGCCTTCCAGATATTTTTCCATGATTTCGTCATCCTGATCGGCAACTTGGTCGATCAGTTTTGCGCGCCATTCTTCCACATCCGCTTCCATATCGGCAGGCACGTCCGTAATTTCGTATTTCAGCGGGTCGCCGGAGTTATCCCAAATCCAAGCCTTGCGGGTTAACAGATCAACCACGCCGGAGAATTGGTCTTCGCGTCCGATAGGCAGGGTCATCACGACTGGCACCGCACCTAACACGTCTTCGACTTGTTTGGCAACGCGGAAAAAATCGGCGCCTAGCCTATCCAGTTTGTTGACGTAGATCAAACGCGCTACTTTGGAGTCGTTGGCATAACGCCAGTTGGTTTCTGATTGCGGTTCAACGCCACCTGAACCGCAGAACACGCCGATACCGCCGTCGAGTACTTTCAGCGAACGGTAAACTTCGATTGTAAAGTCAACGTGACCCGGAGTGTCGATGACGTTAAAGCGGTGTGGTTGAAATTGGTTCTTACTGCCTGGCCAGAAACAGGTAGTCGCAGCGGACTGAATGGTGATACCGCGTTCGGCTTCTTGCGCCATGAAGTCCATGGTCGATTCACCCTCGTGAACCTCACCCAGTTTGTGGATCTTTCCGGTGAGCTTCAGGATGCGCTCTGTAGTGGTTGTTTTACCGGCATCGACGTGCGCGAAGATACCAATATTTCTGTAAAGCGATAAATCTGTCATGTGTTTACTCTAAAGTTGGGCATAAAAAACTTGTCTGGTGACCACCCTTGAGTGCTGCTCAGGAGGGTTCGTACCGGGGCGCATGAGCCGCATCCTGGCAAAATCGCAATGGCAGAAAAAACCATCGGTTTGGATAACCAGGGGCTCAAAGCCAAGTGAGGCAGCGTTTTCAAGTCACCATCGCCTCTCACTCGTCCAGCTTCGATAGCCGACTATTTTAACCTAAAAACGCGGCAAAAATATAGAAACCCCGTCAATTTGTGTTATACGGGGATTTAAATCGGGCCCTACCCGATTTAGGCCGCTGTGCCGTCAGCCGTAAATTGGGAGATATTTTGCCGCTGTGCAGACCGGATTACTTAGTTCTGGCTGTCCAAATAGTCTTCATAGTTGCCGTTGAAATCGACAATGCCATGCGGCGTCAGTTCGATAATGCGTGTCGCCAGGGACGACACGAATTCCCGGTCATGACTGACGAAAATCAGCGTGCCGGGGTAATTTTCCAGCGCGGTATTGAGCGATTCAATGGATTCCATGTCCAGGTGGTTGGTCGGTTCGTCCAGCACCATGATGTTGTTTTTTTGCAGGATCAGCTTGCCGAACAGCATGCGCCCCTGTTCGCCGCCGGAAATGACTTTAACGGATTTGCTGATTTCGTCCGAGCCGAACAATAAGCGTCCCAAGGTGCCGCGGATGGCTTGATCGTCATCGGTTTCCTTGCGCCATTGCCCCATCCATTCGATCAGCGACAGGTTTTCGGCAAAATCTTCGGCGTGATCCTGCGCGAAATAGCCCACTTCGGCGTTTTCCGACCATTTAACCTCGCCGGCTTCGGGCGTTAAATCACCGACCAACGTTTTGAGCAAGGTGGATTTGCCGATGCCGTTCGGACCGATAACGGCAACGCGCTCGCCGACGGCGATCATCAGGTTCAGGTCCTTGAATAAGGGTTGTTCGCCATAGCCCTTTCTCAAGCCCTCGACTTCCAGCGCCAGGCGGTGCAGTTTTTTGCTTTGGTCGAAGCGGATGAACGGGTTGACCCGGCTTGACGGCTTGACCTCATCGAGTTTGATTTTTTCGATCAGTTTGGCGCGCGAAGTGGCCTGCCGAGCTTTGGATGCGTTAGCCGAGAAGCGGCTGACAAAGGTTTGCAGTTCGGCGATCTGGGCTTTCTTCTTGGCGTTGCCGGCGAGCAGACGTTCACGCACTTCGGTCACCGCGATCATATAGTCGTCATAATTGCCCGGATAAATACGCAGTTCACCGTAATCCATGTCCGCCATGTGCGTGCAGACGCTGTTCAAAAAATGGCGGTCATGCGAGATGATGATCATGGTGCAGTTGCGCTGGTTCAGGATGTCTTCAAGCCAGCGGATGGTGTTGATGTCCAGGTTGTTGGTGGGCTCATCCAGCAGCATGATATCGGGGTTGGCAAACAGGGCCTGCGCCAGCAATACCCGTAGTTTCCAGCCCGGAGCGACCGCGCTCATCGGGCCGTTATGCTGTTCCAGCGGAATGTCCAGGCCCAGCAATAATTCGCCGGCTCTGGCTTCGGCGGTATAACCGTTGTATTCGGCGAATACCGCTTCAAGCTCGGCGGCGTGCATGTAGTCGTCTTCGGTGGCTTCCAGATTGGCATAAATGGCGTCGCGCTCGGACATGGCGGCCCACATTTCGGCATGGCCCATCATCACCACGTCCAGTACGCGTTGGTCTTCATAGGCGAATTGGTCCTGGCGCAAGTTCCCCAGGCGCTCATTGGGGCCGATGCTGACGTTGCCCGCTGAGGGCTCCAAATCGCCGCTCAATATTTTCATAAAGGTGGATTTGCCGCAGCCGTTGGCGCCGATCAGGCCGTAACGGTTGCCGTCGCCGAATTTGACGGAGACGTTTTCAAACAGGGGCTTGGCCCCGAACTGCATGGTGATGTTAGCGGTAGAAATCAATGTGTTGTATCCGAAGTTTGCGGGTCAGTTGACCCGGGTGCTGTTATGAATTTGGTGTGCCACAAAAATGACGACAGTATTGAGCTGTTTTTTTTCGTGGCGGAAATGAATATTCGTCGGCTTATATCAGTAAATTGTCGTCAATCGCAATAAAACGGCTGGCGGACTGTATCAGGGCTGGCGCGGTCAACGCCGGCACGCCATAGACTTCTGTTTTTACATGATAAACGTGGTTGACTTTATCCAGCAACAGGGCGAAGTCGCCATCACCGGACAGCAATATAATAACATCGACCGTGGGTGCGTATTCAATGACATCCAGGGTAATGCCGACATCCCAGTCGCCTTTTGCAGAGCCGTCGCTGCGCTGGATGTAAGGTTTCAGCTTGACCTCAAAGCCGATATTTCTGAGTATTTGCTGAAAACCCTGTTGTTTGCTGTCACCTTTGTCGATGGCATATGCAAACGCCGCGATTACGTCCCGGTTGGCAGTTGCCTGTTGCCAGAAAGCATGGTAATTGAAATGGCGCTGATAGCTGTGTTTAACCGTGTAATAGATGTTTTGCACATCGACAAAGATGGCGGCTTTTTGCATTATTTATTTAAGGAATGAGCAACAGTAGTCCACAGGCGTGTTGATGCGTACCGTAAATTTGGCGTTGGCGGCCACATCAAAAGATTCTCCTCCTTTAACGCTTTGCCACTCATCGCTGCCAGGCAATAAGACTTCCAGATCGCCGTCGATGATTTCCATCAGTTCCTTATCGGCGGTGTTGAAAGTGTATTCGCCGGGCAGCATGAATCCCAGCGTTTTTACGCTGCCGTCTGCGAAACGAAGGGTGCGGCTGCTGACATTGCCGCCGAAGTAGACATTGGCTTTCTTGACAACGGTTACGTTATTGAATTCTGACATCTTTTGTCCTGTATCAGGTTGCGGATAAAAAAGGCGGTCATGATACCAGATTGTGTTGCTGTTGTTTTGTTTTAGCGCATTTCTCGAGTCAAGAAGTAATTGCATTAGCGGCAGAGGTGGCGCTATATGATGGCTCATTATTAGTGTTTATGCCTATGGAATTAGGTCTCAAAAGGGAGTAATTTTTATAGACCAATCCATGGAGATATCGTTATGAGGTATACATTAATTCTGTTAGGTGTGCTTTTTGCGCTGACTGCCTGCAGCCTTCCGCAAGTACGGGAGGTGAGATATATAACGGACACATTCGAGCCGACAGATAAAGTCGAGTTTTTGAATACTTGGCCTCGGGATCGTAAATATTTCGCAATCGGGGAACTTGAAGTCAACGCGGGTAAGGATGCAAACAATGCACTGTTAAGTAAAGCCAGGGAAATGGGGGCGGATGCAATAGTCGTTGGGCCTGCCTATGAGCGTAGTCAGGTGTACGTGCCTATCGAACCGCCATCGAATACAACTTCTAGCAGTTATCGCGGTGTGCCGCTGAATAACGTTCGTGCCATAGCTATAAAATATGAGCCTTAGGATTTTGCCGGCATGGCTTGGGTGTTTTTCCAGTATGTCCGGCTAACCACAAAAAGCAAGGGCATTGGCTCTTGTGTGCTGTACTGTGTTCCTTGGCCGGTCTGAACTTCGTGGTAAAAAATGCGTTGGCTTGCCTGGCATCAGATAAAAAGGAGATGAGCTAAGCGCTGCTCATCGGTAATCATGGTAATATTTATGTCCTGGATTTTTTTATCGCCGCCATGAATACATCCTCTCATCCCGCTCAATTGATCGACCGATTCGGCAGAAAAGTTGATTATTTGAGAATTTCCATTACCGATCGCTGTGATTTCCGTTGTCTTTATTGCATGGCGGAAGACATGACCTTCCTGCCGCGCGCGCAAATATTAACGCTGGAGGAGATTTATACGCTGGCGAAAGCCTTTGCCGAATTGGGCGTCAAAAAGATCCGTATAACCGGCGGCGAGCCTTTGGTCAGGAAAGGTGCGCTGGGTTTGCTGGAAAATATCGGCGGCCTTGAAAGTCTGGATGAACTGGTGATGACGACCAATGGCTCGCAGCTCGAAACCCAGGCGGCGGCGTTAAAAGCGGCGGGGGTAAAGCGCCTCAATATCAGCCTGGATACGCTGGATGCCGATAAGTTTAAAGCGATCACCCGGACCGGCGATTTGCCACAGGTGCTCAGAGGCATTCAGGCCGCCCGCTCGGCAGGCTTTGAGCGCATAAAAATCAATGCCGTCATCCTTAAAGGCAGGAACCATCAGGAAGTCTGCGATTTGGTGCAGTTCGCCATCGATAACGCCATTGACATCAGTTTTATCGAAGAAATGCCGCTGGGCGTTGTCACTCAGCATGATCGGGGCGAGGCCTATTATTCCAGTGCCTTGATTAAGGCGGATTTGGCCCAACGTTTTACCCTGATCCCGAGTACCGAAAAAACCGGCGGGCCGTCGAATTATTTCAAAGTCGCAGACACTCCTACCCGGGTCGGCTTTATTTCGCCGCATAGCGAAAATTTTTGCAGCAGCTGTAACCGCGTGCGCTTAACCGTTGAGGGGCGGCTGTTGTTATGTCTCGGCAACGAGCATTCGGTCGATTTAAAACGCGTGATCAGAGCCAATCCGGGCAACATGGCGGTGTTAAAACAAGCCATCATCGATGCCATGCTGATCAAGCCCGAGAAGCACGAATTCAATATTCACGAACAGCCGATCATCTTAAGGCATATGAGCGTGACCGGCGGCTGATTTAAGGCGCCGCCGAACGGCTGTTTTTAGTCGGCGGGCAGATGCTCTTTTATGTTCAAGCCGCGCATTTGCCGGTCATGCAAGCGGCTTAATGTCGCCAGCGCCAGCAGGACGCCGATCAGTGCATAAGCCATATCGGACTGGGTATCCCAGACATAACCCTGGGTGCCTAGAAAACTGTCGGCGGCTTCCTTGCTGAACAGGGCAACCCACCACTCAATCAGTTCGTAAAAAGCGCTGATCGCCAGACAGATGCAGATGATCAGGAAATTGAGCCATGCACGGCCTGAGACGACCTGATTTCTGATCAGGATTTCCCTGGCCACGATGGCAGGTACAAAACCCTGCACCAGATGGCCGAGCTTGTCGTAGTTATTGCGTGCCAATCCGAAGATATCCTTAAACCAGTCAAACAGCGGCACTTCGGCGTAAGTGTAATGGCCGCCTATCATCAGGATGATGCTATGGAACAGAATCAGGATGTAAAGCAGGCGGGTCAATGGAAAGCGCTTCCGCGTCGCAAACATCACAATCACCGCGATGATGGCCGGCGAGGTCTCAAGCCACCAGGTCGGGTAGTCTTTAGGTTCGATGCCGGACCAGATGAGTACCGAAAAAAATATTCCTAGCCATATTTTGTTCATTGACAAGCCTTTACCGGTTAATTTTTATCTTCTTGCTATCGCTTGTTGATACGAGTCTTCGCTAAATCCGCGGATAGTGGCGCCATTAATGACGGCCAGCGGAATTCCGCTATAGCCCGGATCAAGTGCTTTTTTGCGTGCTGCGGCATGATGATTCTGTTCAATATCGAGTGCTGTAAAAGGGATATGATTCTTGTCTAGAAAGGCCATGGCCTTTTTACAATAAGGACACCAGCTGGTGACATAAAGATCGACGGTTGGCGCTGCTTGAATCTCGTTATCGACTGGCGTCGGCGGCAGTGATTTTCTTTCAAGCTCATTGCGATTTTCCACGGATGCCGTATGAGCGGGTTTTGACCCCGAGAAATGCGCTTTCCCTTCGGCATCGATCCATTTGTAGATTTCGGCCTCGGCGGAAAATGTGCATGTCAGTAGAAATACGAGAGTAAGCGCTTGATTCATGATCATGTGATTGGTTCAGGTTAAAAATATGGCGCATGCGTGCGCTAGGGATCAAGGCGGAGAACCTCTAAAAGCCTGCATTTCGATGAGCTTGAATACCAGGCAAGATGCGGCGGTTCCTTTGCGGCTGATGCGGCTTGCAGCTGAGTTATGCGAAATCCAGTCCCTGTTGGGGCGGATTGCTCCGCCCCATTGATTAGCGACCCCAGATGATGAAGGGCGCGAGCAATGCACTCCTACAGCGTGTAGGGAGCTTGCGGGCCCTCAGGAATCTGCATGGTCATGCAGTGCAGGCTGCCGTACTGATGCACCAGGGGCCGGCAAGGCGTGGCAATAATCTTGCGATCCGGGAAGCACTCGGCCAGGCGCTCCAGGGCGACCGCATCCATCGGATCGCCGTAAGTCGGCACCATGACGGCGTGGTTGATGATTAAAAAATTGGAATAATTGGCAGGCAGTTGCTGGCCGTCCTCGTCATAAATCGGTTTCGGCAACGGCAGCGGCACCAGATGGTAAACGTCGCCATCCTGGGTTCTCAATGCCTGCAGTTGTGTTTCCATGAATTTCAGGCTGTTGTAGTGCGCGTCTTCGGGATCGTCACAGCTGGTGTAGGCGATGGTGCCGGCGGAGCAGAAGCGGGCCAGGGTATCGATGTGGGCGTCGGTATCATCGCCGCTCAGGTTTTCCTGATCCAGCCAGAACACCCGTTTTGCCCCGAGGTGCTCGAGCAACTGCTGTTCTATTTCCTGTTGACTCAGGCCCTTGTTCCGGTTCGGATTTAACAGACATTGTTTGGTGGTCAGGATGGTGTCGATGCCGTCGCTCTCGACGCTGCCGCCTTCCAGGATAAAATCGATATCGGCGTAAGGCGCGCCTTTAAAGGGTTTGGCGTTTAACAGTTTGTGATTCAGGTCGTTGTCGTTCTGGTGGGAGTATTTCTCGCCCCAGCCATTGAAAAGAAAGTTCAAGTGCACCAGGGCGCCGTCTTTTTCGACGCTCAGAAAAACGGTGTCTCTCACCCAGATGTCGTTCACGACGGCATGGATGAACTCGATGTTTTCGTTAGCGCTGATCAAGGTCTGGATATGCTGCTGATGGCCGTCATCCCGGCACACGATAAGCAGTTTCTGATATTGGCTGATGGTGTCGGCAATGACGCTGTAGGATTGTTCTACGGCATCAAGATTACGAAAATCGCCGGTCTTATGCGGCCAGGCGATTAAGACTGCGGATTGTTTTTCCCATTCGGCTGGAAATCTGTTCATAGGTTTTAGGTTCCTGTAGTTGTTATTTCCGGTTGTATGCCGGGAGCTGATTGAAACAACATTTCTTTGGCATGGGCAAGCGTATTGGCGGTGATATTGACGCCGCCCAGCATGCGGGCAATTTCTTCAACGCGCTCTTCGGTTTTCAATAACCGGACATTGGAAGAAGTAATATCGGTTTTGTTGTTTTTTTCAACGTAGAGATGGTGATGCGCTTGTGCAGCGACTTGTGGTAGGTGGGTGACGCACATGACTTGCCTGTTATGGCTTAAGCTGCGCAGTTTTTGTCCGACGATTTCGGCAATGCCTCCGCCTATGCCTGAGTCTACCTCATCAAAAATCATGGTCGGGGTGGATTTATCACTGGAAGTGGTGACCTGAATCGCCAGGCTGATGCGCGACAATTCGCCGCCGGAAGCCACTTTAGCCAGTGGTTTTGCTGGCAGGCCGGGATTGGCGCTGACCAGAAATTCGATTTTATCGTTGCCGTTCAGTTTGGGGGTCTCGGTATCGAGGGCGGTGATGTTCACCAGAAACTCGCCTTGCGGCATGCCCAGTTCCTTGATCATCGCTGAAATCTGCTGTTGCAGGCGCTCACCGGCCAGCGTCCGTTGCGCAGTCAGTTCGGCAGACAGTTCATGGTATTGCTTAAGCAGTTGCGCGCGGCTTGCGGTCAAGGCATCGATGCGCTCACTGCTGTGCGTCAGACTGTCAAGTTCTTGCGCGAGCAGGGCGGCCTGCTCGGGCAGCTCTTCCGGCAGCACATGGTGTTTACGGCTCAGGCTTTGAATAATGCCGATCTGGTTTTCCAGATATTCCATGCGCTGCGGGTCGGCTTCCTGCGACTCAAGAAAGCGGCGCAGCTGCAGGGCGGCTTCTTCAACCTGAATCTGCGCTTCGGATAGCAGGCTGCAGATGTCGTTCAGTTCGGGCGCGAAGCGGGCGATGTGGCTTAATTCGCCGAGACTGTGGTTGAGCATTTGATTGACCGATTGCGCGTCGCTCTCATACAGCACATCCATCTGGCTCTGGCCGATGCTTAAAATCTGCTCCAGATGGCCCAGCCGGCTGTGTTCTTCCGATAAAGCGGCATAACTGAAGTTTTCAAGATCCAGCTGTTGTAATTCCTCGATCTGATAGCGCAGCAATTCTTCGCGTGCGCTCTGGTCGGTACTGGCTTTAATCAGCGCTTCCAGCTCCTTATGGGTTTTATGCCATTGCCGGTAACAGTCGTTGGTTTTGTCCAGCAGGGACTGGTTTTTAGCGAACGCGTCCAGCAAACGGCGCTGCTCGTCAGGATTCAGCAAGGTCAGATGCGCATGCTGGCCATGAATTTCGACCAGTTTCTCGCTGAGTTCCTGCAGGGTCTGCAAGGTGACCGGCCGGTTGTTGATATAGGCTTTTGAGCGCCCGTCCTGATTGACTAGCCGCCGGATCAGGCAATGCTGGTCATCATCCAGATCATTGTCTTTCAGCCACTGTTGCGCGCCCGGGGCATCGGCCAAATCGAATTCCAGATTAACTTCGGCGCGCTTGCAATCCGGGCGGACATAGCCGGAATCGGCGCGATCGCCCAGGGCGAGTCCCAAGGCCGTCAATAAAATGGATTTGCCGGCGCCGGTTTCGCCGGTGAGTACCGACATGCCTTGAGCCAGATCAAGGTCCAGTGATTTAACGACGGCAAGGTCAATAATATTAAGATTTAATAGCATCGGCTTCGGTGTGGTAACCACTGCTCCAGTTCAATTTTTTCCTGAGGATCTGGAAGAAATCATGGTCTTCCGGGTGCAGAATTCTAATCGGTTTCGGGTCTTTTTTAATCAAAATCTTGTCGCTGATCAGCACCTCGGGAATTTCGATATGATCGCAGGTCACCAGCGCGTTGATTTGCTTGGTCTGGCAAAAGCTGATTTCAATTTCGGCGGAATCGTGAATCACGATAGGGCGGTTCGACAGGGTATGCGGATTCAGCGGCACCAGCACCAGTGCTTTCAATGACGGGTACAGGATCGGCCCGCCCGCCGATAAGGAGTAGGCGGTCGATCCCGTGGGCGTGGAAATTATCAGGCCGTCGGAACGCTGCGAATTCAGAAACACGTCGTCAATTTTGGTGATGATCTCAATCATGCTGGGCGTTATCCAGCGATGCACCACCACTTCATTGAGTGCGCTTTCTTCGTGGATGATGCGCTGGTCGCGGATGATCTTGGCGCGCAACAAATAGCGTTTTTCCTCGCGGTAATGGCCCTGCAGTATGCGCTGCAATCTGTCGGGCAGTTCGCTGGACGAGATGTCCACCAGAAAACCGAGCCGGCCGAGATTGATGCCGATCAGGGGAATGTCATAGGCTGCAATGGCGCGCGCAGCCGACAAAAAGGTGCCGTCACCGCCGACGGCGATCACCAGGTCGCAATGCAGCCCCAGTTGCTCAATGGCGCAGGATTGAACGAGCGGGTCGCGGATGAACCGAACGCTGTCCTCGGCCACGATAACGCCGTAGGCGCCGGCCTTTAAAAAATCATAAAGAACCGTCAAAGTCTCAGCAATGCTGGGGTCACTGGGTTTGCCTATGATGCCAATGGTATTGAAAGGTATGTGCATTGCGGATGAAGGGCGGGTAAATGACTTTTGATTATACAAAAAAACGCCAGTAAACCAAGGTGTTTACTGAAATGGCCGGCAGCGGCCCAGGTAGGTTTGTGGCAATGAAGCTGATTTTATTGGGCTGTGGGAGGGGCTTTAGCCGCGACAATCGGGGCTAAAGCCCCTCTCTCAACCTGTGTTTAGGATTTGTCCAAGCCCATTTTTGTAGTTGCGTTAGGGCGGTCATTACGCATACGATTCCCCCAACGGGACAAAAGATAACCATTTCTGGCGGGGCAGGCAGCGATAATCATGCATCAGCTCATAGACAATCTCAATTTCAATCTCGTGATCATCGAGGTCGACCGCTCGACCGATTCGGCGGCGCGATGTCCTCTGATCAAGCAGGTCAACCTGTCTGCAGCCGATCTGCTGGGTTACCGCCCGCAGGAACTCGCCGGCAGGCCGCTGGCTATACTCCTTGCCGACGACAATAATGCCGACGCATGGCAAGCCATCCTGGCCGAGCGGGCAGACAACAATGCCGGTAAAAACATCGAGTGCGAGCTGATCGGCAAAGCCAAAAACAGCATTCAGGCGCTCATTTCCCTGTCGGAGTTGCCCGGCCAACATCCGAAAAAAACCACTGTCGTCATGCTGATTCAGGATATCAGCGACAGAAAATTGCAGGACAAGGACCGCTTAATGATGCACCGGGCTGTCGAACAAAGCGCCAGTGCCGTGATGATTACCGACCATAAGGGCCACATCGAATACATCAATCCCAAATTCACCGAACTCACCGGTTACACCTTCGAAGAATTACAGGGAAAAACGCCCAAAGCC
>Ga0208509_1000238_pt1 | contig 22318 bp, 21 predicted proteins | sample LakWasMeta7_HOW4_2_FD_183857 | JGI IMG/M metagenome (GOLD analysis project Ga0208509, IMG submission 183857) | Freshwater sediment methanotrophic microbial communities from Lake Washington under simulated oxygen tension - Sediment Metagenome... | ecosystem: Environmental > Aquatic > Freshwater >...
TGCCTATTCTGTCTAACCTGTTACTTGAGGCAAAACAGAATAAAATTCATCTGACTGCTACAGATTTGGAAATGCAGATTTCATTGTCAGTGGAGAGCGGCACCAGCGGTGATTTTTCCACTACAATCTCGGCAAAAAAATTACTCGACATCTGCAGATCTTTACCTGATAGCTCAGAAATCAATATGGCTACTAACGATAGCCGCATTACGGTAAAAGCAGGTAAAAGCCGTTTTAACCTGCAAACCTTGCCTGCTGCTGATTATCCGGTAATGACCAAGACAACCAGCCAGGCGACCCTGATCAATATAGGCCAAGGCCAATTGAAAGACCTGCTGAAACAGGTTGAGTTTGCAATGGCCCAGCAGGATATCCGCTATTACCTGAATGGCTTGCTATTGGAAGTCAATGCCAACCGTTTAAATATTGTAGGTACTGATGGGCACCGCTTAAGCTTCACGTCTACCGAGCTAAAACAGAATTATGAAAAACAGGAAGTCATCCTGCCAAGAAAAACGGTCATTGAATTAATTAAATTGCTGGATGACAGTGAAGAAGAAGTTACGCTGGAGATTTCGAGCAATCAGGTGAACTTTAACTTTGGCAATATCAAATTAATTTCTAAAGTAATTGATGGAAAATTCCCTGATTACAACCGTGTGATCCCGACCGGACATAAAAATACATTTTCTGCGGAACGTTTAACGGTTTTATTGGCAATGCAGCGTGCGTCAATTTTATCAAATGAGAAGTACCGCGGTATTCGCATGGTATTAAGCAATGGCAATCTAAAATTGATCAGTACCAATAGCGATCAGGAAGAAGCCGAAGAAGAGCTGGAAATCGATTATAGCGGTGATAGCCTGGATATAGGCTTCAATGTTACCTATCTGATTGATGTACTGAATAACACCAATAGTGACCAGGTAACATTTTCATTTGCAGATGCCAATAGCAGCTGCCTGATTACTGTACCTACCAACGCTGATTATAAATATGTAGTAATGCCGATGCGCATATAAACAAAGACCTGTTTCACGTGAAACATAAATTTTAATCAAACTTTATAAAGACTTAATGGCATGACTGATAAACAAGCAATATCACCTGAATACGACTCATCGAGTATCAAAATCCTGGAAGGCCTGGATGCGGTGCGTAAGCGTCCGGGTATGTATATCGGCGATACGTCGGATGGTTCCGGCTTGCACCATATGGTGTTCGAGGTACTGGATAATGCAATTGACGAGGCTTTGGCCGGACATTGTGATGATATCAAAGTCATCATCCATCCTGATAACTCCGTAAGCGTGTCTGATAATGGCCGTGGTATCCCGACGGATATCAAATATGACGATATTAAAGCGGTAAAACGTTCAGCTGCTGAAATTGTAATGACGGAACTGCATGCAGGCGGCAAGTTTGACCAGAACTCTTATAAAGTTTCCGGCGGTTTGCATGGTGTGGGTGTTTCTGTAGTGAATGCGCTTTCAGACTGGCTCAAATTAAAAATCTATCGTAATGGCAAAGTGCATCAGATGGAATTCCGCCGTGGTGAAGCCGTGGCGCCACTGCTTGAAACCGGTGTTACCGATAGAAAAGGCACAGAAGTACATTTCCTGGCCTCAATTGAAACTTTTAACCTGGTTGAGTATCACTTTGAGATTCTGGCCAAGCGTATCCGTGAGCTTTCGTTCCTGAATAATGGCGTGAAAATTGAGTTGATAGACCAGCGTAACGGAAAAAGCGAAAACTTTGCTTATTCTGGCGGTATAAAAGGTTTTGTCGAGTACATGAACCGTACCAAAACCGTGCTGCACCCTAAAACATTCTACGCAATGGGTGAAAAAGATGGCATGACCATCGAGGTTGCCATGCAATGGAATGACTCATACACAGAAACCGTGCAGTGTTTTACCAACAATATTCCACAGCGTGATGGCGGTACCCATTTAACAGGCCTGCGTACCGCAATGACCCGTACTTTGAATCAATACATCGAGCAAAGTGAAATTGCAAAAAAAGCCAAGGTAGAAACCACCGGTGATGACATGCGCGAAGGCATTACCTGCGTATTGTCAGTCAAAGTACCGGATCCAAAATTCTCATCACAAACCAAAGACAAACTGGTGTCGTCCGAAGTGCAGCCGGTAGTTTCTGAAGTAGTATCGGCAAAACTGGCAGAGTTTCTGCAGGAAAACCCGGCGGATGCAAAAATTATCTGCGGTAAAGTGGTTGAAGCAGCGCGTGCACGTGAAGCAGCACGCAAAGCACGCGACATTACCCGCCGTAAAGGTGTAATGGATACCATGGGCCTGCCAGGCAAGCTGGCGGATTGCCAGGAAAAAGACCCGGCACTCTGCGAAATTTACCTGGTCGAGGGTGACTCCGCGGGCGGCTCAGCCAAACAAGGTCGTGATCGTAAAAACCAGGCCATTCTGCCGCTCAAAGGTAAAATCCTTAACGTTGAAAAAGCGCGTTTTGATAAATTATTAGGGTCGCAAGAAATTGCAACGCTCATTACCGCGCTGGGTACCGGTATCGGTAAGGAAGATTTCAAAGCTGAAAAACTGCGTTATCACCGCATTATCATCATGACCGATGCGGACGTTGACGGCGCGCATATCCGTACCTTGCTGTTAACCTTCTTCTACCGCCAAATGACCGAGCTGGTGGAACGTGGCCATATTTATATTGCACAACCGCCGCTATACAAGGTTAAACAGGGCAGGGATGAACGCTACCTCAAAGATGAGCAGGAATTGGACATCTACCTATTACAGTCAGCTTTAAAAGGCGCTGAGCTTGATACCAAGAGCGGTGCAGGTGTGCTGACCGGTGATTCACTCACTGAAATTGCCAAGCAGGTTGTATTGACAGAAGCGGTGATTCGCCGCATTTCATCTTTATATGATGAAAGCGTATTGCGTGCAATCCAGGATGCCGGCGAGATTAACCTGTCTGACGAACAAAGTGCAAACAAGATTGCTGAGAAATTACGGCCAATTCTGGGTGCTGTAGGCAGTGAAGTGATTGTAGCGTTTGATGCGGAAACCAATGCCTACCGCCTGGAAATCAACAAATATGTGCATGGCAACCTGCAATGCTGCGTCATTAATGCCGAGTTCCTGAGCAGTGGTGATTACAGACAGATCCTGAAAACCTCGACTATGCTGCAGGGTTTGGTAGGTCAGGGGGCAACTGTTAAACGCAATGAGAAAGAACAGCTGGTCTCGACTTTCAAACAGGCATTGGACTGGCTGCAAAGCGAAGCGAAAAATACATTGAATATCCAGCGCTATAAAGGTCTGGGGGAAATGAACCCTGAGCAGTTATGGGAAACTACGATGGATCCAAAAGTCCGTCGTTTATTAAAAGTGCAGATTGATGATGCGATTGCTGCAGATGAGATTTTCACAACGCTGATGGGTGACAATGTAGAACCTAGACGTGCATTTATCGAAAATAATGCTTTAGGGGCTAATAACCTGGATATTTAAGGTTTTGTAGGTTCCAGTTGATTTCTGGAGTTTTCCAAAAAAATTAGATTTTGTTAAATTAACAATAAAAGCCCGTTTAGGGCTTTTATTGTTTTAGTTTATGATGGTTGGTATAAAAACGAAAAAATAAAACAATAAAAGAGGTCCCAACTTGGGTTTAAACAAACTTTCAGAACGTGACATTTGTACAAAGTACATCACACCTGCTATTCAACAAGCAGGTTGGGATATACAAACACAAGTTCGCGAAGAGGTTAGTTTTACCAAAGGCCGCATTATTGTGCGTGGGAAACTCCATAGTCGTGGGGAGCAAAAGCGCGCCGATTACATCCTCTATTACAAAACTAATATTCCAATCGCGATTATCGAAGCCAAAGATGGCGCACATAGCGTCGGCTCAGGTATGCAACAAGCGCTTAATTACGCTGAAACTTTAGAAATCCCATTTGTTTTTAGCTCAAATGGCAATGCATTTCTGTTCCATGATAGGACAGGAAATGCTCCACAGACAGAGCAAGAAATTAGCTTGTATGAATTTCCAGCCCCTGAAAATTTATGGCTACGCTATTGTGAGTGGAAAGGCATTAAAACCGAACAAGCCAAGACCACAATAGAAATGCCCTATTATGATGATGGTTCTGGCCGCACTCCGAGGTATTATCAGGCCAGTGCAATTAATAATGCAGTAGAAGCGGTTGCGCGGGGTCAACAACGTATCTTGCTTGTCATGGCAACGGGTACAGGTAAGACTTACACGGCTTTTCAAATCATTTGGCGCTTATGGAAATCTGGTACCAAAAAGCGGATTCTATTCTTGGCTGATCGCAATATCTTGGTAGACCAAACCAAGAATAACGACTTTAAGCCATTTGGCGCGGCCATGACTAAAATCAGCAAACGCCAAATTGATAAAAGTTATGAAATATACCTTTCACTATACCAAGCTGTGACAGGTAACGAAGAAGATAAAAACATTTATAAACAGTTCAGCCCTGATTTTTTTGACTTAATCGTGGTGGATGAGTGTCACCGGGGTAGCGCAGCAGAAGATTCAGCTTGGCGGGAAGTGTTGGAATACTTTAGTAACGCAACACATATTGGGCTTACTGCGACCCCTAAAGAAACTAAAGAAGTTTCTAGTATCACTTACTTTGGTGATCCTGTGTATAGCTACACACTAAAACAAGGCATAGAAGATGGCTTCTTAGCACCTTATAAAGTGGTGCGCATTGATATTGATAAAGACCTTCAAGGCTGGCGACCGAATGCGGGTCAAGTGGATAAGAAGGGACAAGTCATTGAAGACCGTATCTATAACCAGTCAGATATGGATCGAACACTTGTACTTGAAAAACGTACTGAGCTTGTTGCCAAAAAAATCACTGAGTATTTACAGCTAACGGACCCCTACGCTAAAACAATTGTTTTTTGTGACGATATCGATCACGCGGAGCGTATGCGTCAAGCCTTGGTAAATCTTAATCCAGATCGTGTGAAAGAAAACCGCAAATATGTAATGCGCATCACTGGCGATGAAAACGAAGGTAAAGCTGAATTAGATAACTTTATCAATCCTGAAGAACGTTACCCTGTAATTGCTACTACATCAAAACTGATGACAACAGGTGTAGATGCTCAAACTTGTAAATTGGTCGTATTAGATCAAAATATCAAATCCATGACCGAGTTTAAACAAATTATCGGACGAGGTACCCGTATTAACGAAGATTACGGAAAATACTGGTTCACGATCATGGATTTTAAAAAAGCTACCGAGCTGTTTGCAGATAAAGACTTTGATGGTGAGCCAGTAGTGATATTTGAGCCTAAACTAGGGCAACCACCTGTACCGCCAGATGATGAAAATGATCCCGATGGTGGAAGTCCAAAAGAAGGTGATAAACCAGACACTACGGGTGGGCCAGATAAACCAAATGGCCGTATCAAATACGTTGTAGGCGATGTAGAAGTACGTGTAGTTGCACAGCGTATTCAATACTACGGTCCAGAAGGCAAACTGATTACCGAATCCCTCAAGGATTACACTAAATCCAAAGTTAAAAATGACTTTGCTTCGCTCGATGATTTTCTGAGGACTTGGACTAACGCAGAGCGTAAGGCGGCATTGATAGCAGAGTTAGAACAACACGGAGTGTTAATTGATGCCCTTGCAGAAGAGGTGGGAAAAGACTTTGATCCGTTTGATTTAGTCTGCCATATTGTTTTTGACCAACCACCACTGACTCGTAAAGAGCGTGCCGACCAAGTAAAAAAACGTAATTACTTCACTAAGTATGGTGATCAAGCACGGCGAGTGCTCGAAGCCTTGTTAGATAAATACGCTGATACTGGTGTTGAGAACATCGAAGATATTAAAATACTGACCCTTGATCCATTTAGAACTATGGGCAGTGCTCCAGAGCTGATTTCAGCCTTTGGTGGCAAACAAGGCTATCTCAATGCCTTAAAAGAACTTGAGCAACAACTCTACGCATAAAGCAGTACATCATGAGTATTTCCAGCACTATTAAATCCATCCAAGACATCATGCGCAAAGACGTAGGTGTAGATGGCGATGCACAACGTTTAGGCCAATTGGTCTGGTTGCTATTTCTCAAGATTTTTGACGATCGTGAGCAAGAGTGGGAGCTACTCAAAGACGATTATAAATCGCCTTTACCCGAGCAATTTCGCTGGCGAAACTGGGCGGCAGATGCGGAAGGTATTACTGGTGATGCGTTAAATCATTTTGTCGATAACGAATTGTTCCCTGCCTTGCAAAATCTGCAAGCCAAAGGCAACGACCAACGGGCTTACGTGATTCGCTCAGTGTTTGAAGACGCGTACAACTATATGAAGTCTGGCCAATTATTGCGCCAGGTCATCAACAAAATTCAGGAGGGCGTGGACTTTAACAAAGCCCAAGAACGCCACTTGTTTGGCGATATGTACGAGCAACTGTTGCGTGATTTACAAGCCGCAGGCAATGCCGGTGAGTTTTACACCCCACGTGCAGTTACCGAGTTTATGGTGCGTATGGCTAATCCGTGTCTGGGTGAAAAAATCATGGATCCGGCCTGTGGCACAGGTGGCTTTTTAAGCTGCGCTATTGAGCATGTCCGCAAAAATGACGTAAAAACCGTGGAAGACGAATCCAAGCTGCAAGCCAGCATCCATGGCATAGAGAAAAAGCCACTGCCGCACATGCTGTGCACTACCAATATGATTTTGCATGGCATCGAGGTACCCAGCAATATCCGCCACGACAATACCTTAGCGCGCCCACTCATTAGCTGGGAGCCTAAAGACCGTGTGGATGTGGTAATTACAAACCCACCGTTTGGTGGCATGGAGGAAGACGGCATTGAAACCAACTTCCCCGTCAATTTTAGAACTCGAGAAACCGCTGATCTGTTTTTAGTGCTCATTATGCAGTTGCTCAAAACCGGTGGCCGTGCCGCACTGGTGTTGCCTGATGGCTTTTTGTTCGGCGAAGGCATCAAAACCCGCATCAAAGAAAAGTTGCTGCAAGACTGCAACCTGCACACCATTGTGCGCTTACCGAACAGTGTGTTTGCACCTTACACCACCATTAAAACCAACCTGCTGTTTTTTACCAAAGGTACACCTACGCAAGACATTTGGTTTTACGAGCAACCCCTGCTCGCAGGTGTCAAAGCCTACAACAAAACCAAACCCATGAAGATAGAAGAGTTTGAAACCCTCGCTAACTGGTGGGGCAATCAAAATGATGGCTTTAAGGCTAGACAAGAAAACGAACAAGCCTGGAAAGTCAGCATAGCCGATATTCAAGCCCGCAATTACAACCTCGATTGCAAAAACCCGCATGTGGGCGAGCTAATCACGCACGACCCAGAAGTGCTGTTAGCGCAATACCACGCCATGCAGCAAGACATAGCCAGCCTGCATAACCAGCTTAAAAGCATCTTGGGCGATGCCCTAGCCTCAAGCACGCAGGGCAACTAAGCATGGCGAATATTGCAAACCTGCTCACCAAGCATATCGATATTTGGACAGCGGCGGATACCGAGAAAAAATCAGGCCGTGGCAGAGTCAGTGGCAATATGAGCAGTGTGTATGGCGTAAAAAAACTGCGTGAGCTGATTTTAGAATTGGCTGTACGTGGCAAACTCGTCCCGCAAGACTCGAATGACGAACCTGCTAGCGAATTACTTAAACGTATCCTAGCCGAAAAAGCCAAATTGATAGCAGAAGGCAAACTCAAGATAGAAAAATCGCTAGCGCCGATTAGTGAGGAAGAAAAACCGTTTGAATTGCCTAAGGGATGGGATTATGCAAGCTTTGGTGATGTAGTAGAAATAGTAAGAGGAATAACTTTTCCAGGTAGTGAAAAGTCAAAATCACCCGAAAATGGAAGGATAGCCTGCTTAAGAACCACAAATGTCCAAGACCAAATAGAGTGGGAAGACATACTCTATATCAAGGAGCAATTTGTCTCCCGCGAAGACCAACATTTAAAACCAAACGATATAGTTATGTCGATGGCAAATAGCCGGGAATTGGTTGGTAAAGTTGCTCTGGTAGACAATCAAATAAAAGAAAAAACTACATTTGGTGGATTTTTAGGTGTTATTAGACCCTACTCAATTTTGCCAAAATTTGTATTAATTTTATTGAGAACACCACTAACAAGAGTGGCGTTGATTGATAACGCAAGCCAGACAACAAATATTGCTAATATTTCGTTAGCTAAACTAAAACCATTGTTCTTTGCTATACCACCGTTAGCTGAACAACACCGCATCGTTGCCAAAGTCGATGAACTGATGGCACTCTGTGACCAGTTAGAGCAACAACACAGCAACGCACAAGAAGCACATGAAACTTTGGTGAGCCAACTGCTTGCAACGCTTACCCAAAGCCAAAACGCCGCAGAATTTAACGCCAACTGGCAACGTATCTACGCGCATTTTGATGTATTATTCACCACCGAAGCCAGCATAGATGCCCTCAAGCAAACCCTGCTGCAACTCGCCGTTATGGGTAAACTAGTCCCGCAAGACTCCAACGACGAACCCGCCAGCGAATTGCTCAAACGTATCCAAGCTGAAAAAGCTAAGCTGATAGCGGGAGGAAAACTTAAAAAAGAAAAACCGCTTGCCCCAATAAGAGACGATGAAAAGCCATTTGTATTGCCAAAAGGCTGGGAGTGGGCAAGATTTCCAGAGCTTGGTGAGTTTGCAAGAGGTAAATCAAAGCATCGTCCAAGAAATGATCCTATTTTGTTCAACCCTCCAATATATCCATTAATACAAACAGGAGAGGTTGCCAGAGCTGGTTATGAAATTGCAGAGTTTCATTCCAAATATAGCGAAATAGGTCTTCAGCAAAGCAGAATGTGGGCTAAAGGTACTTTATGCATAACAATCGCTGCAAATATTGCAGATTCGGCAATACTAGGTTTTGATGCCTGTTTCCCAGATAGTGTCGTTGGTTTTAGTCCCAGTAATATTATTAATAGTGCCAAGTACTTTCTATATTTTATGAAAACGGCACGTGATGATTTATTAAAGTTCGCACCTGCAACAGCACAAAAAAATATAAACCTTGAAATATTAGAGTCAGTTCTAATACCAATTCCACCCCTCGCCGAACAACAGCGCATTGTCGCCAAAGTTGATGCTCTGATGGCGCTATGCGACCAACTCAAAACCCGCATTCAACAAGCCAACCAGCAACAACGATCCATTGCTGATGCTTTAGTGGCGCAGGCGGTACAGCCCACTGCAGATATTATAGATTTGGCAGACTATCGTGCTGCTACTGCTTGTTACGCCATTAAAAAAATGCAAGATAAGCCATATTTTGGTAGAACAGCCGCAGTGAAAATTCTTTATTTAGCAGAAGCGCATTTAGGGATACCTTTGAAGTTTCAGCCAATGCGTGAAGCCGCCGGCCCATTAGACAAATGGATTTATGCTTTTGAAAAACAAGGTGAGCATGAAGGTTGGTTTAAGGTAATTGAGCCTGATGCTAGTAAAACTAAAGTCGAATACCAGGTTAAACCAGGAATTGCACAAAAGTCCGCATTAATTGAAAAGATATGTTCGGAAGATCAACTTAAAGAATTTAATCGCTTGCTAGGCTTATTTGCTGATAAAACTACGGAAGAGGCTGAAATTATTGCGACGTTGTTTGCTGCTTGGAATGATTTTTTAATTGATGGTAATACGCCAAGTAATGATGAAATTGTAAAAGAAGTACGTGAAAACTGGCATGACAGTAAAGCCCGATTTACACCTACACAACTTAAGGAAAGCTTGAATTGGATGCGCCGCAGTGGTTTGGTACCCCAAGGTAGGCCACCACGAACAGTTTATCAACAACAGTTACTTAACTAGAGATTATATCTAAAACTAGATTTAGTTAAGTGATGTGGCGATTGTCCAAAAGTTGGATAACCGGCTGGGCCGTCAGTTGTTCTATGCAAGAGTAAAAACCCTTCTAAATCTAATTGGAGTTTTTTAAGAGAAATAAACTCGTATGGTTTAAAAAATCCCATATGAATAAATTTAAGTAGCTCACTAATTGCAATTTCGAATCTGGCCGGAGAAAAGTGATGTTTAGCAGAATCAAACCAATTAATTTCATATGCTGAATCCATTTTTAAATCTCTAAAAACATAACTCTCCTCAGTTTCAAAATAATTTTCCTCACTCTTATTGCCGAATATTCCAGATAGTTGATCTATAAAAGCTATAGGTGTATCCAAATACTTACCATTCCATACTTGGCTAAAAGTGGTTAAGGATTTTGTATCGACACCTAATAAAAGAAAGCCTGCGTTAGTACCGTAGAGGGTTGAAAGATCTAAGCACTTCAAATAAAACAGACATCCTGGAACTTGCTTATTAATTTGGAGCAAGTCTAGATAAGGGTTTTTCTGAATTAAGTAATCAAACGTAGATTTTGAAATAGGTAAATGCTTTTTTACGTATTCATATTCAGTAGCAACTAATCTCAATTTCAGGGTATTCAGATTACGTATTTTTAGAATCTTTTGAACAGTAGGTAGTGTGATACGCCTATTGGCAGCGCTAAGGTTTTGAATGATTTCTTGACCTGTAAACATCGGATTCAAAAGTGCAATTCTGAAAATTTCTTCTTGCAGCTCTGGATTATGGGATTTGGAAGTATTTGATTTGCGTGATGTATTGCTAAAGGCTTCACGGCCATTTGATTGATAAAGTTTCAACCATTCATACAACGTTTTCGCTGTGACTGAATAGTCATTAGCAACCTCACTAACCGTCTTTGGTTTCCCATTCTTTTGGTTAATAGTCAGCAGCATTACGAAGAATAACTTTTCCTCAGCTGACCAGTTTTTTCTTTGGGATGGGTTAACTTCCATTATTCAAAAGCCAATTTATAAATCTTTATTAATTAAGATTTATTATTGAGTATAGAACCATTGTATACAATAATTAAGCAATAAAGTGACAATAATAATTAGTCTTATCATTGATTTTTATAATAAATAATTAGAAATATTGTCACCAATATGTTTAATTATAAAATTAATTAGTACCTATAATATTTCTAAAAATAGTCAATAATAAACATCATATGTAAAAAATACATATATAAATCAACGTGATAGTTTGATTTTGGAAATCTAAGAAAATAGAATGCAAGACTCACAAAGAAAGTTTAATGATGAGTCCGTTTGCAACTACATTGAAAACCCTGCGATTAAACCGAAAGATGCTTCAAAAAGACGCAGCGGATTTGCTTGGTTATGAGCAAAGCTATATTTCCGGATTAGAAAACGGTCAAAAAAGCCCACCCAAGAGTGGCTTTATTCAAAAGCTCATCAATACGTATCAACTCAACGATCAAGAACAACAGTTGCTGAATGATTCTATTGAACAATCTAGATTAGTTTATAGATTGCCTAAAGGTGCTTCAGTAGAAGCATATTTGATATTCCAAGCCTTAGAAAAACAAATTACCAAGTTAGGCCGAAATGAAGTGCAGCTAATCAAAATTGCACTAGGTCTAGAGATTTTGCATGAAAGTGAGGCACCCAGAATGTAAAAAGGCGAACCACAAGTGGCCCGCCTTTGAGGTAGCTTTCGCTGACACTCCAGAAACGTCAGTATTGCGCTAATCCCTATCGTCGTCAAGCCACTTCCCAATCAGCAAGACAATCACTGAAGGTTTAATAACCGGCAGACAGTGAAGTTTTGCCCAAATTTTTAGTGAAATTCAAATTAAAAAATATGCATATGAGTTGCAGGGATGCGGCTTGCCATACGGAAGGAAAAGGCATGTTAAGTAGAAAAGTGGTTACCAGAAGTGGTCGTGGATTTAGAGGTCACTTTCCTAGTAAAAAGTTAAATCGATCAGTGCAGTTTGAATCGCTTTTAGAGCGAGATGCCATCAAATTATTTGATAACGCAAAAGAGGTCGTTACCTACAGAGAACAGCCCACTGTTGTTTATTACTACCTGGAGGATGAGCAAAAAAGATATCACCCGGATTTTGAGATTGTTCTTGAGGATGGTTATGTCGTTCATGTAGAGATTAAACCAAGCTTGCGTTTAGCTGCTAGCGAGCTATCAGTCAAGTTTCGAGCAATCAGTCAGAGTTATGGATCCAGGCCGGAGCATTTTGTCATATTGACGGAAGTGGAGTTAAGAGAAGCTGGAAATATGGATTTCTACCAGCTCATCAATAACAACAATGTGAAGGGGCTGTCATGAAGAAATTTTCTTTTAAGAAAGGCACCACTTTTATTGCGTTAAATAGACGGTGGCAGCTCCAAAGGCGCTTAATTACTGGCCGCCTGCAATTCGAATCGGATGAAGGTGAAATCAAGAATTTAACAGACAAAGAAGTATTGCACTTATGGAGATCCAGTGAGTGGGTGGTTGATGAAACAACATTAGACATCAACAGTGATGCAATTTATTTAGTGACTCCGAGAGATCTGTCTACCTATCCTACTTATTGGCAAGAAATTGCAAAAAGAAGACTGCACTATATCAATGCAATCAAACCGCAAAATGACAAATACAATCGAGATCGGTGGAGGCCTTTAATAGAAAAAGCAGCTCTTGAAATCGGTGATAAACGGCCACCATGTCCTTCATCCGTGCAATCTTGGTGGAAACGATATCGTGTTACCAAATCTATTACTACGCTTTTGCCACGCGCCCACAATGGGTTTTTAAGAAAGGAAGATCCTCGATATTCAGTCTTTGAGGAGGTAATTCAAACGGTGTATCTGAGTGCTCAGAAGCTACCGGCTCTTGATGTTGTTCGCAAAGTTCAACAACGTATTGTATTGCTGAACATGCACCGAGAACAAAAAATCAAACAAGTCTGCAAATCAACCATTTATAACTGGATTGCTAATTTAAGAAGCGATATATCAGATAGCTCGCGACTAGGTGCCGATGTCGCACGCAATAAGTATCGCACAGTGGTGGGTGGGTTAAAGGTCAATCAGGTGCTTGAGCGCGTTGAGATTGATCACACGCCATTGGATCTAATCGTAATTGATAGTACGACAATGCTTCCCTTAGGGCGCGCTTGGCTCACGCTAGCGTTAGATAAACATAGTCGAATAGTCGTAGGCTTCTATATCAGTTTTAATCCACCTTCGTCCTATGCCGTACTTCAGTGTTTAAAGCAGATGATTTTACCTAAAGATGATTTGCTAAAACGTTTTCCGGACATTAAAAACGACTGGCCAGTATTTGGCATACTGGAATTATTAGCACTAGATAACGGGATGGATTTACATTCGGACGCGCTCAAGAAAGCTTGTTTAGAGCTAGGTATCCAAATTTTGTTCTGCCCGGCGGCAACACCGGAAATGAAAGGCAGTATTGAGCGCTTTTTTAGGACAATTAATCAGGGTTTGATCCATAAGCTGCCAGGCACAACATTTTCTAATATAACCAAAATTAACAATAGCCCATAATTTTCAATGTCTAGTTAACTAGTGGCAATTCAGTTTAAGTAAACTGTCTTGCTACCCCTGTCATTGACATTCGGTATCTAAGCATTGGTAAGCTTACTAGGAATAATTTTGCGGCTTCAGCTAGATCCATTTTTTTATACATAATTGAAACGAGAGCATCCCTTGGAAGTAGCAAGCATGAGCTTAACCAATCTGCCTCATCTTCTAAATCTTTATCATATGCGGATAATAAAAGCACACCTTCCGCTGAACTGTCAGCCGCATGACTTTTATGATCAAGAATAATATGAGCCAATTCATGCATCAAATCACTGGATTGTCGCCCATGTGAATGAGATGAATTTAAAATAACCAACTTTGTTTTCTCAATATCAATAGTAACTGCTGACCAATCACTTATTGACTTACCATCATTGCGAAGCAATATCTCTAGAGATTCTTTGTTTAAACCGGGGACATCTTCTGGTCCCCATACTAAAATTCCTAGGTTACTAGCCAGTAACCTAGGATCAAGAGGGTCGCTTGACTTTAAATCCAATTCAAGACGTTTCTCTGCGGCATAACGTTCGCACCATGATTTGAAGCCTCTTTTAAACAAAACTTACTCCCTATTTTCATTTACAAGAGCTTTTTGAGCGAGCAATATCATTTCACTTAATGCTTTTGCGGTATCTGTAGCGATTGCACTTTCTTTTTTGAAATGGACTCGTACTTGAGGTGCTTGATTGGTATTTACTAGACCAAGATAGATTGATGGGTCATCGCCAAGCCATTTACAAATTTTTCCAAAAGTTTCTAAATCAGGCACTTTTTTATTTTCTACTCTTGAGAGTGTTGCTGAACTAATCCCTATATCTACTGCTGCTGCCCTTACTCCCTTAATACTTCGCTTCCGCAGAATATTTTCTGCTAGTAGCTCTATATTCATTTTTAATCCTCTGTCTTATAAGTAATACAAAAAACGTTTGACAAGTAATACATGCGTGTGCAAAATACGTATCGTCTCACATGTAAGACGGATTTTGTTACACAAATACTAAATAGTCAAGCTCTCATAAGGGCAGAAAGGTAATACAAGATGGCAACAAACCCACCAAAAGGCGACGGACATCGCATAGGAGCCGTAAGAAACCGTTCTCAAACGCAAACACCTTCAGGTCATTGGGTAAAGCGTGATACAGATACTGGCCGATTCATGGACGTTAAAACATCAGACAAGACGCCGCACAAAGGCGTCAGAAAGGAAAAGTAATGAGTAACTCAAAAGAAGTAATCAATTTGGAAGAGTACGCGAAGGCTGGCAAACCTGTTCCTAAAGAGCAGGAATATAAATTTCGTGTCGATAAAACCGAAGTAACAGTAACGCAAGAAAAAATTACCGGTACTGAAATTTTGACGTTGGCTGGTAAAACGCCACCACAGAACTTTATTTTGCAGCAGAAGGTTAAAGGTCAGGTTGTTCGTATTGTTCTTACTGACGTGGTTGATTTGACAGATCCAGGTGTAGAACGCTTTATGACAATTCCTAACGAAGTAACTGAAGGTGAAGCACCCATAGCACGGCGGCAATTTGAATTACTAGATGAAGACTTAGAGTTTCTCGAGTCGCAGGGCTTACAGTGGGAGACCGTATTGGATGCCAACGACACCCGTCGTGTTGTAATTCATGGCTTCCCTGTACCTGCTGGCTACAACGTGGATAAGGTCGGTGTATTTGTATACCTGCCACCTAATTATCCCGATGTGCAAATCGATATGGCGTATTTTCTGCCTAAGCTTAGTCGCAACGATGGAAAACTCATTGGTGCACTGAGTGATACAGTTGCAGATGGCCAAACATGGCAGCGTTGGTCACGACATAGAAAAACAAGCAATCAATGGCGTATCGGTGAAGACAATTTACGTACACATATGGCACTTGTTAGCAGCTGGCTTGAGCAGGAATTAGCCAAATGAGCGAGAAAACCCAGGTATCGTTGGCAATGACTGCGAGTCAACATGAGCAGTTGAAGAACCATTTGTACCCAGGTGATGGCAATGAAGCGGTCGCAATCGGGCTTTGCGGCCGTTCATACCATGATGGTTATGCAACGTTATTGGTTCAAGAACTATTCTTAGTGCCACATTCGTCTTGTTCGGAGCGGACTCCCAGTCGCGTAACTTGGCGACCAGAAATTCTCGTACCAGCCTTAGAAAAAGCGATGAGCAAAAATTTATCGATAGTAAAGATTCATAGCCATCCAGGCGGCTATAGAGATTTTTCCGAGTTCGATAATCAATCAGATCGCGTGTTGTTTGAATCAATCTACGGTTGGCTAGATACAGATGCACCACAGGCAAGCGCAGTCATGTTACCTGATGGTGAAATATTTGGCCGAAGTATCACGCCACAAGGCTTAGGTGAACCATTACGATTGATAAGAGTGGTGGGAGACAATATACAGTATTGGTTTCGAAAAGATATGTTAGATCAGGCCCCAGAACATGCCATTAGAACGGTGCAGACTTTTGGTGAAGGAACATACGGAAAATTACGCGGACTGCGTGCAGGTTTAGTTGGCTGTTCAGGTACCGGTAGCATTATCGCGGAGCAGCTATTAAGAAATTATATTGGGGTTTTGATTGCGGCAGATCCAGAAGCTATCGAACGTAAAAATAATAATAGAGTATTAAACAGCACAGGTGCAGATGCTAAAGAAGGCAAAAAGAAAGTGGCATTGGTAGAAGAAACCGCTGCAAAAATAGATTTAGGTACGGCTGTGATTACCTACGCCACAGATTTGAAGAGCCCTGAAGTAATACATGCGCTATCGCAATGTGACGTGATATTTGGATGTACGGATTCAATAGATGGCCGACATTTACTCAATAAATTGGCTAGCCATTATTTGATCCCTTATATCGATATGGGGGTTCGTATTGATGCAGACGGGAAAGGTGGTGTGGATGCTATCAATGGTGCCGTACATTATATCAAGCCAGATGGGAGCAGCTTATTTAGTAGAGGAATTTACACAATGGCCGATCTTGAAGCCGCCTCTATGCAAAGACATGCCCCGGACCAATATGAAGCTAGGCGTAAGGAAGGATATATAAAAGGTGTACGGGTAGATCAGCCTGCCGTGATCTCAGTCAACATGCAGATAGCTGCGATGGCATTCAATGAGTTCCTTGCAAGAATCCATCCTTATAGAGTTGAGCCAAATAAAAACTATGCACAGCGCCGAGTCGTAATCAGTGACCCAGCAGCTAGCTTGGATATGCAAGATGGGGAGCCATGTAAGATCTTTACAAAATATCTGGCAAAAGGTGATCAAAAACCACTTTTAGGATTGATGGGGTTGGAATGATGAATACCAATATTTTTAAACTCTGGCAGTGGCTAAAAAGCATATTTGGTCTCAAGCCTGTATACAGAACGATAGTGTGTGAAGAGCTACCAGATAAGCCACTCAGCAACACCTTGTATTTGGTTGGTGAACAGAAAAACTATTGGTTAGGTGCAATGGTTTGTCCATGTGGGTGCGAAGATTTAATTCAGTTGGCTATGGATCCAACCGGACGGCCTCGATGGAGTGTGCGATTAGATAAAAATGAATTGGCGACTCTGCATCCATCTGTTCACCGCAAAGTACGCTGTCGTAGCCATTTTTTCCTAAGAAAAGGAAAAATTGTTTGGTGTGAAGTTAATTAAATTTGAAAGGAAAAATTATGAGTTTTATTGAAGAGTTGTTAATTACATTTGCATATTCAAAAAGAGCGCAATTCGCGTTCATATTTGGGATGGTTTCATTCGTAGGCATATTGCTGATTGGTCATCACATGGCTAGCACTCTACATTTTGAAGGAATGTTTGCACAATTTGCTGATGCTATACGGCCCATTGTTGAATATAGATACGAACAGGTAGCATGGGGGTCGCTGGTGAGTTTTTGGGTACTAGCTGGGAAAATTATTATCAAGGATAGAAAAAAATATCTTTACTATTAATTTTTGAACTAGCTTCCGAAGGGCAGAAATTAAAGGCAACCTTAAACTACAGTCTTATTACAAAGCGAAAATAAAAAATGAACAAAAAACTACAAAAACTTTATGCTCTGTTTATTGAACATATTACTGTTATAGCATTAATTATTTCAGCGGCATTTGCTCTATATCAATATAAAGATATACAAGAGCGAGAATTTAAGAAGCCTTTTTATGAGGAACAGATTAAAACTGTAGGTGAAGTATTTGACACCTTGAACGAAGTGGATAGAGCCACCTCAGATATTGAACGAAAAAATGCAGCTACTAAGTTTTGGATGGTTTATCACGGCAAGGCTAGTACATTTTTAGATTCTAAAATGTTTGCAGAACTAAACGTTCCAGCGGAGTATGTTGCAGCATGTATAACGAAAGTTAGGAAACCTAAAATTATTTCTTGCGAAAATTTTACCGCAAGTATGAGCGCTGTCGGATTTGCAAAGGTTGCCCGACAACAATTAGCTTTAGGCTGGAAACAAAGTTTCGATTCAATAGGAAAAGAAGATACTTGGCAAATCAATCAATAACCTAAGTTAGAAATAATGATGAATGCATTACAACCGTCAAATTTAGGGTTACAATATTAACTAGGTCACATACTTTTCGTCCCGCAACCGGTCTTCAGAGTCGGCAAATGCCGTGGAAAGTAAGTGGCTTTTTTGTTGTCCAAAGTATATGAAAAATTTCTAAACTAATTAGTTTTAACTACTCGCGCTCTATTGGCGATTTCCAGTTTTTGAACCGTTCTAGCGCATCTAATGTACCAAGTAATTTCCTAGCCTCAGTCAGTCTTGTTTCAATAGATTGACGGTCATCATCTGACAAATCATTCGCACGAAATTGAGCGTCTTTAAAAAAATCATCAATCCGTTTAGCTTCGGCCCAAGATTCAATAATGCTGAAAAGCTCATCCTGACTGTCTTTTAGGTTTTTAGCTCGTCTTTGCTCTTCTGCCTCCCGATCCCACCTTTCACGTGTAGCCTCCCATTCTATACGGCGCTGTTCAGCTTCTTCCATGGCAACTTTAGTCGCTTGTGATATCTCACCCACTGAATCGCATAGTTCTCTCACTATAGCTTTAAGTGTTTTTGAAAACTCACCAGGTTTTCCCTCTCGCCATTGTTTAAGCCACTTACTACCAGAATATGTTGAGTAAGCTTGAATACACAATCTACCAGAAGGCATATTGTGTGATGAAGTCCATGAAAAAGCAGATTTATGTTTAAGGAGTGGATTTTTAAGGTAGGTAGCGATGGGAATATATTTACCATCCGAATAGCCAACCTCAACCACTTCGCTAATCTCGAACACAGTAAGACCAATCAATACATCTTGAATATAAACTACCGTAGAGCGAGCTGGTTGCCATACACCCCAATAATGGCGATGGGATTTTACATCTTCACGTTCATCAACTTCGGCTCTGTATATATGCTGATCGTTTGGTGCAATACGTACACGATTTCCAGCATCTTCTAGAAGTAAGTAAAGTTGACTGGCGATATTAAGTCCACGTTCTAGGGTGTCTTGAGAAACAATTAGATCAATGGTAAGTTTTTTATAAGGCTTAAGGTACGGGCTGCTCGAGTCACGTACATTCTTAAAATGTTCTTGCGCTTCTCTTACTAGCCCATGGATAGCAATACGAGCAGTGCGTTTAGAACCGGTAATTTTTTCTTCATCAGCAGCGCTTGTTGCGAACTCAGTTTGTCCATCGCGTGACCATGTGATTGGTTCTCCTAGACGTGCCTTTGGTAAAGAGGGTTTTTCTGGATGGATATCAGCTGCAACCATTGCCCAATAACCTCTGTGCGGTCTGGGTATATTTAGGCTTTTTAGAACTCTAATTAAATAACTATCAGAAACTCCATACCGTTTTGAGACAGTTGTGATTGGTTCTGTCCAAACCTCTTCATAAAGTTTTTCGCGAGTAACTGCCATGGCGTACTCCAAATATAAAAATAGTTAATTTTAATTTTCAGTAACTAACTGAATTGTAATTAAAATACTCTTTTAATTAATATAGTTTAGAGTTAAACTATATTAATGAGCATAGTTAAAAATACTTTCTCTTCCAAGCAGGCTTCAGAGTTTTCTGAGTTGTCTATGGCTATGGTCAATTATCTTTTTAGGACTGGCTTGATGACGCCTGCGATTGGGCGTAAAAGAGGAAAAGGTATTGAAAGAAAATATAGTTTTGGAGACTTGGTGATTCTTAAATCAATAGCCAAGTTATTGGGTGCTGGTGTGTCAGTTTTAAGATTGAAAAAAGCCTTAATCAATCTAAGAAAATTGCATGCTGATATAACTCTAGATAACATGCCAGGTTCATATTTAGTGACCGATGGAAAAGATGTTTATTTAAGACAAAGTAATGGGGTTGTCGAGCTCCTTACTAGTGGACAATTGAGTTTTGTATTTGTAGTGGATATAGAATCCGTCCGTAAGGATGCTGTATCTTATTTGAATAGAATTTTGGTCGCAGAAAACAACGTTGAAGTTGTGAAAAATGTTGCTTAGGTTGAAAGGATAATTATGCTCGCTGCCGTTCCTGATTCTAATTTTTCATTGGGTTTGTTAGAAGCGATTTTGACCTCTATGTCCAATGAGGAAAAACCTGTTATATCCGATGCTTTAAAAGCTCATTTTTTGCATGTGTTACAAAATGGTGTAGTGCTTGCGAGGAATCCGGATCAAATTGATTCGAAAACTACTTCAGAAGAAATTGAGCTTGCGTTTAGGGTGCGTGGCAAAGATGAAATTATAGAAGCCATAACTAAAATTGATAATTTTGGGAACATCAAGTCAGGAGAAGCTAGAGTACTCTTGGATTCACTAAAAAAATATGCTGCTTAAGTCGAATTTAAGACTACTACTTAATCAATTAGAGAATTTATCCGAGACCCCATATTTTTCGTCTGATTTAGATGTCTACATTAGAGAGTTAACAGTAGTACTCAAAATACTTATTGATAAACTACAGGCTTCACCTGCAGCCATAGACAATAACGTTGCTCATGCAATCCAAGACCATGTGTGGCAACTAACCCAATTCCTCACTGGCAGTACTACAAAAAGAATACCGTATGAAGTAACTTATGCAATTCAAAAGGCAGCTTCAGAGTGGGGTCCAAATAAACTGCTTATTACCACGGCAATTATCCAAGAAGCGAATTTTTACTTTCATAGTTCAAATAAGACCTTATTTGATCTTGTCGAAACTGAGTTGGGTGTAAAAATATCGCATCAGCCAGTACAAATTGCTTTACCTCATATATACCGTCATAAGCCTCTTTTTTGTATTCCACTTTTTCATGAGTTAGGCCATTTTATTGATTCTAACAATGATGTGGTGACAACATCATTATTAATTCATCCGCATACTAGCGGTCCAGATATGCCTGACTTACCAAAAAGTTCTGATATTGCTTCGTCGTCTCCAGAAATTCAACAACACTTTAAATTAATAATACAAAATCATCGTGCGGAATATTTTGCTGATCTAATTTGTGCATCATATATGGGAGAGGCTGCAATCGGCTTTCTGCAAGAGTTCATTCCAGCAAGCCTTGTTTCACCTACGCACCCCAGTTCAAATGCTAGATATAAAATAATGGATGATTTTTTGAAGGGCAAAAATAATCCAATTATTGAGATGTTCCAAAATATCTTGTCAAAACGTGGATTGCCATCATTAAGTGTACGTTACACGTCTCTTGATGTAGCCCCCTCTTTTAAAAATGTAAGGCCAGTTGAGTTAAATACTGATACAGAATTATTTGGCATATTTGCTACCGGATGGGCTTTTCTAATGGATATGTCCAAAACACCAATCGGATTATGGGAACATCTTTCCGAAAATGATATTGAGCGAATTTCTAATGATTTAATTGAAAAATCGATTAGAAATAGAATGATAATGGAGGGTTGGAATGAAACTACTAACCCATAATGAAATTTTAGATCAGCTAAAAGATAGCAATCCAAATACATTATTTATTGACCCTCTCATCGCTGATGATCAAATAGGATCAGTTTCAATAGATTTCCGTCTTGGATATGATTTTTTAGTTTCAATTCTCACGAGAAAACCAGCGATTGATCCATGCCCATTAGACGATGAGAAAAAGCGCGGAATCGAATCATACTTTCAAGAAACTAGAAGGCAAATCGGTGACAGATTTGTTTTATACCCGAATCAAGTAGTTCTATCTACAAGCTTAGAATATGTTTGTTTACCTGATAATATTTATGCGGAGATATCAACTAGAAGTAGTTATAGTAGGCTGGGCGTATCAGTAACTACCACCTTACAGCCTGGGTGGAGAGGATGTATTCCACTAGAGTTATTCAACCATGGTAACTCTCCTGTAGAGATGGTTGTGGGTAGTAGAGTTTGCCAGGTGCGTTTTTTTGAAATTGATTCAAAAGTCGATTATGTGACAGCGAAATCTTCTAGAAAGTATTTTGGAGCAGTACGACCCACTGTTTCAAGAGCTGACAAAGATGAAGAGCTAAACAAGCTATCTAAAATTTTTAAGCGTTAATCTCAGAGTAGTATTAAGAATTACATCCAAATTAATTGGTAGGATTATCTAAAAAATTGAGACAAATTTACATGAATGTCTCTTTACTATACAGTTAACTTATTGATATTTCATTATCGAAATTTAGGAATAAAAGAGAACCTACAGGTTTAGCTCTTAAAAAAAGCAGCAAGTATTAAAACTGAAAAAGCCCTTAAAGGGCTTTTTTTGTAGCTTTTGTTTCATCCACAACTATTTAAAATTTTGGAATGATATGCACAGCATTAACTTCA
>Ga0208509_1000239_pt1 | contig 22272 bp, 19 predicted proteins | sample LakWasMeta7_HOW4_2_FD_183857 | JGI IMG/M metagenome (GOLD analysis project Ga0208509, IMG submission 183857) | Freshwater sediment methanotrophic microbial communities from Lake Washington under simulated oxygen tension - Sediment Metagenome... | ecosystem: Environmental > Aquatic > Freshwater >...
TCCATAGAGACCCGTTTGGGCTTTTTGAAGTTTGCGGCCCTGCATTTGATATCAGCCCAGAAGCGTCAGGGCTTGGGCCCTTTGTGGGACTCTATTGCGCAAGCGCACAGAGCTGCAAATTGCAAAATGTCGACACCGGTGTTGACGCGCCTGCTACTGGAGGCCGTTCAGTTTCAAACACCCAAGAAATCGGGGATGTACCGGCCCAAGCTCAGGTACGCGCACCAAGGCGGCATGAACCCCCCCATCATCATCATCCATGGCAATTCACTGGAGCACGTCACAGACGCGTACAAGCGCTTTCTGGAGGGCCGCTTTCGCAAGGAATTCAACCTTGTTGGAACGCCGCTGCGCATCCAGATGAAGTCGTCGCAGAACCCGTATTCGGATAAAGACAGCAAGTGATTTTTGGTGCGTACAGATAGACACCGGAAACATGCGGTGTTTATTGACTGCGTTCCGAATCCATTGGCTTGGTGTGGTATCGTCAACTCTTCTTAATTTTCTTGAACACGGAGAATATCGTGAGCAACAAAGGGCAGTTACTGCAAGACCCGTTTCTGAATGCTTTGCGTCGGGAACATGTGCCGGTCTCTATCTATTTGGTCAACGGCATCAAACTGCAGGGGCAGGTTGAATCGTTCGATCAGTATGTGGTGTTACTGCGCAATACGGTCACCCAGATGGTGTACAAGCACGCCATCTCCACCATTGTTCCAGGACGTGCGGTCAATTTCGCTGCTCCTGGTGGCGATGCTCCTGAGACAGAATGAGCCGGCGGGCCAGGTTGGCCCTGTAGTCGAAAAGCCAGCTTTTCCTGATTCAATTTGACAGCAGCGAACCAAACTGCAAATACACCGACCATTTTGGTGGGTGTGGATCTGGGCGCTCCCAATTTCGATGCCGAATTGGAGGAATTGGGTTTGCTGGCCCACAGTGCGGGAATGCAGCCCATTGCCCGTATCACTTGCAAGCGCAAGGCTCCCGATGCCGCATTGTTTATCGGCTCGGGCAAGGCCGATGAAATCAAGCTATTGGCCACCCAACTCGGGGCCAAAGAGGTTTTGTTTGACCAGAGCCTGAGTCCTGGTCAACAGCGCAATCTGGAACGCCACCTGGAGCTTCCGGTCAATGACCGCACATTCCTGATTCTGGAGATATTTGCCCAACGGGCCCGCAGTCACGAAGGCAAATTGCAGGTCGAACTGGCACGTCTTCAATATCTGAGCACGCGCCTGGTGCGACGCTGGTCCCACCTGGAGCGCCAGAGTGGTGGCATCGGCATGCGGGGCGGCCCCGGCGAAGCACAGATTGAGCTTGATCGGCGAATGATTGGCGAAACCATCAAACGGACCAAAGAGCGCCTGAGCAAGGTCAAGCGCCAGCGACAGACCCAAAGGCGCCAGCGGGAACGCCGGGACGCCTTCAACATTTCGCTGATTGGGTATACCAACGCGGGTAAATCCACGCTGTTCAACGCGTTGGTCAAAGCGCGTGCCTATGCAGCAGACCAGCTGTTTGCGACGCTGGACACGACGACTCGGCAGCTGTATTTGGGGGAAGCCGGTCGATCGGTGTCCTTGTCTGACACCGTTGGCTTCATTCGGGACTTGCCCCACGGACTGGTGGATGCATTTCAGGCGACGCTTCAGGAAGCGATTGATGCCGATCTGTTGTTACACGTCGTGGATGCGGCCAATCCGCACTTTCCCGAGCAAATCCAGCAGGTGCAGCGTGTGCTAAAAGAAATCGGTGCGGACGGAATCCCGCAGTTGCTGGTTTTCAATAAGCTTGATGCCTTGGACCCCGAACACCGGCCGCTTAAACTGGAAGATGAATTCGAAGTAGACGGCGTACAAACCCCCCGTATTTTTGTCAGTGCAAGAGATGCTCTGGGACTGCAAGCCTTGCGAAAGCGCCTGGCCAGCATTGCGCAGGTGGCGACACCGGGCGAAAATTCTGCGCTGCTTTCCCCTGAGACTCCAGGGGACGAACTCTAGGCAGGCACAATCGGATCCAGATCTATGAAAAACGACGAAATGAAACCTCCCGTCCGTGCCCACGTGCTGAGCGTGGCCGCACTGCCAAAGTGGCTGCAAAGAATGTTCAGTCTGAACGATTCCCGTTGGGGACGCGGAGACGACAAGCCAAGTGATGCTGGCAAGTCGGAGGGCACTCAACCGCCTGAAAACGAGCCGGTAAAGCCAACCGCTGACGACAACGCACCCGGAGGACGAAAGAACGCGCCCGCTGGCGGGCCCCCTGATCTGGATGAACTCTGGCGGGACTTCAATCGCAAGCTTGGCGGGCTATTTGGTAAACCCTCCCAGCCACCGCGCGGCGGATCCGGTGGCGGTTTTCAACCCGATATGAAAAACGCGGGCATTGGCGCGGGACTCATTCTGGGGGTGATGGTTCTGATATGGCTAGGCACCGGTTTCTTCATCGTGCAGGAAGGCCAGCAGGCCGTCATTACCCAATTTGGGCGTTACAAGGGAACGGTCAACGCAGGTTTCAACTGGCGCTTGCCGTATCCCATTCAGCGCCATGAACTTGTGTTTGTGACACAAATACGGTCGGTCGATGTGGGGCGGGACAATGTGTTGAAGGCGACGGGGCTACGAGAGTCCGCCATGCTGACGCAAGACGAAAATATTCTGGACATCAAATTTGCCGTCCAGTACCGCCTCAACGACGCCCGGGCTTTCCTGTTCGAAAGCAAGAATCCTGCGGAAGCCGTGGTGCAAGCTGCCGAAACGTCGGTCCGGGAGGTCCTTGGCAAGATGAAAATGGACGCGGCGCTGTCCGAAGAACGTGACCAGATCGCACCGCGGGTGCGAGCGATGATGCAAGCCATCCTGGACCGGTACAAGGTGGGCGTCGAAGTGGTGGGTATCAACCTGCAACAAGGCGGCGTGCGCCCCCCGGAACAGGTGCAGGCCTCTTTTGACGACGTACTCAAGGCAGGACAGGAGCGGGAACGCGCCAAGAATGAGGCGCAGGCTTATGCCAACGACGTCATTCCCCGCGCGGTAGGTTCCGCCTCACGCCTGAAGGAAGAGGCCGAGGCCTACAAGTCTCGTGTGGTGGCGCAAGCCCAGGGTGATGCGCAGCGCTTCCGGTCGGTGTTTGCCGAGTACCAGAAGGCGCCACAGGTGACGCGGGACCGCATGTACCTGGACGCCATGCAACAGATTTACAGCAATGTGACCAAGGTCGTGGTGGACTCGCGACAAGGATCGAATCTCTTGTACTTGCCATTGGACAAAATCATGCAGATGGGCGCGGCGGGCAACGATGCTGGAGGGGCAACCATGCCATCGACGACAGCCCCTGCCCACGTGATACCACCCGTTGCGGCGGGGAACGACGCGCGTAGCCGTGAAGCGGCCCGCACACGTGAACGTGAATCCCGCTAGGAGCTCCCCATGAATCGGATTGGATTGATTTTTTCGTCGCTGTTGGTGCTGATTGCACTGGCGAGTTCGACGTTGTTTGTGGTCGACCAGCGCCAGTTTGGCGTGGTCTATGCGTTGGGACAGATCAAGGATGTGATCACGGAGCCGGGTTTGAACTTCAAGCTCCCCCCGCCGTTTCAAAACGTCTCCTACATCGACAAGCGGCTTTTGACCTTGGACAGTTCGGATTCAGAACCCATGCTGACCGCCGAAAAACAACGCGTCGTCATCGACTGGTATGTTCGCTGGCGCATTTCGGAGCCTACCGAATACATACGCAACGTGGGACTCAACGAAGGCGCAGGTGCCAGTCAGCTCAATCGTGTTGTGCGCAACGCGTTTCAGGAAGAGATCAACAAGCGTACGGTGAAGGAATTGCTGTCCCTCAAAAGGGAAGACCTGATGGCCGATGTCAAAGCGGAAGTACTGGCCAAGGTACGGGGCGCCAAGCCATGGGGCGTGGATGTTGTAGACGTGAGGATTACCCGGGTGGACTATGTCGAGGCGATCACGGAATCCGTGTACCGCCGCATGGAAGCCGAGCGCAAACGCGTGGCCAATGAGCTGCGTTCCACCGGTGCGGCCGAGGGTGAGAAAATTCGCGCCGACGCTGACCGCCAGCGCGAGGTGACCATCGCCAATGCCTACCGTGATGCCCAGAAAATCAAGGGTGAGGGTGATGCCGAAGCCGCTCGCATTTATGCGGAAGCGTTTGGACGTGATCCCCAGTTTGCCCAGTTCTACCGCAGCCTGGACGCCTACAAGGCCAGCTTTGGCAACAAGAGCGATGTCATGGTCCTTGACCCGTCGTCATCCGAGTTTTTCAAGGTATTTCGTGGCGGTACCAGCCCCGTGGCAACGCCCAAGAAGTAAATTTTGAACGGCGACACGATCTGGCTGGCCATTGCGCTGGTGTTGGTCATTGAAGGCCTGTTTCCTTTTGTTTCGCCCGCCGGGTGGCGCAAGATGTTCGCGCAACTGCTGTTGCTCGGTGACGGGCAGATTCGTTTTTTTGCGCTGTTCAGTATCTTGGGTGGATTGATGATGATTTGGTGGTTGTCACCCTGAAAACCAGGCACCAAGCCCGGTAAAATCACGGTTTTAATAGCCTCCACTTTTCACATGTCTGCTTGGGTCTTACCGGATCACATTGCCGATGTGCTGCCCTCCGAGGCGCGCCACATCGAAGAAATACGTAGGGACTTGCTGGACATGGCTCGCTGCTATGGCTACGAGTTGGTCATGCCGCCCTTGCTGGAACACCTGGAGTCACTGCTGTCCGGAACCGGCGAGGCTTTGGACCTGCAGACGTTCAAGTTGGTCGATCAGCTTTCGGGGCGCATGATGGGCCTGCGGGCCGATAGCACCCCTCAGGTGGCCCGCATTGACGCGCATTTGCTCAACCGTGAGGGCGTGACCCGGCTGTGCTATTGCGGCCCGGTCCTGCACACCCGTCCCGGTGGTCCGCATGCAACCCGCGAGCCCCTGCAGTTTGGCGCTGAGATATACGGCCACAGCGGGCTCGAAGCCGATCTGGAAATTCTGACACTGGCACTCGATTCGCTCAAGGTCGCGCAGATCGGTGCCATTGGCGTGGATATGGCCGACGCCCGCATCGTGCATGCACTGCTCAAAGGCATCCAGTTGGACGCCACGCAGCTGGCACAAATCCACGGGGCTCTGGCGGCAAAAGATGCAAGTGAACTTAAAAGCTTGTTGCGCCATGCGCCAGCGGCCACGTCGGGCGCATTGACCGACCTATTGCAACTGTACGGTGATGCCACGGTGTTGCAGGAAGCGCAAAAGGTATTGCCCGCGCTGCCGGACATTCACGCCGCATTGGCCCATTTGAAGTGGCTGGCAAGCCACCTGGCGGGCGCCAGCGTATCGTTCGATCTGGCCGATTTGCGGGGCTATGCCTACTACAGCGGTGCCATGTTCTCCATGTATGCGCCCGGGGCCAGCGATGCGCTGGCGCGCGGCGGCCGCTACGACGAAGTCGGCAAGGTCTTTGGGCGCAAACGTCCCGCCGTGGGGTTCAGCCTGGATATCAAGGCGCTCACTGCGGTTGCGGCTGAACGCCCCTTGCGGGCCGCCATCCGTGCGCCCTGGGGGGAGGCCGCCGAACTGCGTGCGGCGATTGCATCGCTGCGTCGCCAGGGGGAAACCGTGGTCTGTGTTTTGCCCGGACACGAAAGTCAAGTTGATGAGTTCCATTGTGATCGCGAGCTGCTCCAGGCTGCGGGTCAATGGGTTGTACAAGCTATCTGAGAAATATCCAAATGAATACCACCAAAGGACGCAACGTCGTCGTCGTCGGAACCCAATGGGGCGATGAGGGCAAGGGCAAGCTGGTCGACTGGCTCACGGAGAGCTCGCAGGGCGTTGTACGCTTCCAGGGCGGCCACAATGCGGGCCACACGCTGGTGATCAATGGCGTGAAAACTGCCTTGCACCTGATCCCCAGCGGCATCATGCGCCCGGGCGTCAAGTGCTACATCGGCAACGGTGTGGTGTTGTCCTGCGCCAAATTGTTTGAAGAAATTGAGGGCCTTGAGAAAGTGGGTGTGGAACTGCGTTCGCGCCTGCGCATCAGCGAAGCTTGTCCGCTGATCCTGCCTTTCCACGCCGCTCTGGACGTGGCCCGTGAAGCAGCGCGTGAAAAAGGTGGCAACGCCAAGATTGGCACAACCGGCCGCGGCATTGGGCCGGCTTATGAAGACAAGATCGCCCGCCGCGCCTTGCGCGTGCAGGATCTGAAATACCCCGAGCGTTTTGCGGCCAAGTTGCACGAACTGCTGGACTTGCACAACCACGTGCTCACCAGCTACCTGGGCTCGGCGGCTTTTGACTTCGGCGCCAGCCTGGCGCCCTATATGGCCGACGGCAAGGTGCTGTTTGAGCCGGTGTACGCCGAGGCCATGCGCCATGCCGAACTGCTCAAGCCCATGATGGCCGACGTGTCCCGCGAACTCAATGAGGCCCACCACCATGGTGCCAACCTGCTGTTTGAAGGTGCGCAGGGCACGTTGTTGGACGTCGACCACGGCACCTATCCTTACGTCACCTCCAGCAACTGCGTGGCGGGCAACGCCGCGGCGGGTTCGGGTGTAGGCCCTGGCATGCTGCATTACATCCTGGGCATCACCAAGGCCTATTGCACCCGCGTGGGCGGTGGACCATTCCCCACCGAGCTCGACTGGGAAACGCCGGGTACGCCGGGCTACCACATGAGCACCGTGGGCGCGGAGAAGGGCGTCACCACTGGACGTTCGCGCCGCTGCGGCTGGTTTGATGCCGCCTTGCTCAAGCGCTCGGCGCAGGTGAATGGACTGTCTGGTCTTTGCATCACGAAACTGGATGTGCTCGATGGCCTGAAGGAGTTGCTGCTGTGCACTGGCTACGAGATGGACGGTGAAGTGGTCGACATCCTGCCCATGGGCGCGGACGACATCGAGCGCTGCAAGCCCATCTACGAAGTCATGGAAGGCTGGAGTGACAGCACAGTCGGCGTCACCCAGTATGACAAGCTGCCCGTGGCCGCGCGCCTGTACCTGCAGCGCATTGAGCAGGTCACCGGCGTGCCCATCCACATGGTATCCACCAGCCCGGATCGGGATCACACTATCATGATGCGTCACCCCTACCTGGCAGACTGAGTTCCTGGCCAATGTTGTATGTTAAATTGGGCTGTAGCCCTCGTGAATATTGCGTAGACCGCTATAAAGTTAGGAGCAAACCATGTTGACAGAAGACGGCAAGCACCTGTATGTGAGCTACGACGAGTACCACAACCTGATCGAAAAACTGGCAATCAAGATTCACCAGTCGGGTTGGGACTTCGATACCATTTTGTGCCTGGCCCGCGGTGGTATGCGACCTGGCGATATCTTGTCGCGGGTATTTGACAAGCCGTTGGCGATCATGTCGACCAGTTCCTACCGCTCGGATGCGGGTACGGTGCAGGGCAACCTGGACATCGCGCGCTTCATCACCACGCCCAAGGGCGAAATTGCAGGCCGGGTCCTGCTGGTCGACGATCTGGCCGATTCCGGACACACGCTGAACGCGGTGATCCACCAGCTCAAGAACAACTACGCCCCCATTACCGAGCTGCGCAGCGCCGTGATCTGGACCAAGGCACTGTCCAAATTCACGCCCGACTATTCTGTGGAATATCTGCCCACCAACCCCTGGATTCACCAGCCGTTTGAGAGCTATGACGCCTTGCGCCCCGAGCAGTTGATCCAGAAGTGGAGCGTGTAGGGCTGGGGTACACCCCCCGGCTGCGCGCACTGTGTGCGCTTCGCTTTCCCCCTTGCAGGGGGCGACATCAGTGGCCTGGCGAAGCCAGTTCCACGGTGTCCCTGGCAAAGGTCACGCGCTTCGGCGCTTACTCTGGCTCTATTGCTTTTGAGGGATTGACATGCAGGACCCAATCACCGCCCTGATTCACCACCCCTATGTGGCGCCATCCGGGTTTGACGCGCCCCAGCCGGGTGTTTTCAAAGCCTCCACTGTCTTCTTCCCTTCGGTCGCGGCGATGCGCAGCCGGGAGTGGAAGGACAAGACGGCCTACACCTACGGACTGCACGGGACACCGACGACCTATGCCCTGGAGGAGCGGCTGTGCACGCTGGAAGGCGGCTTGCAGTGCCTGCTGGCGCCCAGTGGCCTGGCGGCGGTGGCCCTGGTCGCCCTGTCGCTGCTCAGGGCGGGGGATGAAGTCCTGATTCCCGACAACGCCTACGGCCCCAACAAGACACTGGTCGAAGGCGAACTGAAAGACTGGGGCATCACGCACCAGTACTACGACCCCATGGACCCACGGGACCTGGAGGCCAGAGTGTCCGAGCGTACCCGCCTGGTCTGGGTCGAGGCGGCCGGTTCGGTCACGCTGGAGTTTCCCGATTTGATCGCGCTGGTCAGGGTGTGCAAGCGCAAGGGGGTTAGGGTCGCACTGGACAACACCTGGGGTGCAGGCCTGGCATTCAAGCCCTTTGACCTGTTGCCCGATGCCGAGCCCGGCTGGGGCGTCGATATATCGGCCCATGCGCTGACCAAATACCCCAGTGGCGGCGGCGACGTGCTCATGGGCAGCGTCATCACGCGGGACGCGGGGCTGCATTTACGGCTCAAGCTGACCCACATGCGCCTGGGCCTGGGGGTTGGCGCCAATGATGCGGAGGCCGTGCTGCGCGCTTTGCCCAGCATGGCCTTGCGCTACGCCGCCCACGATACCGGTGCCCGGGCGCTCGCACACTGGTGCCAGTCTCAACCAGCATTCGCGCAGGTTTTGCATCCCGCCCTGGAAGGCTCACCGGGGCACGCCCACTGGCAGGCGCTGTGCAAGAACGATGCCGGTGGTGCGGCGGGCCTGTTCAGTGTGGTACTCGACAAACAGTTCAGCCAGACCCAGGTGGATGCCTTTTGCGACGCCTTGCGGCTGTTCCGTTTGGGCTATAGCTGGGGTGGCCCCATCAGTCTGGTGGTGCCGTATGAACTGGAGTCCATGCGCACGACTTGGCCTGCCCACATCGCCAAGGGAACCGTGGTGCGTTTTTCTGTAGGACTGGAAGCCGTCGAAGATCTTCAGTCGGATCTGGCCCAGGCCTTGCAGTTTTTGCGCTGATTCAGTGTTTTCCGCAATAGGCGGGGGTGCCTGCAGCGATTAGGCTGTTGACATGAGTCAATCCAACATCGAGCAGGCCCCAGCACCGTATATCCCGCCTCCATCGGATGCGCCCAAGAAACGCATCCGCCCATTACGACCTGTCGATTTGATGCGATGGCTACTGGCAGGCTGGAGTGATCTCAAGGCCCACCCGGGAATTGCGGCGTTTTATGGCTCGTGCTTCTGGCTCATGGCGGTGGTATTGGGTGGCGTGTTCCGCTCCAAGCCCGAATACACCATGTCGATCGCGTCGGGTTGCCTGTTGTTAGGCCCCTTTCTGGCTATGGGCCTGTATGACGTCAGCCGCAGGCGCGAGCAGGGCTTGCTGCCTGAACTGGGCGCTTCGCTGACCTGTTGGGAGAACCACCTGCGCAGCATGAGCATGCTGGTTCTGGTATTGATTGTCCTTGAGCTCCTGTGGGGCAGGGCGTCCCTGGTGGTTTTTGCAGTCTTCTTCAATACGGGCATGCCATCCACCAGCAGTGTGGTGCAAGCCGTGTTCAATCCCGACAACTGGGAGTTTGTGGCCGCCTACACCATTGTGGGAGGGGGCTTTGCCGTGCTGGTCTTTGCCATCGCGGTGGTGTCCATTCCGATGATTCTGGACCGCGATACCGATGCGATATCGGCCGCCATCACCAGCATCGAAGTGTTTTTCCACAACACCGGCGTGATGCTGCTATGGGGTGCGTTGATCACGATTCTGGTCACCGCTTCGTTGCTGCTCCCCTGGGGTTTGGGTTTGTTGATCAGCGGCCCATGGCTGGGCCATGCCAGTTGGCATGCCTACCGCGGCGCGGTCGATTGGCTGCCCGATTCAACGGGTGGCTGACCCCGAGATGGTAAAGTGTCGGCAATTAAAGAAAGTACACCTTGGCAACACCCAATTACGGATACGAAAAACGTCAGAAAGAACTGGCGAAAAAACGCAAAAAAGAAGACAAGCTCAAGGAAAAGAACGAGCGCAAGACCCATGGCCCCGGTGAAGACGGCGCGCCCATGGATGCCGAGTCACCCATCGATCCCACGCAGGCACCCGACCCGCAGGCCGGCTAGGCCTTCAACAATTCCTCCGCCAGTTGCCGCATCGCTCCCAGGGATCGATCGCGTGGCGCGATGGACAGGGCTTGCGAGTATTGGCGGAAATTGCGTTGCATGGACTGCAAGTACACCGGGTCGTAGTGCTGGGTCAGCAAGTCGTGCACGACTGACTCCACGTTGCCGCTGGCCACCTGGTCCTTCCAGGCCTGAACCACGACTTTGCCGCGGAATTCTGCCAGCACATCCAGTCGCTCGCAAAAATGCGCGCTGTCCTTGACAAAAAAATCGTAGTCTTCCATCAACAGCGCCACCCGCTCGTTCATCGGCAAGTTCAGGTCCAGGCAAGGGCTCTCCCGCATGCGCTCCACCAGTGTGGCGGGTACCGCCACATTGCCCACCTTTTTGCTTTCACTTTCCACAAACACGGGGCGAGCCGGATCAAAACCGCGCAAGGCGTCCCACACCAGGCTGTCAAAGTGTTTTTGTGACGGTTGCGCCAAGCCAGGAATGGCGCCCAGTACCGAACTGCGGTGGTTGGCCAGGGCCTCCAGGTCCAGCACCTGGGCGCCTGCAATGGCCAGGGCCTGCAGCAGCCGGGTCTTGCCCGACCCGGTGGTTCCACACACGACCTGAAAGTTGAGTTGCGCCACTACCCGCGGAATATCAAGCAACATGGCTGCGCGAAATGCCTTGTAGCCACCCTCGACCAGCGTGACCCGAAAGCCGATCTGGTCCAGAATCAACGACAGGGAACCGCTGCGCTTGCCGCCACGCCAGCAATACGCCAGAGGCTTCCACTCGCGGGGTTTGTCAATGACCTCGCGTTCGATGTGAGCGGCTATGTTGCGGGCCGCCAATGCCGCACCGCGCTTCTTGGCCTCAAACTGGTTCACCTGCACATACATCGTGCCGATCAGTTTGCGCTCTTCGTCATTGAGCGTGGGCCAGTTCACGGCGTCGGGCAAATGGTCCAACGCAAACTCACTTTCGCTGCGGGCGTCAATGATGGTGTCGAAGGTGTCGAGTTGCGCCAGCACGTCGGCGGCATTCATCAGGATCAGGCTCATGCAATCAGTTTCTTCACGGAGGGCCACACATTGTTGAGGATCAGGGGATGCGCCGCTTCATTCGGGTGGATGCGGTCGTTCTGGAACAGGCGCGCCGCGTCCGGGCCATCGGCAACATCTTTCAATAAAAACGGGACCAGGGCCACCTTGTTGGCTTTTGCCACGTTGGCATACATGGCCGCAAAGCGTGCACCATAGTCCTGCCCGTAATTGGGCGGCATTTGCATGCCGACGAGCAACACCTTGGCACCCGCGCTGAGTGCTGCCTGGCTCATGACCTGCAGGTTGTCCTGCGTCATCGACAAGGGCAAGCCGCGCAGTGCATCGTTGCCCCCCAGCTCCAGAATGACCAGGCTTGGTCGGTGTTGTTTCAACAGGGCTGCCAGGCGTGAGCGTCCGCCCGACGTGGTGTCCCCGCTGATGCTGGCATTGATGACCTTTGCGGCGATCTTCTCCTGTGCCAGGCGCTGCTCCATCAGGGCCACCCAGCCGCTACCCCGTTTGAGGCCATACTCGGCACTCAATGAGTCTCCCACCACCAAAATGGTCGCCATGCGGCCCTGGGGCGGCGCTGCCCCCGCGGGTAAAGTCCCCGCGAACGATGCCAATATGCCAAGCGCGATACAGTGTCGTCGAATCAAAGAGAGCCCCATGAGTGAAGTAATTATTTCTGTCGAACACGTTTGCAAATCCGTGACGGATTCAACCGGAACACTGGAGATTTTGCGCGATATCGATTTTGCGCTCAATGCGCGGGAAACGGCGGCCATCGTCGGCGCCTCCGGTTCGGGCAAGAGTACCCTGTTGTCCATCATCGCCGGCCTGGACACGCCCACCAGTGGCACCGTACGGCTGGCGGGTGCCGATCTGTTTGCCATGGACGAAGACCAACGCGCCGGTCTGCGCGCCAACAAGGTGGGGTTTGTGTTCCAGAGCTTTCAGCTGCTGGGCAACCTGACGGCACTGGAAAACGTGATGTTGCCCCTGGAACTGGCCGCTCGCAAAGACGCCCGCAAGGCCGCCACAGAGATGCTGGCCCGGGTGGGCCTGTCACAGCGTCTTGGGTCCTACCCCAGGGTGCTCAGCGGCGGTGAACAGCAACGCGTGGCCCTGGCCCGTGCTTTTGTCGTGCATCCGGCAGTCCTGCTGGCTGATGAGCCCACGGGCAGCCTGGACTTTGCAACCGGCGAAAAAATCATGGAGTTGATGTTTGACCTGAACCGGGAGCAGGGCACGACGCTGGTGTTGGTCACCCATGACCGGGCCATCGCACAGCGTTGTGACCGGCGGATCACCATCGAGGCCGGGCAATTGGTCTAGCCGCGATAATCGGTGCATGTCTTCATCCAAAGTTCTTTTCGGCTTTCATGCCCTGGGCGTGCGTCTCAAGACGGCGCCCCAATCCATCATCGAAATCCATTTTGAGCCCACACGGCGCGACGCACGGATGCGGAGTTTCCTGGACCGGGCCAATGAGGCTGGCGTCAAGCTGATCGAGTCCGATGGCGCCCGCCTGTCCAAGATGTGCGGTGGCCATGGGCACCAGGGCATTGCGGCACGTGTGCAGCCCATTGCACAGGTGCATTCGCTGGACGAATTGCTGGAAGACCTGGAGGCCGCCAATGCCGAGTTGCCGCCCGAGCAACGCACGCCGCCGCTGATCCTGGTGCTCGATGGCGTGACCGACCCCCACAACCTGGGCGCCTGCCTGCGGGTGGCGGACGGTGCCGGCGTGCATGCAGTCATTGCCCCCAAGGACCACGCGGCCGGCATCAACGCCACCGTCGCCAAGGTGGCCAGTGGCGCGGCCGAGACGGTACCCTATTTCATGGTCACCAATCTGGCGCGCACCCTCAATGAACTGAAAGAGCGCAGTATCTGGATCATTGGTACCAGCGACACCGCAACCTCCACGCTGTACGAGGCCGATCTCAAAGGCCCGGTGGCCCTGGTGCTGGGTGCCGAAGGCGCGGGCATGCGCCAGCTGACGGCCAAGACCTGCGATGCGCTGGTGAGCATTCCGATGCGTGGCGCGGTGGAGAGCCTGAACGTTTCAGTCGCCAGTGGTGTGTGTTTGTACGAGGCGCTGCGCCAGCGCACCGTGTAGGGGAGAATCCATGGGTGCTATCAAATCAAGAGCTACACTGTCAATGTTCGCGAGGTCTAGCATCGTTTTTCTCTTGGCGGCTTGCACCCAGGAGCAGCAAAACAAAATCAGCCGCGACATCCAGAACTGGACCGGAACCAACGGTGTTCTGGAGGTCTATGCCGGTGACAAACTGGTGCGCCGCTTCATCAAGATCGACAAGCTCTCCACCGCCATGGGAACGGACGACAACAAGCCGCGGCCCTACCGCTTTGGCTATGGGGTGCTCGACGAAAACCTCAACATGGTGGTCGATCCCGGCGAGAAAAAAGTCTATTTTGAAATCAGCGACTACGCATCGAACTACGTGTTCTTTGAAAATCCGCGCTGAAGGCGTGCGGCGTTGGTCATAAAAATCCCAATGCACCCAGCGCGGCGCCGGTGCCCAGCATCCACAACATATGCAGTTTGGTGCGCCATACCAGCAATGCAGTCACCACCGTCAGCAGCCACCCACGCCAATGTTCCACAGGGCTGCCCTGGCTGGCGGCCAGTATCCAGCCCGTGGCAATCAACAGGGCGATGACAATGGGCGCCATGCCCTGCTTGAAGGCCCGCACCGCACGCAATTCCCGGTTTTGATGGCCCCAGCGTGCGGCTGCAAACGTCAGCGTGGTGCTGGGCAGCAGAATGCCGACCATCGCAATACCCACACCGGCCAGCGCCAGCCACCAGGCGTGGGGACCTGCCGCCATGCCGCCGCCTGCATTCATGCCGACGTTCCATCCCAAGAGCGCGATGAACAGCACGTTGGGACCAGGAGCCGCCTGCGCCAGCGCGATGGAGGACGTGAACTGGCTGTCGGTCAGCCATGCCTTGTCGTTGACCAGATAGCTGTGCATCTCCGGGGCGGTGGTGATGGCGCCACCAATCGCCAACAGGGACAGCGACATGAAGTGCACCAGCAAAGCCAGCCAGTCCGCACCGGAAAGCACGGTCGTCATGGCGCACCCTCTGTTGGTCGCTTGGTTTCCAGGCATCGATAGGCCCAAAGGCAGGCCACGCCACCTGCGCCGAGCAAGACCCACACCAAGGGCCAGCGCAACAAACCGATGGCCACAAAGCTCAGTACAGCAAGAGCCCAGCACACGGTGAGCCCCATGGCGTTGTGCTTCAGCGCACCCACCAGTTTGATGCCCGTGGCCGCTATGAGACCCGCTGCCACGGCACCCATACCCTGCAATGCGCCCTGGGCGGCCGGTGTGTCTGCTACACCGCCAAACAGTGCAGCCAACACCAGCACGATGACCAGGGGAAAGGTCAACATGCCCGCCAGTGCCGCCAAAGCCCCCCGGAAGCCAAAGTAGCGATCACCGATCATCAGTGACAGGTTGACCACATTGGGGCCGGGCAAAATCTGCGCGACGGCCCAGTCTTCCAGAAATTCCTCCTGGGTCAACCATTGCTTGTTTTCCACAAGTTCACGCTGCACGATGGCCAGCACGCCACCGAAACCCTGAAGCGCCAACTTCGAGAAGGACACGAACAAATCGGTCTTGGACTGCGGCTGTTTGCGCGAATGAAGCCGTGTGGTCTGCGTGTCTTGTGTTACCCGTGTCATGGGCCCACTTTAGCGGAAATAGGCAACCTCACACGCAGATTGGTTACAGTCTCTGATTGCCAAAAGCACTCAGACAGGTGGAGATATTCATGCGCATGCGATCAATCAAGACTTTAGCGGCCATCCGGACACTGGGATTGGGCTGTTTCGCCCTGCTGCTGTGCAGCGTCGGGCAGGGCGCAGAGGTGCGACTGCGCATCCTGGAGACCACGGATGTGCACATGAATCTGTTGAGTTACGACTATTACCAGGACAAGACCACAGACCAGTACGGTCTGGCCCGCGCCATTGCGTTGATCAAGGCCGCGCGTGCCGAAGCCCCTAACAGTTTGCTGTTTGACAATGGCGACTTGCTGCAGGGTAATCCCATGGGGGACTTTGTTGCCAAGGTCAGCCCGCTCAAAGACGGCCAGACGCACCCGGCCTACCGCGTCATGAACCAATTGGGCTACGACGCGGCCAACATCGGGAACCACGAATTCAACTACGGCCTGGACTTTCTGCGGCGCGCACTGAAGGGCGCCAATTTCCCCTATGTCAATGCCAACATCTATGTGGCGGACGAACATCGCAATTCGGACCAGGCCCGGCACGCCTTCACACCCTATGTGCTGCTCGATCGCCAACTGGTCGACGCCCAAGGCAAGACCCACGCGATCAAGGTCGGGGTGATCGGGTTTGCACCGCCCCAAATCATGCTGTGGGACAAGGGGCATCTGGAGGGCAAGGTCATCGCCCGCGATGTCTTGGAGACGGCCAGGAAATATGTTCCCCTGATGCGTGCACAGGGTGCGCAACTGGTGATTGCCATTCCGCATGCGGGTTTCGAAAAGGGTCCGGTCGCCCGGTTTACTGAAAATGCGGTCGGCCCGCTGACCGAAATTCCGGGTGTGGATGCTGTGTTATTTGGCCACTCCCATGCCGAGTTTCCGAGCAAGGCCTTTGCCGATTATCCCAACGTGAACATTGAGCGGGGCACCATCAACGGCGTGGCCGCGGTCATGCCCGGGCGTTGGGGAGACCACCTCGGGGTGATTGATTTCACGCTGGACAACGCCAGCGGCAGCTGGAAAGTGCTGGATAGCCGGGCATCCATCCGTCCGATCTTCGACCGGGCCTCACGGGTGTCGGTGGCAGCGGCGGATCCCATGGTCGAGCAGACTATTGGCGACGTACACGCCGCCACACTGGACTATGTGCGCAACAAGGTGGCCTTTAGCAGCGCACCCATTTACAGCTACTTCGCGCTGGTGGGCGACGATCCTTCGGTTCAGATTGTGTCGAACGCGCAGAGGGCCTACGTCCAGCGCGCGATGCAAGGTACAGACTACGAAAAGTACCCGGTTTTGTCAGCCGCTGCGCCGTTCAAGACGGGTGGGCGCCAGGGCTGGGACTACTACACGGACATCCCCGCCGGGCCTTTGGCCATCAAAAACGTGGCGGACCTTTATGTCTACCCCAACACCCTGAAGGCCATGCTGTTGACAGGCGCCGAGGTACGGGAATGGATTGAGATGTCGGCCGGGCAATTCAACCAGATCGATCCAAAGGGGCCTGCGCAACAGTCGGTATTGAACGACACGTTTCGCTCATACAACTTCGACACGCTCGATGGCGTCACCTATGAATTTGATGTAACCCAACCGGCCCGCTACGACAACAACGGCAAACTGGTGGCACCCGATGCACACCGTGTCAGGAATCTGAGCTACCAGGGCAGCCCGGTGCTGCCCGATGCCCGATTCATTGTGGCCACCAACAACTACCGGGCATTTGGTGGCGGAAATTTCCCCGGCCTCAACGCCAGCAAGGTGGTGCTGGAGGCGCCGGAAGAAAACCGCCAGGTGCTGATCGAGTACCTGCGCATGTCGGACATGCTGTCGAGTAACAAACAGGTCAACCCCTCAGCCGATGGCAACTGGCGCATTGCCCCCGTGCCCGGCGTGCGCCTGACCTTTCTGTCGGCCAGTTCGGCCCAGCGGTATCTGCCGGGCCAACCCAACATACGGCTGATCAAGGACAACGGCGACGGATCAGCCCTCTATGAACTGGTGCCCTGACTACTTTTTCACTATGCGACCGGGTTCAATCTGGTCCATGGCCTTGGGATTCTCGCGCAGCCATTCTTCGAAGGCGTCGATGTCCATGCCAACCACCACGCGGTCGCGGCCCTGCTTCATCATGTTGAGGTCGTTGCCACCCTCTGCCGTGAAGTTGTTGGCGACGATGCGGTAATCACGGGTCAGATCCAGCGGTTTGCCGTCCACGGTGACGGACTCCAGCACGGGCTCGGCGCCCGGCGCCTGGCTCCACTGGTAGCGCAGGTTGTGGGAGACCTGCAAGGTGGCCGGACCGTTGGCTCGTCGGCTGTTCAACTGTCGGCGGATCAATTCCTGCAACTGCGCACCGGTGAGGGTAAGTGCAATCAGCTCGTTGGTGAACGGCTGGATGGCAAACAAATCACTCAGGGTTGTGGTACGTCCCGGCTCCACGGTCAGGTCCGCGCGGATGCCGCCGGAATTGGTGATGCCAATATCCACCGCACCACGCTTCTTGGCAAAGGCCAGATGCGAATCGGCCACCAGGTTGCCCAGCATGGTGTCGCCAAAGGGTGCGGTGGCCATTCGCGTTGCGCCACGCGGCAGATCGGCGACGGGCTTGTTGCGGGCGGCGGTGGTCAGTGCTGCCGCGCGCGCCACGAGGGCGACAAAGGCCGGATTCGGTGCATATACACCCTGAAGGACCGGATGGTTGATGGCTTGCGCATCCAGCACCTTGCCGGTGGCGTCCAGCGTCAGACGGCTCTCGGTCAACCAGCCGCCAAAGCTGCCGGCCTGCACCATCAACCGGCCATTGATCTTGCAGGTGTAGGCCTGGTGGGTGTGGCCGCTGATGATGATGGCGTAAGCGGGGTCCAGCCGTTTGGCAATATCCACGCCGCGCCCCTGCAGACCCGGACAGGCGTAACTGGGGTCGTTGGCCCCGCCGTCATACATGGCGCCTTCGTGCATGATGGCCACCAGCACCTGGGCACCGGCCGCCCGCAGTTCGGGCACCAGGGCGTTGAACGTGTCGGCCTCATCCGCAAAGCGCAGACCGACAATGCTTTTCGGAATCGTCACCTTGGGCACATCGCGTGTCACAGCCCCGACAAAGGCCACCTTGAGACCGGCTATGTCTTTCAGCATATGGCTGGGCAGTACGCGCTTGCCGGTTTCGGTTTCAAACATATTGGCGGCCAGAAAGGGAAAACTCGCACCCTTGAATTCTGGCCAGGCGCAACCCGTACTGGGGCACTCCCCACGGGTCTTGCGCAGCAACTCGGGCAAGCCTGCGTCCAGGTCGTGGTTGCCCAACGAAGAAGCCGCCAGCCCCAATTGCCCCAACGCACTGACCGTGGGCTCGTCCTTCAGCAGGGAAGACATTTGGGGTGACGCACCCACCAGGTCTCCGGCCGCCACAAACACCTGGTTCTTGCGCTGTGCACGCAGCTTGTCCAGCACGGTCGCCAGGTAGGCCACACCACCGGCGGCCTGGGCTTTCATTTCACCAGATTGCGGGTCCGGCAGGCGGGGCGAAAGGGGGACGGGTGACTTGGGCTGGATGTGACCATGAAAGTCATTGATGGAAAAAATGCTCAGTTCGATCTTCGATGGCGACGCAGCGGATGGAGCCTGCGGGGGCAGTGGGGGCGTAGCGCACCCGGCCAAAAGAACGATCAGGGAAAACCCCAGATAGGGTTTTGAAACGCACTTTAAAAGTGCAATAAATCGGTGCATTTGCAAGGGCGCTGCTCCAAAGTGGGGACCCCGTTTTCGGGCGTGGTGGTGAGGGACGGAGAATCATACTGTTGGTGACTGGAATACAACAGCTGTCACAAAAGTTTCCTGACCATATGGTTAACTATATGGGTATATTGCAGTTCTTTACGCTTTTTTACACTTCACTTAATTTCAGTTGGTGCTATCTCTTTAAGGAGCAATCAGGATGCGCAGCAGTCACGATCACATTTTTTCAGGCTTTTCGCGAACGGTGCTGAGCGCAGCGGTCGCGTTGGTGGTTGCCGCACCGGCACTGGCACAGAACACCACGGCGGCCATCGGCGGTCAGATCACCGGCGCCGACGGAAAGCCCGTTGCCGGCGCGACCGTGAGCATTGTTCACACCGAATCGGGTTCGGCCAATAAATTGGTCACCGATGCCGAAGGCCGCTACTCCGCGCGCGGCTTGCGCGTGGGTGGTCCCTACACCATTGTGGTGATCAAGGGCGACGACAAGAACACGCGCGATGACGTCTATCTGCAATTGGCAGAGAATTTGACGCTGGATCTGAAGATTGGCGGTACGGCTTTGGGCACGGTGGTCGTCACCGGTTCTGCCAACAACAAGTTCAACAGCGCGAGCATGGGCTCCGGCACCAACATCGGCCGCAAAGAACTGGATGCGTATGCATCCATCGGACGCAACCTGCAGGACTATGCACGCTCTGACCCCCGCCTCTCCCAGACCGACAAGGAGCGCGGTGAGATTTCAGCCGGTGGCCAGAACAGCCGCTACAACTCGATCACCATCGACGGCGTGCGCACCAACGACACCTTTGGCCTGGAAGCCAACAACCTGCCCACCACCAAACAGCCAATTTCGATTGACGCCATCCAGTCGGTACAGGTGAATCTGTCGAACTACGACGTAACCCAGCAGGGCTATACCGGTGCCAATATCAACGCTGTGACCAAGTCCGGCACCAACGAGCTCAAGGGCAGCGTCTACTACGTCTATCGCAATGAAAAGATGGGTGGCCAGCGATACAACAAGACGACAGACAGCTACTTCAGCTTTTTGCCCTTCAAGGAAGACACCAAGGGTTTCACGCTGGGTGGCCCCATCATTGAAGACAAGCTGTTCTTCTTCACCAGCTATGAAGAGCTGAAGAGCAACCGTGCCCAGCCAGAATTTGGACCGGTTGGCAGTGAATTTACCAACGTAGCCATTTCCCAGGCGTCCATCGACGCCGTCAAGAATGCGGCCGCCACACGCTATGGATTCAACGCGGGAGACTCCACCGGCCCGACCTCCTTGTCTGCCAAAGACTATCTGTTCAAGGTCGACTGGAACATCAACGACCAGCACCGCGCCAACGTGCGATTCGCGCGCACCGAGCAGAGCGATACCAACAACGGAAGCTTCAGTGGCTATAGCGCAACCGGTCTGCAACTGACATCCCAGTGGTGGGACCAGAAGAAGAAGATTGACACCGTAGTCGCCCAGTGGTTCGCCGACTGGACTCCCAATGTGTCCACTGAGTTCAAGCTGTCCAACCGCGACTACAACAGCGTGCCCCTCAACTACGCTGACTTGCCAGCCATGGCTTTCCAGTACACCGGTGCAGCGCCTGCTGGCGCGCCCGCCGGCGTCAACACCGGCAGCCGCTTCCTGAACTTTGGAACCGAACGCAGCCGTCACACGAATGTGCTCGATACCAAGACGCTAAACGCGTATTTCGGCACCACCTGGAACCTGGACGCACACGAACTCAAGTTTGGTGCCGATCTGGACAACAACAAGGTCTACAACGCCTTCTTCCAGAACAGCAAGGGCAACTACACATTCAGTTGCCAAAACAGCAGCGCCACCTACACCTACAGTTTTGGTGCGATCAATTGCGCAACGGCTACCGCTGCCCAAGTTGAAGCGGCAATTCTGGAAAACTTCAACAAGGGCCGGCCGACCAGTTACCAGGTGCAGGTACCTGTGCCCGGCGGATCGCTGGACAACGGCACGGCGCAGTGGACGTTGCGTAACACCGGCTTGTTCCTGCAAGACACCTGGACTGCCAGCAAACAGCTGACGCTGACCGCCGGTGTCCGTATGGACCAACTCGGAACCAACGACAAGCCGCAGTTCAACGCTGCAGCTGCAGCCCCGACGGTAGCCGGCAGCGTCACGCCAGCCGGTGTCGTGACCCGCAATACTGGCGGCTTTGGTCTGGACAACTCGGCCACGGTGGATGGCCAGCAATTGTTCCAGCCGCGCGTGGGATTCAATTACGCGCTGGATATGGAAAACAAACAGAAGTCGCAGGTTCGCGGCGGTTTCGGTCTGTTCCAGGGTGCTGCTGCCAATGTGTGGCTGTCCAACCCGTACTCCAATACCGGCCTGGCAACGCGCATCATCGCGTGCGGAACCCTGGGCTTTGCAGCTTGCCCACCCGGCGGCGGCATTTTCAGTACCGACCCTTTGAATCAGCCTACCAATTTCGCGGGTTCGTCGCCAGCGTCCAACGTTGACTTCGTTCAAAACGGGCTCGGTCAGCCATCGGTGTGGAAAGCCAACCTGGCCATCGATGCCGAACTGCCCTTTGGCGGTTTGATCGTTGGAGCCGAATGGCTGGGAACCAAGAACAGGAATGGCATTTACTACCAGCACCTGAACCTGGGTGGCCCCACACGCACCGGTCCGGATGGTCGCCAGATGTTCTACAACGCCAAGGGCTACGACCCCACCTGCTGGGCCAATGGCAGCGCCGTCAGCACCTGCGGCGTCAGCACCAAGGCCATGAGCAACGTGGCATTTGCCGATGTGTTGCTGGCCACCAAGACGTCTGAAGGTGGTGGCAACGCCATTACCCTGTCGTTGACCGGCCCACGCGTCTATGGCATGGACTGGAACGTGGCCTATACCCGCACGGACGCAACGGAAGTGAGTCCGCTGACATCGTCGGTGTCATCGTCCAACTTCAACGCCCGTTCGATCTTCAATCCGAATGAGGAAGTCGCTTCCAACTCGGCCTACCTGACCAAGGACCGCCTCAATGCGTCCCTGAACTGGTCCACGGCCTATGCTGGCAAGTACAAAACCACCGTCGGCCTGTTCTACGAAGGTCGCTCCGGCAAACCCTATAGCTGGACCTACGCCAATGACTTGAATGGTGACAACATCTCCGGCAACGACCTGATGTACATCCCCAAGGGCCCCCAGTCGGGTGAAGTGGTGTTTGCAGGCGATACCCCCACCAACCACCCCAACGAAGACCGCTTCTGGGCTATCGTCAACGCCAACCAGGAACTGTCGGATGCCAAGGGCACTTTGGTCAAGCGCAATGGCAGCACCTCCCCGGTTGTGCACAACTTTGACGTGCGTATCAGCCAGGAAATGCCCGGCTTTGCACCCAAACACAAAAGCGTGGTCTCGCTGGATATCTTCAACATCGGCAACCTGATCAACAAGGAGTGGGGCCGTATCAACGAGATGGCATTCAGTTCTTCCGGCGGTGCACGCCGCACCTTTGTGAACTACGGTGGTATCGATGCATCGGGCAGGTATGT